>Ga0114968_10000540_pt1 | contig 28087 bp, 40 predicted proteins | sample M_130807_EF_Meta_FD_87020 | JGI IMG/M metagenome (GOLD analysis project Ga0114968, IMG submission 87020) | Freshwater microbial communities from Lake Montjoie, Canada to study carbon cycling - M_130807_EF_MetaG | ecosystem: Environmental > Aquatic > Freshwater > Lake | place: Lake Montjoie... | reverse complement strand
TGATCGAAGGGGAGGTTCCACGCGACGACCGGCACGTTGTCGAGGAGGTCGCCCATACTCTCCCACACGTCTTCCGGGAGCGGGGCGGCCTCGATGTCGGCGCGCGCGATCTGGCTCACCCTCCAAGCGACTTCCGCGCCTGCATCGGTGAGGACGTCGGGACGGACGAGGCTCTGGAAGCGGCGCACGCACACGCCGTCCTCGAAGCGTGCGACTCCGATCTCGATGACGCGCGCGTCGGCCTCCTTGAGGAGGCCCGTGGTTTCCGTATCGAGCACGGCGAAGGGGGGGAGGGTCATGTCAGGTTCCTTGGGGCTGGTTGAAGAGGGCGCCAGGAGGAGCGATCAGCCTCCTTGGCGGGGGAAGGATCACGGGGAGGTTCAAGGCCTTGGCCGCGCGCGTAGCGTCGAAGATCTGGCCCCAGTGGTGGAACAGACGTGCCGCGCAGCGGCGCCCCACCCGGATCTGCTTCGGGAGTCCGTCTCCTGACGCGTCCAGCGTGATCGACACGCGCAGGGCGCGCTTGCACACCATGCAGCGGGTGGGCTCGTCCTCATTGTGCAGCCCCACCGCGCGGAGGCGAAACACGCCCGACTCCATCCACCCGTACCACTCGTTCTCAGGCTGGTCGTTGTCGGCCACCGGGTTCTCCAGCTCCCCGAACGCGTCCACGAACCAGCGCGGGTCGAGGGTCGTCTCGATGCGGTGGACGGTGGTCGTGCTGGGTCGATCGGGGGGTTTCACGGGGGCGGGGAGCGCGATCTCGGTCCACGACGCGTCTCGCGCGCACTGGGGATCCAGCTCGGCCAAGAACGGGGAGGGCCCGTGCGCGCGGGGCTCGGGGAGGGTGCTGAACGCGAACCAGCTCACCGAGAGAACGATGCGCGCGCGCGTCACGGCGACGTAGGCCAAGCGGCGCTCCTCCTCAACGGAGATAGGATCGGTCGCCCGCTCGCTCGGGAAGATGCCCATCGACCATCCGGGCAGCCACACGCAGTTCCACTCTAGCCCCTTCGATCCGTGGATGGTCGAGAGGCACACGCCCTCGCGGGCGTCCTGCTGCGTTCCGGACGCAAACAGGTCGTCGAGCCACTGCTGGATGCCGATCCACCCTCCGGTCCCGGGCTCGTTCGGCATGCTCTCCAGGAGCTGCGTGAGGAAGACCTCGCGCCGGGTGGCCTCCAGTACGTCGGCCGGCTTCGGGGACATCTTGTCGATGTTGATCTGCTTCACGATGCCGAGGGTGCCCAAAAGTTCATGGACGCGCGCGCGCAGGCTCGTTTCGCTTGCCCGTGTCTCCTGCTCCCAGGTTCTCCACGCCTCCCCAAACGCGGCGAGGCGCTGCCCACGGCGCGTGTGTGCGCCAAGGCCCGGACGCCCGTGCAGGTAGCTGAGGCGGCTGAACATGGGCTCCCCAACCCTCTCCATGGCCTCTCGCCAAGTGGCGACGGTCCCGTTCCCGATGCCATCCCAGGAGCGCAGCACGGCGGCCCCTGCATCGAGGTCGGTGGCGTTGATGAGGGCCCGAAGCCACGCGAGGATCACCTTCGCGTCCACGCGTGCGTACCACGCGATGTCACCCACGACGTGGAAGGGGATGCTCAACTTCTGCAGCTCCATCTGGAGGGGGATGAATTGCATCCGCGTTCGCACAAGGACGGCCAGCTCTGTGTCGGAGTGCCCAACGCGTCGGGCGCGATCGATCTCGTAGGCGATGGCGCGTGCCTCGGCCTGCGGCGTGTCCCACCTTCCCACGATCAGCGGTATCCCAGGCTCCCCCTCGCTCCACACGGTCTTGAAGTGGCGCTTCTGGTTTTGCGAGATCAAGGCGTTCGCGGCCTCCACGATCTGCGGCGTGGAGCGGTAATTGCGTCCCAGCAGATAGGTGCGGCACAGGGGGTAGCGTTCGGGGAAGGTCCGGATGAACCCGACATCCGAGCCGCGGAAGCTGTAGATCGCCTGGTCCTCATCCCCCACGACCATGAGGTTCTGGTGCCGTTCCACGAGCCGCTGGAGAAGCATTTCCTGGATTCGGTTCGTGTCCTGGTATTCATCGACGATGACGTGCGTCCAGCGCCCCTGGATCTCCGCGCGCTTCGCGCTGTCTGTTCCCAGGAGCTGGAGCGTCACGCACCAGACGAGGTCCGCGAAGTCGAGCGTGTTGCAGTCGCGCTTCAGTTCCTCATAGGCCTCTGCGACCTCCCATGCGCTCGGGTCGAGCTTCCCGAACGCGAGGTGGAACCGCTTCCCTGGGATCTGTTCTCCGTTCTCCTTGAGCGTGTCGAGGGTCGTGCAGACGTCCTTGGCGGAGATCCAGTCGTCTCCTGCGACACGCGCCATCGGGTGCTCGCGGATGATCGACTTGATCTCGTTCTTCTGCACGTCGTCGTCCCACACCGAGAACCGCTTGTTTCGGCCACAGAGGCTGGGGTACGTCCGAAGCAGATCGAGGGCGAGCGCGTGGAAGGTGGAGATCGTGATCTTCTTCGCCCCCTCCCCCACCTTCTTCTCAATGCGCTCCCGCATCTCGCGTGCGGCCTTCCGCGTGAAGGTCAGGCACAGGATCTCGTTTGGGGATACCCCCTTCTCCAGGAGGCGCACGACGCGCGCGGTGATCGTGCGTGTCTTCCCCGACCCGGCGCCGGCCATCACCAGCGCGGGCCCGGTCGTGTGCGCGACGACGAGGGCCTGGGAGGGATCCATCTCCGACGAGGGAGGCGTGGCCTCTACGATCGGTTCCGCTTCGGAGACGTACTCGAAGTCCGCCCCGCTCGTGTCGATGAGCCAGCCCGGTGCGTTCCACGGGGGCTCGGGGAGAGGGAGCCCCATCTCTCCGAGGAGGCGCTCCTCGGCCTCAAAGCGCTCCCACCACGCATTGATGTAGTCGGGATCCATGCGACGGAAGAGATCGACGAAGAGGAAGTCCATTCCTCTCTCTACCGAGAACCTTGTCAGGCGTCAACCCTCTTCCGGCTCTGGAGGCTCGGCCTGCTCCTGCGCCCATGGGGGCAGGCTCGGCCGGTGATCGGGGCGAACCCATCCCCCAGCCGTCCACATCGGGTCGGACACGGCCGGACCGTTCGTCACGGGGATCGAGGTGTCCATCTCGAGAACGGGTGCAGTGGAGGTCGCCGTCGCCTCGATGGAGGGATCTCCCGTCCAGTCGCGCTGGAGCAGGATCAGGCGGCGGTTCGTGTTTCGTCCTGATGCGACCCAGCGCTCCACCCGTTCGCGGGTAGGCGTCCCGAGCAGGCTCTGGTCGTAGCCGCTCGCGGCCACGTCTCCGGCGTGGTCATAGCAGCCGGGGCTCCACACACGGAGCGGGCCTCGCCGCTTCTCCCGCCATCCTCCGATCCCTTGGCTCCGGTCGCAGACACGTCCCGCACCTGTGGCATCTGTCGTCCAGATGGCGTCAACGTGAACAGCCGCGACGGAGCTGGGCGCGATGTCCTCGTTCAGCACGCGCATCACGCGGCGATGGTTCAGCGAGGCGATGAACGCGGCGATGTCGGGCCGGTACGTTCGGGGGGCCTCAGGATCGAGCAGGGTCACGCCCTCGTAGCGCCACCAGAGCCCGTTGGCGGGGACCTCTCCGACGCGCGAGGCCTCGCTGTACGTCCCCGTCCATCCCCCGGGGTTGCCCCAGCGGGCCCAGTACCGCTGGTAGCTGATCTTCGCGATCTTGTCGGGGAGTCCTCCGAAGAAGTCTGCGATCTCCGCAAACAGGGGCCGCATCTCACGGGCGATGGCGTTCTGGTGGACGGCCTCGACGGTGACCTGCCCGCGCTCCTCGGCCTCGCGCACCTGCGAGATGACCCAGCACCCGCGGATGTGTCCGTTCGGGTACACAACGCCCTGCGGCTGGTGAATCGGGAGCGGCGGGAGCCCGCTCGGATCGGAGTGGACGCGCACGCTGGCGTCCACGAAACCGTCCCGCCTCCGGATCCGATCCCACGTCGCGTTCTCGAGGACGAAGTACCCGCCCGTCCGGCCGCCAGGCGTCGTGCCCAGCACCGGCACGGGAGCGTAGAGCGCGTCGAGGTAGGCGCGCCGCACGTCGATCTGGACCGCGTTCGTCGCGCCCCCGCGGAGCACCGCGATGGGCCCCCCGTGGAAGGCCGCGTGCGCCATGGCCCGCCACCGGCACGGAAGCGGGTGGACGAGCGGGTGGTCGACATCTCCGTCCCACCGGTCGAGGTACGCGGTGAGCGCCGTGGTCGCGGCGCTCGACTTGACGCGCATGCCCGCCGCCTCGGCCAGCATCCGCAGCTCGCGGATCTCCCGATCGACCACCTCGGCGTCCCGGCGAAAGACGCCCCAGCTATCCGCCATCGCCACCCGGTAGACGCGACCCGATCCGGCGCGGATCTTCACCCCGCGCACCTGTCCCGGTGCAGGGCCGAAGGCCTCGTCGTCGGCGCCGAGGAGGCGCGTCAGGTCGGACGGGCGTACGGTCGCATCGGCGTACCACAGGGTGCTGGCCCAGCTCTTGCGCCGCGGGAGGGATGCCGCGTCGGGTACGGGGACATCCGCGAACCAGATCACATCGTTCTCGTCACGATGGACGATGCCCACGAACGTCTCGCCGGACGACCGACTCACTCGTTGTCTCCATCGAGCGGGGGAGTCCAGTAGGCGACGTTGCGGACGTTCTTCTGCTCGGATTGTTGCGCGGCCTTCTGGCGCTCCCGGCTCGAGGTCGCGTAGCGCGGATCCATCGGGCCAATGGGCTTGCCGCCCTCGGGGAGGAGGCCATCGACGATGATGGACAGCCCATCTTCGTACCCGTTCTGCTTGGCCCAGTTCGTGAACGCGCGCTTCGATCCCAGCGCGCTCAATGGGATCCGTTTCCCCGGGTCCATGGGAGATCCGCGTGCGATGGCGTCCGCACCATACCGTGCGATGCCCTCGATCCCACGGGTCGGGTCGGACGGGTCGCGCTTGCCTCCGATGCTGATCCGATCCCACACGGTCGCGAAGGTCGTGAAGGCCTCGTCGGGCGGGAACCACGGGATGCGGATGGCGGGTCCGTTGAGCAGGTAGCGTGGAGGGCGATACTCCTCGGGCTCCTCCTCCTCCTCCGGCTCTTCCGGCTCCTGCTGCTCGGGAGGGACCTCGGGAGGCAGGATCGGCGGGGGAGGAGGAGGGGGCGCGGGCGGGCGGCCCTCGGGGGGCGGCTTCGGCGCGGCGGGCGTCCCCAGCACAGCCTGCGCGGCGTCGAGGTAGCCCAGCGCGCGGAGGCGCTCCACGAGGCTCGCGGTCGCGGCCTGCAGCGTCGACAGCTCCTGGAGCAGCTCGCTCGGCGCCGCGCGGGCCGGATCGGGCACGACGCGTACGACGGGCTCCATCGGCGCCGGGAGAGGGGCCGCGGGTGGGGCCGAGGGAGGGGGAGGGGGGGTGGGGGCTGGGCGCGTCCGCACCGCCTGGGCCGGTACGACGGGCCGCACGCTCGGCTGGATCGGGGGGACCGCCGGGGTTGCCCGGGGCGGCACGACCGCGCGCGGCGGCACGACGGGGCGAGGCGCGACCGGGGGGACGGGGGGAGCCGGTCGGATCGCGGCGCGGAGGCGGCCGGTCACGGCCTCCGCGGTGCGTCGGGCCAATCCGACGACGCGCTCCGCCAGGATTTCTCGCAGGGTTGCCAAGCTGGCACCGTTTGGGTCGGGGGTTCGACGTTCACGTCTGGACGGGGGGCACCCAGACGCAAAAGGGGCTCCGAGGGATAACCCGCGGAGCCCCCGGTGGGACAGTCCCGTTCGATTAGAACGGAATCTCGTCGTCCGTCCCGACCGCGATGGGGCCGGTGCGCGTGGAGGACGCGCTCGCGGTCGCGCTTCCGCCGCCGAGGCGGGCCTTGCGCTCGGCGTCCATCACCCGCTTGATCTCGGGGTCGAGAGACTCAAACGCGGAGATCTTGCGGTCCTCCTGACCGTCCGGGCGGCTGTCATCCACGGACAGGACGATCTTGAGCTGCTTGCCGACGAAGGTGTCGATCAGCTCGCGGTTGTTGTCGGGGTCGAAGGCCTTCTTGACGCCCGCGGCCTTGGCGAGGGTCTGGACCTTCCAGATGCTGCCCTCGGTGAGGTAGGCGTCCTCGCGGATGGACTTGCCCTTGTGGTCGCCCGCGACCACCTCGTAGGTGAAGGTGATGCGGGGCGTTCCCTTGTTCGAGACGGTCTTCTCGGCCCACTTGATGGACACCATGTAGGGTCCGGCGGGGAGAAGCTCGCGGGCCTTGCGGGGAGCGGTGGCGGCGGGGGCGTTCGGATCGATAGCGGCCATGTGGCCTCCTGAGCGGTCGTGGGTTGGGGTTCGTCGGCGGCGAGCGGTCCATCCGCCGACACCCTCATGTCACCCGTCAACACGAAACGCGCCAGAACAAGACCCGCAATATCCGTAACGAAACGGTACGGATTCATTCTAATAGCAGGTTACTCTTCGTTTATTTTTTCTTCTAAGCCTTCGCCTACCTCCTGGTTGACCGTCTCTCTTCGATACGATAGTCCACGCGCGAGGTGGGCATGCGCGGGTATCTGCACGAAGACGGTTCGGTGGCGTGTCTCGCGGAGGTCGAGGGGGATCGTCTCCTCCTCCAGCCCGCGCAGCGCCTGCGTGAAGCGCTGACGAAGGCCTGGATCCCGGTCGCGTACGTTCGGAGTTCGTGGCGCACGACCCTCGGTCGCTGGCACTGGCCCACCGTCCGCCCCCTCCTCCCGGCCGATCTCGTCGCGCACGTCGAGGCGGCGCAGCCCGGGTGGCTCACCTGGCTTGCCGCCGAGGAGGCCGCGCGCCACGCGCGCCCCGCGGACCCGCTCCAGAAGGTCGCCACCGATGGGCTCTCCGCGCCCGACGATCTCGAGCACCCGTGGCACCGGCTCTACCCCTACCAGCGTCTCGGGGTGCAGTGGGTCTTTGCGGTCGGCGGCCGCGGCATCATCGGGGACGACATGGGCCCCGGGAAGACGCCGCAGGGCTGGATGGTCCTGGATCGGGACGCGGCCGCGCGCCGCGCGCTCATCGTCTGCCCCGGATCCGTGTTGGTCAACTGGACGCGCGAGGGGGCGCGCTGGGCCCCGACGTGGACCTCGTCGGTCGCGTGGTCGAGCCGTGAGTTGGAGAAGGCGGCGCTGGCTCCCTACCCGGATCGACACGCGACCGTCGTGAGCTGGGGGCTCCTGAGCCGGCCTTCGGCCTTCGCGGCGCTCCGTCGCATGGGGTTCGACGCGGTTATCGTGGACGAGGCCCACTACGCGAAGAACGCGGAGGCCGCGCGCACCCGCTCTGTCCTCGAGCTGCTCCACGACGCACGCATCCGACTCCCGCTCTCGGGCACCCCGCTCAAGTCGCGGCCCGCCGAGTTCTGGACGCTCCTGCACGCGGTCGATCCGATCCGGTTCCACTCGTTTCTCCCGTGGGGCGAGACGTTCTGCGGGGCGAAAGACCGCCGCATCGGCGTAAGGGTCGTGCGGGTGTACACGGGGAGCGCGCGTCTCCCCCAGCTCGCGCGCCTCACGACGCCGTACGTCCTGCGCCGCGAGAAGGCCGAGGTGCTCACCGAGCTGCCCCCGAAGACGCGTCAGACGCTCCCGCTCCGGTCCTCGCGGGAGCTGGTGGCGGAGACGGTCGATCTTCTGCAGCAGCTTCGCGACCAGGCGCGTGCGGGCGAAGAGAACCCGCGCGCGCTCGGGGCCATCGGCCGGCTGCGCCAGAAAATCGGGCTCTCCAAGATCGACGCCGCGGTGGAGTGGGCGACGGACGCGCACGCGAGCGGCGAGCCCTCGGTCCTGTTCGTGTACCATCAGGAGGTCGCGGCCCAGCTCGCCGCCGGCCTGCGGAAGGCCGGGCTCCGGGTTGGGGTCATCCTCGGATCCACGGCCGCCAAAGAGCGCCAGCCCATCGTGGACGCGTTCCAGGCCGGGGAGCTGGATGCCATTGTCGGCAGCGAGTCGATCAAGGAGGGCATCAGCCTCGTTCGGGCCGCGCTCTCCTGCCAGGTCGAGTACTGGTGGACGCCCGGCGACATGGAGCAGGCCGAGGACCGCCTCTGGCGCAACAAGCAGACCCGCCCGGTGACCAACGTCTACCTGCACGCCGAGGGCACCCTCGATGACCATGTTGCCAAGCTGGTCGAGGACAAGCGAGACGTGGTGCGCGAGAGCCTCGTGCGGGACGGGTTTCATCTGGCGCTGCTGCGCCGCCTTACGGAGGAGACATGAGCTTTGAGGAACGCTGGATGGACGTTGACGTTTCGCGCGTCCCCGATCCTCCGTGGCCGCATGTCTGGGCGTTGACCGCGCGCGCGCTCCTCACGGGGGGCCGATTGCAGGACGTGGAGGCGCACCTCTGGCGCTGGCGCTGGTCGGGCTGGATCCTCGTCCTCGACGGGGACGCGACGACGTGCCCGGTGTGTGGGGGGCGGATCGTGGACGAGGGGGTGCAGATTCACGGGCGCCGGTCGAGCTGCACCAACGCGTGCCGCCAGCTTCGGGCCCGCCTCCGCGCCAAGTCCCTCTCGACGCCGTGGGAGGCGCGTGTGGCCGAGGCGCGTCTTGTGCGTTCCCAGCTCGAGGCGACCGCTACTGGGTCCGTGCGTTGGCTCATGCGCCACCGGCTCCTCCACCCGGGTAGCGTGATCCTGCCTCCGAACTGGACCTCGATGCGGCACGCGCCCGTTCTCCCGGCTCGGTGCGACCGGGCCTGCGACTCCGTGAAGGTCTGTGGTCACACAGGTGGGCCCTGCCTGTTCGCGGCGATCGGACGCACGGAGTAGGAGGCCGAATGGCTCCTCCCGCGTTTCGCTACCGCATCGACGCGCTCCGCGTCGATGGCACCCAGTCCGCCGACCCGCGTGACTACCGCGACTACGCCGCTTCCACGCCGGTTGGCGCGGAGCTGCATGCGTTCGTCACTGCGGAGCTGGATCGGGGTATCGCGCCGGGCGACATGCGCGGGCGGGGCGGGGTGGTGCGCTGGAAGCTCCCCGAGGCCCTCTTGTTGGCACTCGCGCCCACGGTGGCAGATCTGCGCTACTGGGGCCGTGCGGGGGCGGTCGTCTCGGACTGCGGGGGCGCGTTCACGCCCGTCCAAAAGCGGAAAGGGTCAGGAAGAGCCCCCTCCTCCTGACCCACCCCGACCGAAGATCCCTGCGAGAGACCCTTCACAGGCTAACAGGACCTGCTGGACGCGTCAAGCGGGAGCATAGGCGGGACGACACGCTTCGGTCTTAGCGGCCGCGCGTCCGCCTGCGCCACCAGATCCGGTTCAGGCCGGGGCGCCCTCCGAGGCGGGGGGCGACGAGGTCTGCGACCCGGTTGGCGACCTGCTCTTCGGCCACGGCCTCATGCGCGGCATCGCTCGTGGCGTAGTTCGCGGGGCGCGGCCGGCTTCGCAGATCGGCCGTCAGCCGGGGCGCGCGATTCAAGACGGCGTGTGCCAGTTCGTGGAGGAGGAGCCAGCAGGTGGAGGCGCGCGTCTCGGTGTCGTCCACGAAGATCCGGGTGACGGGGCCCAGCGTGTAGGCCCGGAAGCTGTAGCGTCCTCCCGGGGGTTTTGCGCCGGCATGGTCCTCGGCCCACGCGCGGTCGCGCTCGGCTCGCGGGTGGAACACGACGCGCTGGGGCCCGTCGAGTCCGCCCGACACGATCTGGAACCACCGTTCGGGGGGAACCCAGGCCTCGGCCCCGGGGCGGACTTCGACGGTGAGGGGGCCGTAGTGCTGGGTCACCCCCTCCTGCTACCTCGTGTACGCGAGGTCTGCACGATCAGCCGGGCGTGCGATCGTCCTCGCGGCGGTGCGCGCCGCGCTCAATGGCCTCTGCACACTCCAGAAACGTCCCCGCCCGAACGGGCAGGTACATCTCCATCGCGGCGTCTGCCTCGGCGCCCAGCCACGCCACCACGGCAGCACGCTCGCCCCGGAGCGCCACCACCTCGGCCTCGACCCGGTCGGCGTAGCAGCGGGCGGCCTCTCGACCCGTCCGCAGCAGGTCGACCTCGGCGCGCAGCCGCTCGATCTCCGCCAGCAGCGCCTTCGCCTCCGACGGGTAGACGCTCCACGCGTGCCCTCCCTCGACGGCCTGGCCGAGGACGGTGACGATAGACGCGAGGTGTGCTTCGTCGCTGCGCTTCACGGCTTCCCCCAGATGTCGATCTTCCCCACGACGTGGTGGGTAGTGTCCACCTCGTCGTCCTCTTCATCGACGTAGAAGTTCGTCTCCTTCCTGGGGCACTCGGCACGCAGCTTCCAGAGTGCGGCCCTCACGCTCCACGGGCCCTCCCCGATGGCCTCGCTTCGCGCCTCGCACCGTGAGCACACGGCGATGACCCCGTCGACAAAGGGGACGTAGTCGCCGCGCACGCGATCGGCGTACACCTCGCACCTCACACGCATGCTGCACCGCGCGCGGCCCGAACGGCCTCCATGTCGCCCGGCTCCAGCGGCCGGGCCGTCGCGACGTGCGGCAGATAGGCGCAGCCGTTCTCTGCGGCCCATGCGCGGGCCTCGGCCTCCATCTCTCCGCTGACCGCAGGCCCGACACGTCGATAGTCCGCCACCCATGCCCGGCGCCACGTCCAGACCTTGTCGTTGATCCGCATCTGCGGGCGGAAGCTGGAGAGGGCCCACCAGATCTTCGGACGTCCACCTGCGTTCGTCGAGGCCACCCGGGCCCAGTTCACGGCCAGTGGCGGGACGACGTAGGGCGCGTCCTCGCAGAGCCAGCGGCACGCCGCCGGGTCTACACCCGCCGCGCGCACGGCCGCCTCCAAGGCCCGCAGGGAGGCGGGCCGCGCCATCGTGCGGCTCGACACGCGCACGACGAACAGCTCGGGCCACCAGAGCGCGCTCGCGGAGCGCGCTACGACCAGCGCCTTCGGGAGCTGGGTCGGATCGGGGGGGGTAAAGCTCACAGCGTCACCACCCCTTCGGACACGGTCACGCGCTTCCAGCGGAAGCCGGTGGGCGTGAGGATCAGCTCGGTGATCCCTGTCTCGGACAGGTAGCTCATCACCTCGAGCAGGTGTTCGCCCATCTGCTCGGGAATCCAGGTGGGGAAGACGCTCTGATCGATGCTGCGGCGAGGGGGGAGGGGGATGTCGGGCTCGTTCATGGGGGGCTCCGCGGGTTCGGGGGTCGGATCGACGGGCGCGTGACAGGGCACCGCCTCGGGGGGGAGGGAAGGGGGAGGGGCATCGGAAGCGCGCGTCTTGACGCTCGTGCGCCGCCACTTGCTCACGGTGGGCTGGGAGACGCCGTGCGCGGCCGCGAACGCCTTCTGCGTCCCCGTCCAGGCTTGCGCCTGCGCGATCAAGGCCTCCCGCTCCTCCGGCGTGAAGGTGCGGGGCTCGGTCGGCCGGATCTCGACGGTGGGCACCACCAAGTCGGTGGGGGAGCGCGTATACGCACGCGTCAGCGCGGTCGCGCACGCGGCGTCGAAGATCTCCCCTGCTTGGATCTCCACGAGCCTGCGCCGGATCCCCGCCAGCCCATCCTCGATGATGAGCGGCTTCCCGGTGCGCTTTGCCCAGTCGCGGGCGACCTTGCTTCCGTGGTGGGAGCAGGACGCGATGCGGCACACGATCGCGTCGAGCGTGTCGGTGAGGCGCTCGCCGCCCGATCCGGCGAGCACGACGACGTGCCCGTCCGCCTCCAGGCCCTTCGCGTGGGCCTTGGCGTGGTCGGGCTTACTGACGATGCCCAGGTTCACGGGCACACGCTGGGCTGGACGATCCCGTCCCACAGGGACGCGCAGGACGAGGGGGCGAGCCAGCAGAGCATGGCGAGCGCGAGGGCGCAGCCGCCCAACGTGGAGACGAGGACAGGGAGGAGGAGGCGGGACACGAGGACTCCGAGGATGTCCTGCCTTCTACCCATTCACTTGTCTTTAGACAACCTAATCCCGGTTGGAACCGGTGGCACCCTTACGGAAACCGGCGTTCCAGCAGGGCTTTGTCGATTGTCAAGTTGTTGTCAAGTCCCCTCGGCCCACTTCCGGGCCGATGCGAGGGTGGTCACACGCGGAAAGCCGGGGATCACCCGTACGCGCCGACGCGCCTCCTCGTGGGAGACCCGGCTGGTGCGCCGGAGCAGGGCGTAGGCGGCGGACGCGCTCCGGGAGAGTCCGGCCTGGCAGTGGATCAGCACGGGGCCGCGCTCGCGCGCGGCCTGCACGCGCTTCGCCATGCGGTCGAGCGCGCCCTCGGGGAACACGTCCCCGTCGAGGAAGGGGATCGAGAGCAGCTTCTTCGCGGTGTCGCGCACCCGGCTCGGGTACTGCGCGCTCGAGCCGTACCAGTCCACGACCAGCTCCCACTTCTTCCCCTCGGGCGGGTGCTTCGTCGCGTACTCAGCGCCGACGTACAGGTTCGGCGCGACCTCGCGGAGGTTGATGGACTCGTCGCGCTCGATCCAGCGCGGCCACTTTTTCTCGGTCATGCGGGGCCTCGTACGGCGGGGAGGAGGGAACGCCACGCATGGGCGCGAACGTCGTCGTCGGGGATGCACAGGTGGAGCTGGAGTCCATCGGCGCCGACCCGTTCGACAGAGAATCCTGCACGCCGACCGGCGTGCGCCAGGCCCTCTACCTCGTCCCGCGCGAGCCGGCTCACGCCGAACACACCGCGCCCGTGGGTGGCGCGCATCGCGTACCAGAACGCCTGTGGATCGGGCGCGACGTAGCGCTCCGAGCGCCAGAGGCGCTCGCGCGTGCCCTCGCTGTCGCGGAGCCAGAGACCCTCGCCGCGGACGCGCCCAGCGTCGGACTGAAGCGTGTCGAAGACGGCGCGGGCACCCTCTCGGGTCACCCGGTGTCCGGCGCAGCTCGGGAATGTCGTCCAGCCGCGCGCATGGGCACCGGCTACCAGCGCGCGCAGCTCAGGGTCGACCGTTTCAGGGCGGACGTGGGTGCGTCCCGCGAGCGGGCCGCGCCGGGGGCTCGCGTAGAACCAGCGCACCCCCGGCCGAAGGGGCTCCCACCAGCGCCAGGCGCGGAAGGAGTGCGTCGAGACAGGAAGGGCGTGCATCCACCCTCCCTATCTCAGTCCATGGGGTCGTTGTCTTCGGTTTCGGTTTCGGTTTCGGTTTCACAGGTCTCCGCTTGCCGGAAGGATCCGTCCGCCGAGGGGCGTCCGCTGACGCGCGCGGGACGCGCATAGGGGCCCGGCTGGTGAGGGTAGGCCGTGTACCACTTGGGGCCGCTCTGCGCCTTCCGCGGACCGAGGGGGTCGTCGTCGCCGCTGTCCTCGCTGTCCTCGCTGTCCTCGCTGTCCTCGCTGTCCTCGCTGTCCCCGCTCTCCTCTTCGTCCTCGTAGAACCTGTTGTACGAGAGGTCTTCGATGGCGTCGAGCAGGGTGCCCGTCAGGAGGTTGACCAGATCGCGCGCCTCCTGCGCGCTGTTCTTCGTGACCCGAACCTCTTCGGCTTTCACCATCGACTCCAGTCCCTTCTCGCCCAGCGTGATCAGCATCGCCACGCTCTGCTCGATCTGGAGCCGGAGGTGGGCCGCGGTGGCCTCGGCCCCCATGTGTTCGTAGAGGGGCATGAGCGCGTTCATCTGGGCCGTGAGCGTGCCACGCACCTCCTCTCCGATCAGCCGCGCGATGGAGGCCGCTCCCGCCAGATCCGCAGACCGGCGCTCCAGAGACTGGGCGTGGTTCAGCTTTGCCATCTCGATGGCGTGGGTGTGTTCCAGCGTCTTCCGCTGCATTTCTTGCTCAAAGTCGGTCTTCTTCATGTTCTCTCCTGTGGGGGGGGGGCGGACTTGTTATCCATCCTGCGGATGTTGCGCCAGCGTATGCTGAGGGATAGTCACGGGTATGCAAACGTACCCCCTCCGCGATGCGCTCGTCGATGTCCTCGACCGGTACGACCGTGCGTCCCCGGACGAGGTCACCGACGCGCTGCTCGCTATCCTCTGCGCCCACGTCGTCGCGGAGGGCCTCGATCCGGTGCGCCTCCTCCAGCGGGTACATGCCTCGATCGTCGCGCTCGCCTCCACTGCGGAGCCGTCCTGATGGCGCCCGTTCGCGTGATCCGCGACCAGCTCGGCTACACCCAGGCGCGCCTCTCCGCGCTCCTCGGCGTGCATGCGTTGACCGTCTCGCGTTGGGAGCGCGGTTCGCTGTTTCCAACGCCCGAGGGCCTGCGGCTCTTGCACGCGGTCGAGCGGGCCCTCGTCCTCGACCCCACGCTGCCGACGCGGCTGCGCCAGATCGGGTCGGACCCGATCCGCGAGCTGGCGGCCATCCTCTCGGTGCTCCACCCCGACCTCGCGGCCGAGGCGGTGTGCTCCCGGGCGGACGCGGAGGCCCTCTTGGCCCGCGCGGCGCGCGCTACATCGCGGGCGTAGCGTCGGCCTCGGCCTCGGGGGGAGTCACCGTCTGCTCGCGCTCGGCCTGCGTCGGGATGCGGACGGCCGTGTTCTGGAGCGCCGTCGCGAGGAGCTGGGACAGCGGGATCCCGAACTGGCCGAGCTGGATCTCGCTGCCCGGTTCGGCCGTGTACGCGTAGGCAAAGGTGCCGTCCGCGAGGAGCTGGAGCGTGAGCGTGCAGATCGGGGTGGACATGGGGGACTCCGGAGTGGAGCCCCCTGTCTAACCTATGCGGGGGAATAGTCGAGCGACTACGCGCCCTGACGATACCAGCGCGCCGCGCTCGTGACCCAGGTGAAGATCATGGCGCGCAGCCCAGGGATGATCGCGAGCGCCCCGTCCGCGACGTTGGAGGTTGCAGCGACGTCGAAGGTGATGGAGTTGGCGACGATGGAAGTGTTGATGATGCAGATCATCTGGCCGTCCGCGGTGCCGGGCGCAAGAACCACGGTCCCAACGGGGCCCGCCGCACTCACCAGTTTGTTGAATCCGTTCGTGGGGAGGGAGATGGTGTTGCCGGCCAAGATCGCCTGTGTGGCGGTGGTGTTGGGGGAGCGGAACGGCCCCGCGATGTTCACCAGACCACGCACACCGGTTCCGTCTGGGGCACCCGGGGTGAGGTTGATGCTCCCCCCGTTCCCGTTGGTGGCACCGCCGTTCCCGGCCGTCACGTTGGTATTTCCACCGTTCCCGCCCGTCGTCCCCGTCCCACCGTTCCCGGCGGTCACCGACGCGTTCCCGCCGTTCCCGCCCGTTGCGCCACCCGCGGTGCCCGCCGTGGCGATCAAGGCGACGGGGTTCCCCGCCGTCCCGATACCCGTGGCGCTCGCCGCGGACAGGAAGGGGCCCACGAAGCCCGCGCTGCTGGTGATCGCGCCCGTGACGATGATCGTCCCGTTCACGGTCATGCCGGTGCAGGTGATGGTTCCGGCGAAGATGTTGTCCGTAGCCAAGGGAGGCTCCCACGGGTGAGAACGGGAGTTCGATCAGGCGATGGTGATGCCGCCGGGAGTCGAGGTCACCGCACGCGCGAAGTATTTGGTCGCGGAGGTCGAGATGAACTCAATGCTGTCCCCGGCGACCGCGGTGGAGGCAGCGAAGGTGAGGGTGGTTCCAGCGTTCATGGCGAGCACGGAGGTGACGTCATTGATGATGGTGCCATCGAAGCTGCAGCCGGTGGCGACGACCGTGACGTTGTTGGCGGCGGCCGACACGAGCTGGAGTACGAAGCGAAGGCCCGCGCCCGTCGGAGTCGGAAGGGTCACCTGATAGGCGGCGGCCTGGGACACGGTGAACACGCCACCCGAGTCCAGCGCCGTCAGCACGCGCGCCGCGGTGATCGCCGTGGCCGTGTTCCCCAGCGTGCGGAGGCCGGTGATCGTCGCGCCACCCGAGGCAACGAAGTTGCCAGAGACGCTCTGCGCGCCCGTGTTGGTGAATCCGGCGCAGGTGATCGAGCCAGCGAAGATATTGTCGGTTGCCATGGGAGAGGCTCCAAAGAGGACGCGAGGGTGCGTCCGGCTACGATAATGAGTTCACCCCCTTCGTCAAGCCCTCTCCCCACATTCCCCGCATCCAAACCTGTCCCTTGACAACTTCTGTTCTCACGCATAGACCTCCGCACTCACCCGGAGCCCCCCTGTCCTCCACCCGCTTCGTCGGCTCGACCGTCACCCGGCTGCGCCTCACCGCCCCCTACGCCCCGCCCGATCTCACGGGCTCCCTCCGCGAGGGCCTCGAGGCCCACGCCTTCACCGACTACCTCACCCCCACCCAGAAGGGCCAGCGCACGGGCTTCGCCCGCGCTGACAAGCCGCTGGTGCTCCCCGCCGACTTCCACGACGCCACCCAGTGGCGGGTCGATCCCTACGCGGTCTTCGCGTTCCGCATCGACGACAAGAAGGTCCCGCCCAAGAAGCTCAAGGCCGCGCTCGACGAGCAGGTGGAGCAGTGGTGCCGCGCGAACCTCCGCGAGCGCTGCCCGCGGGCCGTGAAGGAGGAACTGAAGGAGCAGGTGGAGCTGGGCTTGCTCCCGCGCTGCCTGCCCACCAGCAAGGTCGTCGGCCTCGTCTGGAACCTCTCGTCCGACTGGATCCTCCTCTCGACCCGCTCGGCCCCGCAGATCGAGGCCCTCCGCAAGGCCCTGCACCGGGCCTTTGGGATCTCCACGACGGTCGAGGACCCCGACGACGCCCTCGACGCGGACACGCTGGAGAAGCTCGGCCAGACCGACCCGCTCGTCCTCGCCTCCACCCGCTAACCCCCCGAGGTCCCATGCCCCCCGAACGCGATCTGCTCCCCCCGATGCCGCCCCATGTGGCGTCCGAGTTCCTTCTCTGGCTCGCCTACCGCGAGGCCCAGGGCAACGACACCTACACGGTCGATGACAGCCCCGTCACCGTCTCCTTGCAGGACGACGTCGAGCTGAAGCGCCCCGAGGAGGACGCGCCCAGCGTCGTCCTGCGCGGCCTCGGCTCGTCCGAGCACCCGGAGCTGCTCGCCAGCCTGCGCGCAGGCCGGATGCTCTACCGCGCCAAGCTCCGCGTCGGCTGCGCCGAGGACCGGGAGTACCGGCTCACGCTCACCGGTCCGACGCTGGAGTGGAGCGGGGTCAAGCTCCCGCGCATCGTGAAGTCGGGCGACCTCGGGGAGGGCCTGTACGAGGAGCTTTTTCTGTACGAGGAGCTGCACCGGGTGGTGCGTGCGATCTTCGCCCAGTACGCCGCCCGGAGGGTCGATGAAGACCGCTGGACGCAGGAGGGCACCTCCATGCGGGCCTGGCTTGGCGAGACCTTCGCCCGCGTGTTCGCGTTCGACCCGACGACCGGGCAGGGCCGGCTCTTCGGGGGTGAAGCGTGAGCCTTGAAACGTCCCCTCTGGGCCGCGCGCCGGCCGGGGTGATCCTCCGGTGTGGGGGCAAGCCTACGCGTCCGCGTTTCTCGTCCAAGCCTGTTTTGTGCGAGGCGCTCTGCGTGGTCCCGTTCGACGGGCTCGGTTCGCTCGAGGGGCTCCACACGGAGCTGAAGACCTTCGGCTGGTCCCTCGCCGTCGCGCAGGTGGGCGGGGGCGCCGCGCCTTCGATGACCCCCTCGGGCGCCCTCCACATCCCCGGGTCCATGGCGGTCGACCCGCTCTGCGCGGCCTGCACGGCGGCCCTCTTGGCGCGCCTGGAGGCCGAATGAGCCTCCTCGGCCTCGTTGGACGGAAGGGCTCGGGCAAGGACACGCTGGGCGACTACCTCGTCGCGCGCCACGGTTTTGTGCGGGCGGCGTTCGCGGACCCGGTCAAGTGGGTCGCCCGCGACCTCTGGCCGCACCTCACCGTCGAGCAGTGCTGGGGCCCCATCGAGGTCAAGGAGGCCGTGGACACGACGCTCGGCGTCTCGCCGCGCTGGCTCCTCCAGCGCATCGGCACCGAGGTGGGCCGGAACGGCGACCTCGCGACGTTCGCGGGCCTTGGGGTCTCCCCCGCCCGGATTCAGGAGGCGCTCGACCGGCACGGGGTCGTCCCCGGTCCCTCCGCGTGGGTGGACGCGCTTTTCCGTGCGACGGTCGCGATCGACGTGGTGATCACCGACGTGCGCTTCCCGAACGAGGCGGAGTCCGTTCGATCCCGTCACGGGTGGGTCCTGAAGCTCCTCCGGCCGGACTTCGACACGCGCATCGGCAACGACCACCCCTCCGAGCGGGAGGTGGACGCGTGTACGTTCGACTACCTCGTCCGGAACGATCGCGACGTGCCCGCGCTGCACGCGAAGGTGCGGCGGATCTTCGACGACCTTCGATGGCGTGAAACGAGGTGAGAGATCCGATGCGCCTCGAGCTGAACCGGCACCGCGCGGACACGGACGATGCCCCCATCGGCCGCGCGACCCGGCGTGGCCTCAAGGGGAAGGCCCGCACCGCGCTTCGCGCGGAGCAGGCCGAGCAGGCCGAGGCCGACGAGTCCGTGGACTACCGCAGGCCTTCTCGGTAGCCTGAGAACAGGAGGTAGACGGGGCCGAGCAGGCCGGCGCCGATGGTCGCCGCGGTGCCCGCGCCTCGCTTGTTCGCCTGGAGCGCGGCCGCGGGGGCCGACAGCAGGTAGACGGTCGCGATGGTGCCGAAGGCGGTCTTGAGCTGGTTTTCGGTCTTCACGACGCGGGCCTGCACGGCCTCGAGGTCGGCGCGTGCGACGATGACCTGACCGGGCGCCACGAGGCGGGTGAGGTAGTCCGACGCGCGTTCCTTGCCCTTCGCGAGGTTCGCCAGATCTTGAGAGGTCCTTGCCATGGGGAAACGATCCTGGAGAGAGGAGAGAATGTCTACCCTGTGCGGGAGATCTACGCACGTTGACGCGTCTTGCTCTTTCCACTACATGTAGAACCATGTCGTTTTCCACCCTCGTCGACTTCGCGCTGAAGGCCGGAGTGCCCAGCGCGCTCGGGGTCTTCATCGTCTGGTATCTCCTCTCCAAGTTCATCCCGTCGCAGCAGGCGCTGTTCCGGTCGGAGATGGAGGCGACCCGCGCGACCTTCCGCGATGCGTTGACGAGCGAACAGAAAACGCACTCCGAGCTGATGAACCGGGTGGTGGACGCGGTGACCAGCGAGGGCCAGCAGACGCGGGCCAGCATCGACCGGCTCAACGTCACCACCCAGAACCTCACCGAAGTCGTGTACCAGATGTCGGGCAAGGTCATCGCCCTCGACCGCACGGGCAACACCACCGTGAACGGCCGCTGAATGGATCCGGCCCCGACCTCCCTGGAGACCTCCGAGCAGGACGTAGCGTCTCCCCCTTCTCCCCTTTCCGCTCCTCTGGCAGACGAAGCGCCCGTTGCGCGCTCCACCGAGGAGGCCTCCTTTGCCGTGTCGGAGGCGCCGCCTGGGCACGACTACCCGTCCCTGTACGACACAAAAGACACGACGATGGTCGCGATCCTGCTGGGGGTGGTGATCATCGTCAGCATCCAGATCGGGGTCGCTCGGATCTTCAAACTCTACCGCGAGGAGCACCGGGCCTTGACCGCCTTCGCCACCTCGATGGTCGGGGTCGTCGTTGGGATCTACGTCTGCGACATGCTCATCGCGGGTCCGACCACGGAGCTGCTATCGGACGGCGAGCGGCTCTCCATCCTCAGCTTCGTGAAGGACACGGCGCTGATGGTGTTCGCGTACTATTTTGGGACGAAGGCTCAAGTCCCGACCGATCTCCCCCGTGAGTGACGAGTCCCGCCCCCTCTCCGTCTCCGAGGACAGCGCGATTGCGATCCCGCTGCGGAACCTGCTCTCGCTTCTCGGTGCGGTGGCGGCAGCGGTCTGGGGCTACTCGGAGCTGGAGGGTCGGATCACGACGCTGGAGAACCGGATCCAGATGATCGAGGAGGATGTGGGGCGCATGGAACAGGGCACGCGGGACGCGGCGACCGGCATCGACCCGTGGGCCACCGATGTCGAGCAGACGACCCGGATCGATCGGGCCGAGTCTGACATCAAGCGCATCGAAGAGCTGTACCTACAGGCCATCAACGACAAGGAGTGTCACCTATGAACCTCAGCCCCCACTTCACCTTCGAGGAGCTGACCCGCACCAGCCAGACGGCGCTGCAGGCCACGAACCGCGCGGAGGCGCAGGCCTTCCTCCCGTCGCTCACCGAGCTGGCCGCGCTGCTGGAGGTCATCCGCGCGCACTTCGGGAGGCCGGTGAAGATCAACTCGGGGTTCAGGGGGCCTTCCGTCAACGCAGGCACCCCTGGAAGCAGCAAGACCAGCCAGCATATGAAGGGCGAAGCTGCCGATATTGAGATCCCGGGCATCGACGACGCCGAGCTTCACCGCTGGATCGTGAAGGATTCGGGGCTGAAGTTCGGCCAGTGCATCCTCGAGCGCCCGCCCGGCAAGTCGTGGGTTCACGTCTCCATCCGCGGCACCCGCGACCCCAAGTCCTGCCAGCAGGCCCTGACCTTCGACGGCACCCGCTACGCGCCGTGGAAGGGCTGAAACCATGAAGCCCGAGCGTCACGCCCTTCTCCAGGCCCATCTCACGCCCGAGACGCTCCTCCAGCACGTCGATCTCGACGCGGCCCTCGCGGCCCCGGAGAGCGCGAACAAGACGCCAGAAGAGATCGCAGACGCCATCATCGACGCCATCGCGGCGGCCACGCCGTGGTCGGTGATCCTCCCGGGGATCGGGATCCTCATCGACGCCGTCGAGGCGAAGGTGGTGAAGGGCATCGCGCACGCGATCCTCGTCGCGACGGTGAAGAAGAAGCGGGCCGATCCCGGCGCGCCCTCGGATCCTCCCCCCGCGTCCTAAGCGGGATCGAGGGGCGCCTGGAGGTGCAGCTCCAGGGAGATCTCCCCGAGGAGCTGGGCGTAGAGCATCACGCGCTCCGGGTTGCGACCGTGGGCCTCCCTGAGTTTCGCGCGGAGGTGGCGCACGACGGCTTCGCGCTCGCGGAGCGCGCCGACCTCCTCGTCCACCTGGCGGCCGAACGCAGCGACGGCCTGCGGGGGGCTCATGCTTGACCCGGGTTGCGCCAGTGGAGGGTGGACAGGACGGCGGAGGGCGTCTCGTTGTAGGCCGCGACATGCTGGGCGCTCCGCGCGGTCTGCGTGAAGGTCTGCGCGAGATCGGTCTCGCCGCGTGCGCGGAGGATCCCCGCCATCCAGGCGGTGTGGCACCAGATCGGCCACGTCTCCATGCGCTTCTTCAAGAGCGTGGCGTTGATCCACGTCGGAACGTCTGCGAGGCTGCCCATCTGGTCGTCGTCGTCGTCGGTCATGGGGTATCCGGGGTTCGGCAGAAGAAGTCGCGAAGGTGAACGATCTGTTCGTTTCGGATCTGGCGGATGCGCTCGCGGGAGAGCCGGTGGCGCGTCCCTACGGTCTGGAGCGAGCTGTCGTCGTCGAGGCCCGCGAGCAGCGCATCGCGAGAGAGCGCGGACATCCCGGCGAGGAACGCGTGGAGCTGCTCCAGATCGGTCCCTTCCTCGTATGGCTCGACGGAGAGGTCGTCCAACGGGTCGTCGTCGTCCGTGCGCGACTCCAGCTCGCGCTTCCAGGGGTGGACCAGCCACGCGACCCGCTGCCGCTCCTCGTTGGTGAGGCCGCCCAGGTCCAGCGCCGGATCGAGCACGTCCTTCCCCCTCCCGACCCAGGCCCGCACCTTTCCCTCGACGTTCTTGGAGACGTGAATCCCATGCTCCGTTTCCCGCGACCGCAGGCAAAACCAGAGGGCGACCTTGATGACGCTTCCCTTGTCGGGGTCGACGTACAGCATCGCGCGATGCAGCGCGATGCGGGCCTCGGAGAGGGTGTCATCGTCCACGCGGAAGAACACCCTTCGCGAGACGAAATAGGCGATGCCCGGGTTGCGAACGACCAACTCCCACGCGAACGCTGCGCGCTCCGTGGGATCTGCGATCTGTCGCAGCGTCTCAAGGTCGAGACGGAGGGCTTCACGCATGGGGTCTCACACGGTCGAAAGGATGCTCGTCTCTCCGAGCCGTCACGTCAGTACCCTCACGCCTGCGACGTTCCGCGTTCCTCCTCTCGGAGCCCGTCACACGACCTCTTCATGGGCCGTGCGGACGGGTTTCCCGCTCTCCCAGCGGAACTGGATGATGCGCGCGCGGAGCACGGTTCCCATGTCATGGGCGCGCAAGGCCCCAGACACGAAGCGCTCGCGTTCCCCGCCGCATCCCGAAGAGATCTGTCCCGAGGGGAGCTGGAGGATCCACAACTCTCCTTGGGCGTAGCCCACCATCTGGGCGATGGCGCGGGTCGCGCGCAGCCCGCGCTCCCGCTCCTCCGGCACCTCGTCGCGGCCGTACAGGCCTGCGCTCACCTCGCGGTGGACGAGGAGGGGCGCGTACCCCTCCGAAACCGCCATCTCGGCCAGCGCGACCGCGCGGCGCACGTTCTCCTCGATGGAGAGCCCCTCGTTGGGAGCGAACGGCGCGGCGACGTAGACGACAGACATGGACAACCCGAAGATGACACTCCCTATCCGGGGTGCCTGTCACTTGTCAAGGTGTCTTCTTCGGGAACCGAGATGGCGTGCTGCGCGTCGGCCAGGCTCACCTCCAGCACGCAGCACATCGCCAGCAGATTCAGCCCGTTCGGGCGGCGCCGACCGGTCTCCCAGTGGCAGATGACGGACCCGTTGATCACGTTGCCGCCGTTGGCGTTGATCGCGGCGGCGAGCTGGTCTTGACTCAACGCCTTGGTCTTCCGGATCGTCCGGAGCCACGTCGGGAATCGGCCTGAGGCGAGCGCCAAACGCTCTTCCGAGGAGAGAGGCGGGGTGTAGGACATACCCCCGTCTACTGGGTGGGGTGTCCGTTGTCAAGCGAGGGAGGCGGCCGCATCACCTCGATCCCTGGATCTTGGCGCGGAGGTAACGCTGCGCGCTGTTCACGCGGTCCGCGCCCGTCTCGACCTTGCTGTGAACCCACTGCGGGAGGTCGTCGTCGTCCCGCAGCATCTGACGCATCGCGTGCGCGTCCGTCTCGAGGTTGCGGAGCGTGTTGCGGAGCATCCGGCCTTCGTGCGCGTCGGAGGGCACCGACCCGTAGTCGAGGTTGCGGGCGCGTGAGCCCCGGTTGGAGCTGCCCATCGGGAGCACGAGGAGGGCTACGCCGGCCGCGCCCGCCACCGCGAGGGTGGGGAGGAGCCACGCGGGCATCGCGTCCGGCGCGGGGGCGCCCGGCGTGGGCGCGTCCGGCTGGGCCGACGCCGTGGTCGGCTGGGTCAGCGCGGTCGAGGTGGGCCCCTCGTCCGTCGATGCGGCGGGGGCCGGCGCGGCGGGCGCAGGGGCGGGTGCAGAGGCAGTGGCGGGGGCGGGCACCGCAGGAGGGGCCTTGAACCGTTCGAGGGCCTCCTTTACCGTCTCCGTGGGCTTCACGAGGCGGGTCAGGTTGTCGGTTCCGCCGGCTTCCACCAGCTCCTGCCGAAGGACGGGGAGGCGCTTGAGCAGCGCTTCCTTGGCGTTTCGGGCGCTCTCGAGCTTCGCGCCGTTTCCCTTGGCGGTCGTCCAGTCCACCGCCTTGGTGTTGAGGAGGAACGGAACCTTCTTGAACACGTTGTTCCACTCTCCCCACGCACCCGGCTGCTCCCCCGTCTGGAGCGCCGTCTTCACGATGGCGGGGGCGAGGTCGTTCACGATCCGCGCGATGGCTTCGTCGTAGGGCGCAGCGTTGGCGGGGGTGTCGGTGGTGGTGTTGCTCCACGCGGAGTAGACCTTGCGCTGCGCGGCGCCCGCGTCCTGCAGGACGCGCACCGCGCCCCACACCGCGTCCGCGTAGCTCTGGATGCCCTGCTCCCAGCCCTTCTGGAGGGGACGATCTCCAAGGCTCCGCGCGAGCGTGGAGAGACCGCGCAGGGTCTCGAGTCGCTTTTCGATCGGGGCGTCGGCGGGGGTGAAGCCGTAACGGGAAGGGAGGGAGGGAACAGGGCGCATGGGGGGCCTCAGCGAGCGGAGAGGAGGGAGGACTTGCTGCCCTCGGCGTAGGAGTAGGTGGACCCCTCCCGCCCGAGGACGAGGTGGTCGAGGAGGGCGTAGCCTAAGATCTTCGCAGCCTGGGCCACGCGATAGGTCGTGGTGTCGTCCGCAGACGAGGGCTCGGCCACCCCCGAGGGGTGGTTGTGGACGAGAATGAGGCTCCTTGCGCGGGTCTCGACCGCGGGGAGGAGGACCTCGCGCACGTCGATGAGGCTCTGATCCACCGCGCCCACATGAAGCGTCCGGCTCGCGAGGAGTCGGTTCTGCCCGTCGAAGTAGAGGCCGACCACGCGCTCCTGGGGGCCGGCGGCGTACGCACGGGCCAGCGCGACGGCGTCGGAAGGAGAGGTGATCGCCTTCCCCGCGCCCTCGACCGCACCCTTGAGCTGGGCGCGCCGCATCAGCTCGGCGGCGGCCAGCACCCGGGCGCGGGCCATGGGCCCGAAGCCGGCCCGGTCGACGAAGCCCTCCGCCCGCGCCACGCGGGCGAGGTTGCCGTTCACGTCGTGCAGGAGCGCGCTCGCAGCCTCCAGCGGGTCTTCCGTGGTCGTCCCCGCGAGGAGGACGGCCACCAGATCGGTGTCGCTCGTCTCCCGCACATCGACGCGCAGGAAGGCCTCCGCGACCTCCGCGAGGGGGTCGGGCTTCGTCCGTCGCTTCGGAGTGACGCGGTCGGCGCTCCCGGCCGGCGCGCGCGCCGCGTGCAGCGCCGCGCGGAGCTGCGCGAGGTCGCTGTTCGCGCTCCCCGCGCGCTCCGGGTACGGCGCGCCGCGCTCGATGGCGCGCTGGACGAGGTAGCGGAGGGTCGAGTCGGGGGACGCGCGGATGGCCTCGTACTGCCACGGGGTCCGGAGCGTCTCTTTGACCTGCTTGGAGCTGAGCCCGCGGTAGACCGTGAAGGTCATCTGGCCGTTCGTGAGCACGCCCCGCGCGTTGTAGCCGGCCGGCATGGGGATCCGATCGTGGCGCCAGGCCGCGTTCGCGCTCCCGCTCCGCTCCGTCGTGGCGGCGAGCGCGATGGCGCCGACGCCGAGGAGCGAAGGCACAAGCCAGCGGGCCGTGCTCATCCGGGGAGGTCCATGGGGTCGGCGTGCTCAAGCACCAGCGCGCCACCGAGACCGGTGTAGCCCGTGTGCTGGAGGTAGCCCCGCAACTCCTTGAGCGGGTAGGTCCCCGCCTCATGGCGGCTCACGCGTCCGCTCTCCTCCACCTTTCGGAGGGTGATCATCGGCATCCCCTTCGCGGTGGGGGTGAGGTGGACCTCGTACACCCGATCGTCTTCGAGCCTGTCGAACGGAAGCCGCCCGCGCGCGCGAACACGGTCCCCCCGCTTCAGATCGCGCGGTCGATCCGTCCCCACCTTCGTCGTGCGGAACGAATCAACGTAGTCCGCAAACTCCTGGAGGGATGCGGCAGCCTGCTCCATGCGGTCGCGCTCCCCGCGCTGCGCGGCGGTGCTGGGTGCGCGTCGGTGGGTTTCTGCCTGCAGCCGGTTGGCGAGGGTGCGGAAGTGGGCGCGTGTGGGGATGTCCTTCGCCCGTGGCCCGAGGTGGCGCGCGGCGTACGCCATCCAGGCGTACTCGGCCCGCTCTGCCATCTCTTCCTCCACCTGGAGGGTGATGCCGTCGAACACGATCTCCCGCATCGCCGCGGAGCCCACCCGTCCTGACACGGCAGAGGCCGCGACCAGGGCGGCCACGCTGCCGAGCGCGAGCGGAACACCAGAAATGGACATGGAAGGAGCCCTCGTTCCTCGAGCTATCCGGTCGGTGAGGGGTTGGCGAGATCTCAGATCCCCGATGGGGCTACCCGCCCTTCGCCCGCCGCCACGCGCCCACCGTTCCGATGTCGGGACGCCCGAGGAGCCCGGCCCCCGCCTCGCGGGCGGTGAGCCGCGTGAAGTAGGCGTGCCGGGGATGCTCCACGTCGAGGAGCTGCTCGCAGCGGTGGTAGATCGGACGGGCGTCCCCGGTGTAGCTCCGGTGGGTGAGCGTCTGCCCGTCCCAGCGCACGCTCTCGACGAGCGCCGGGTGGTCGCATCGGTCGAACGAGGTGGTGCGCCCGAGCATCACGTCCTCGGGCCCCACCCGCGCCACCGACCAGTCCAGCGCGGGCGCGCGCCGCTCCACCGCGGCGATACGCCGCCGCGCGGCCGCGTCGAGCTGGTGGAGCGCGGAGCGGTGGACGTACCGGCGGGCGCCGACCCGCTTCACGCGCGCCGCCAGGCGCCGACGACCGACCCGGGGAGGGCCGGGAGGGGGACGGGGGCGAACGCATCCCCGAGCACGGCGCGGACCTCGCGGGCGAGCTGGTCGGGGGTGTAGCCGCGCTGGAAGCGGTCGCGTTCGCCATCGCTCCCGAGGAGCTGGTGGCCGTCTCCGTTCCGGCTCCAGTCGGTGACGGTCGCGGCCACCTCGGCCTGGGGACGCACCGCGAGGACGAGGTGCCCGCCGCGCTGGACGTAGGCGGCGGCTTCCCGCAGGGCGGCGTGCCGCTCGGCCTTCGGCAGCACGTTGAGGACGTAGACGGCCAGCACGGTGTCAAATGTGCCGGTGGGGCGCTTCCGCACCGCCGCGTCGGGGTGGTGGGGGTCGTAGGGGGTTGCGTGCAGCGCCGTGGCGTCTGCTCCGCGCCCGCTGCCGAAGTCGAGGAGCCGTCCTCGCAGAAACTGGGGCGCATGGGCGCGCAGGTGCTGGACCGGGGCCGAGGGCCCGGTGCGGGCCATCGCGGTCTGGTCGTAGCCGGAGGGGGCGATGACGTTGGCGGCACCCTCGCGGGCCTGCTTCGTCTTCTGCGCGATGCGCGGGGGCTGGGGGGTGAACTGCTGGCCGCGCGCGAGCCCCGCCCGCTTCGCGCGCGTCGTCGCGCCGACCTCGGCGGGCGTCAGCAGATCGAACGCGGCGTCGGGGAGGTAGCGCTCGCCGGTCTCGAGGCTCTCGCCGCCGGAGCGGGTGCGCCAGTCCTGTTTCGTCCAGCGGGCGAGGGAGTTGTCGGGGTCCTTCGGGCCGAGGTAGCCGCCACCGCGCTCTTTGTAGAGCTGGACAGATCGCTGGGCCTTGCGGGCAGACCACTGGCCGGGGCGTCCCCCCTTGTCGCTGGCGGTGACCTCGGCCTTCACGGCTTCCCAGAGGGCGGGGTCGGTGCGGGGGGTCGTGCGCGCCGCGCTCCCCTCCGCGCGGCACCCCGCCTCCTGCCCCCAGAAGCGCATCGCGCCGTAGTCGAGGAGGCGCCCGTCCGCGGCGAAGTTGGGCCGACGCAGATCCAAGAACCCGCACCCCTTGAGCGCGTCCATTGTCTCCTTCGGGATGTGCTGGGTGGCGCGCATCGGCTTGACCCGCTCCATGACGAGCCAGCTCCCCATCGGGTCGGCCGCGAGGACGGGCACGAGGTGGGGGCGCATCGTCGGGCTCGCCTCGCGCCACGCGCGGGCCTCGTCCCGGTTGGCTTCTCGTCCGTAGGGGGAGAAGACGAGCTTGAGCACGCGCGTGCCGTCTGGCTCCGCGAACACCGCGCGGGACTGCCCCGACCCGATGTAGACGAGCCCGTTCTTCTTCGCCCAGCGACCCATCTGCTGGGCCGTGGCGTTCGCCATCGTGTCGGTGAAGGTGCGGGCGAGGGCGTCCGCGTTGGGCCAGGCCTCGAGGGATGCACTCCCGCGCCGCACCCGCGCCGCGATGTTCACCTTGCGCGCCACCATGTTCTGATGCGCCCCGCCCGTGCGCTCGATCCGCGGGGTGTAGGGGTCCAGCTCGACGGCGACGGTGCGGTCCCCGGCCTGAAGGTGCTCCACGAGCCGGTGGTGCCCGTCCAGGACGAAGTAGTGCCCGCGCGGCGTGTCGAGCGCGCTCACGCGGAGCGGCGCGTCGTAGCTGTAGGACCGACGCCCCTCTGCGATGTCGGTGAGTGTCTCCTCCAGCTTGTCGGGGATCGTCCAGAAGCGATCGACGGGCACCGTCTTGACGGGGGTGGTTCGGGCGGCACTCCCGCGCGCCGGTTCCATCTCGAGCCGGCCTCGGCGGACGAGTTCATCCAGCACGGGCGTGCGCGTCTTGCGGTAGACGCGCGCGAGCGCCTCTCCGTAGGGGCCGCTCGTGTAGACGCGCCCCTGCCGAGGGTCTGCGTTGAAGCGCCGCCCTTCCTCTTCCTCTTCGTCCAGGAACCTGCGCGGGAGGGGGGCGCTCTTCACATCCGGGCGCTGCTCGTAGTAGTGCTTCCAGACGCGTGCGGCCTCGGTT
>Ga0114968_10000538_pt1 | contig 28100 bp, 30 predicted proteins | sample M_130807_EF_Meta_FD_87020 | JGI IMG/M metagenome (GOLD analysis project Ga0114968, IMG submission 87020) | Freshwater microbial communities from Lake Montjoie, Canada to study carbon cycling - M_130807_EF_MetaG | ecosystem: Environmental > Aquatic > Freshwater > Lake | place: Lake Montjoie... | reverse complement strand
TTTATTTTAAAATAAAATTAATAATAAATTTTGGAAATCTTTTAATAAAAGAACTTCTGATAAAAAATATCTTTCTATTTAGTTTAGAGACGTTCATTACTTTTAAAATTAATTCATAAAAATAAAATTTTTTTTTACCTAAAATTAAATATTTATTAAACTTCTCATTACTGGTAGATACTTCGTAAATCTTCTTAACTAACTTGTCGCAATTGATAGGATAAAAAATTTTACCAGGAAAAAAAACAGGTATTGGAAAAAATAAAATTTTTCTAATTATTCCTTGTATTTTAATAAAGTGCTGTGAATTTCGATCAAAAATTAAATCAATGTAGATAGATTTAAAATTTTTTGAACAAATAAAATTTTTATGAAGTAATCTTTTCGAAACTGCATAATCATCAAGATTATTAGTAAAAACTTTAGTAGAGTTTAAGCTAATGTATTTAATTTTATTTTCTTTTTTTTGTAAAATTTTTTGGAAAATCACATCAAAATTCGAATTAAAATAAAAATCTTCATATTTTTTACAAGAAATACTTCCTGCACAATTTATAAATAAATCAATCTTTGAATTTTTTTTTAGGATTTTTGAAATATAATCTTCATAAAAGCCTTCAATATTTTTTTTACTTTTTGGCCTAGAAACAGTCGCCGATATTGTTCTTATTTTTTTTGAATGCAAATAAGCAACTAAATGTGATCCTACAAATCCGGAACTTCCTATTACGCAAATTGTTTTTAACATATATTTTTTTTAATAATGAGAATATATATCGAAATATAACCTATACAATTTTAATGATAGAAAATTATTCATTTATACTTCCTGTGTTTAACCAAGGTAGAAAAGTTCAAAAAAATTTAATAATTCTCGATAAAAAACTCAAAGCTATAAAGAATATAAATTATGAAATAATCACTGTAGATGATGGAAGTTCTGACAATACTTTTTTTGAGTTAAAATCTGCTAAACAAAAATTATCTAAAATTAAAATTTTAAAAAATTCTAAAAATTTTGGAAAAGGTTATACTGTTAGAGAAGGAGTTAAAAGAGTTAAAAATAATACGCAACATATTGTTATTATGGATTCTGATCTTCCTTATTTGAATAAAATTGAACTTTTCTTATCTGAGTTAAAAAAGAACAAATTAGTAATTATTAATAGAAAACATAAAAATAGCAGATTGGATTATCGCCAAAAAAATCTTTATTCTTTAGCAAGACATTTTTCCGGTGGTATTTTTAATTTAATTATTAGATTAATAGGCTTAACTTCTTTAAAGGATACTCAAGCGGGACTTAAAGGATTTTCAATTCAATATAAAAATTTTATAAATATGACACAAACCAATGGTTTTTTATATGACCTTGAACTAATGATAATTTTTGAAAGATTCAATATTAAACCAAAATCAATACCATGCACTTATGCTATATCGAAAAATTCATCACTGCAATTTTATAAACTTAATCTTTTAAAAAAAATAGTATTTGATCTGTTTAAAATTACCTATTTATTTTATTCAGGAAAGTACAATAAGATATAATTTAATATAAAATTTATAGTTCTAAAAAAAATTGCATATTAAAAATTATAGTATAAAATATCTCTATTAAAAAAATTTAAATCTTTAATTAAGTAACTACATTTTAATAAATCGCGGGGTGGAGCAGTCTGGTAGCTCGTCAGGCTCATAACCTGAAGGTCCTTGGTTCAAATCCAAGCCCCGCAACCAAATATTAATATAGATTTATTTAAAAGTTTTTATTAAAAAATTTTTATTATTTAGATACCATCGAACAGTTTTGTTAATCCCTTCTTTGATTGAAGTAAATTTATTAATTTTAGTATATGCAATAATTTTTTTATTAGAGCCATGCGTCTTCAAAACATCAGCGTGATGTAAAGGTTTTTTAAGAATTTTAGGTTTTTTTACATATTTATTTAATTCAGAAATTATAACTGAAAGTTTTATTGGCTTAGAAGAACATATATTAAAAATTGAAAAATTTTCTTTAATTCTTTTAAAGACTAATTTTTTTACAAATCCGATTACATCATCAACATAAGTGAAATCACGGTAATGATTTCCGTAATTATACAATTCAAATTTTTTATTATTTAATGAAGCATTAATATATTTCATTATAAACATATCGGGCCTTCCAAAAGGGCCATACACCGTAAATAATCTCAAACAAATAAACTTAATATTTGAATATTTGGATACTATATTTGCGGCTATCTCATTTTCTTGTTTTGACAAAGAATATATATTTTTTGGCATTAACTTTGAGCTTTCTGTTAATGGGTAAGATTTATTTTCTCCATAAACAGAACTAGATGATGCAAAGATAAATTTCCTAACTTTGTATTTAACAGCAGCATTTATAATATTCTGAAATCCAATTATATTTGAGTCAAAATATGATTTAGGATTTGTAAAAGAATATCTAACCCCCGCTTGTGCAGCAAAATTAATAACGATATCAAATTTATTGTATTTAAATAAATTATTAATTTTATTTAAATCGCTTAAATCAATCTTTTTAAAATGAAAATTTTTATATTTTTGAAGAACTTTTAGTCTTTTAATCTTTAAGTCCTTTGAATAATAAGAATTTAAATTATCAATACCTACTACAAGTTTAACTTTATTGTTTTGTAATAAACTATTGCAAAAAGAAAATCCTATAAATCCCGCCGCTCCCGTTACTAATAACTTCATTAATTAATAAATTTATTTAAAATTTTAAAATGATTTAGTTTTGTATACTCTCTTGATTTTTTTTTAGCAAAATATTTTTTATTATAAATTGCAATATGGTCATCTTTTAAAAAAAGATTCATAGCCTTAATAAAAGATTGTTTGTTGCCTGATTGAAAAATATAACCACATTTTTCTTTATCTATAAACTCCTTTGGTCCACTTGGGCAGTCAGAAGATATAACAATCGTATTAACAGAGGCAGATTCAATCATAACAAAACCAGGGTCCTCCCATTTTGAAGTCATGATTAATGCCTTTGATCTAAGTAATAGTGGATAAATATTACTATCGAAATTAAAAACATATATAGAATTGCAAAGATTACATTCTTTTATTTTTGTAATAATTTTTTCTTTTAGCTCTCCATTTCCTAAAATAAATAAATCAAACTTATCTGCATATTGTCTAAAACAATCAATTAAAAAAAAGTGATTTTTTTGTTCAGTTAAACGACCTATTGAAATAAAAAAATCTCTTTTTATTGAATATTTTTTATCTAATTCTTGTTTTTTTAATAAATTTATATTCTTAATATCTATTATTGGATCTGGCAAAAAAAAAATCTTTTCATTATTAAAAATTTTTTTCAATTTTAAATATTCCAATGTTTCAATGGTTGGGCAAAACACTAAATCAACTCGATTATTTATAATTTTCCAAAAAAAATATCTAAGAAAAGTAAATTTAGGTCTTCCTGATATTCTTAAGAACAATTTAGTAGAGAAATTATTAAAAAAAAAACAGAGTAAAGGGATATAAGTTAATAAATGTACTATTAAAAAATCAGGTTTTTCGCGCTGCAACAATTGCTTTAATTTTTTATAAGATAAAAAAAAGGTATAAAGATATATTAAACGAGATCTAATAAATCCTGATATATTTGTATTAATTGTAATTTTTTTTTGAAGATAAATTAAGTTTACACAATTATTATTTAAAATATTTTCAAACTTACTCCATTCTTGATAACAATCTACTATTGATACAGTAAAATTTTTTTTAAATTTTTTTAATATAATAGCTGAGTTTATAACTGCTTTAATAGTCGCCACATTCCCTAAAAAAGGAGCCCAATAAAATATTTTTTTATTCATTTAATTCTTTTGCAAGAAATATGAATTCCACAATAATAGTTAAAATAATCTTTAGAGAAACATTTAAAAACCTTATCTAAAATAAAAAAAATTAATAAAAAAAATATTTTAATAAAACTAAATTTAAGATATCGGAAAATTATCTCTAAAACTACATAAACTGGACCTGCCGCAATAAGTGTGACTTTATTTTTGAAACCGTTATCTTTTAATAATTGATCTAAATAAAAATGAGTGGGTCTAAAATAATCGTAAGGATCGTTATGATATCTAAACATAAAAGGCACGAAGATTTCTAATGATTTATTTTTATCAATACTAGATTTAAGACTATTAATTAAAAGTTTATAATTTTTTATATGTTCAAGAACATTAAATAAAATAATTACATCAAATTTAGATTTTTTTAAATTAAATTTCTTTTCTAAATCAATTTTAATTACATTCTCATCTAACTTATAAAAATCATAGTTAGTAATTTTTCCATTAAGACTTTTTAATAATTTAGAAAAATTTTTATAGTTATGACCAGCACCAATATTCGCTATGTTGCCCCGTAAAGATAAATTTCTTAAGAACATGTCATGATTAATTCTCATGAATGATTTTCCACTGAAAATATATTTAAATGTTCTTAATAAATCATTAAAAGATAAGTTAAAATAACTATTCATTTTTATTTTTCATTAATATAAATTTTTTTTAATAATTTAATTAAAAAATTTTTAATTAAAAACCTTATTAAGCGAGTTCTCATTTTTTTTAATATTATTTTTATTAAAATCCCTTAACTTAAAATACACCTCTTCTCTAAAATGAGAATCACTCAGATACTTTTCAATTAAAGTATTAAGATCATATGATGAAGTAAATGTGATAAATTCTTCAAAATTATTCCAAATCGAAAGAGAATCTTTTTGTCTACTCTGCATTAAAAATCCGGATGATTCTAAAATTTGAATTGATCTTGGATAAATCGAATTACTACCCATAATAGAACCGGTGTCTAAACAAAAATTACCTTCATAAATATTTTTAACTATTTTCATATTATAATTTGCCGAATAAATTTTGCTATTTTTAAATTTAGCTTTTGGTTTACCTTCTATATAAATTTCAAAATATTTTCCAAAATATTTATCAACATTATCGATAATTTTTTCTCTTATAAAATTTTTATAAATTCTATATTTTTTAAAAATCTCCTCATCATTTAATTTTAAAAAATTATTAACCCAAAAATTACTATCATCTATCAAAGTATATTTTTTTTCTAACCTTTTAGAGATCTCAAATTCTTCATTTGTAACTTGATCTTCATTATAAAAAAAAAACTTCCCCATATAAATAATTTTTGGATTTTTATTTAAATTACATTTATTATTTATAATTGGGTAAATTTGAAAAATTTTTTCATTTTTCTCGAATATCGGATTATTTAAATTAACATAATTATTATCAATTTTTCTAAATTTATCTAATATTTTCATATGTGTTCCAGTTAACCAAAGATTAATCCCTTCTTTTTTTGAAACCAAAGGATTGCCTTCGATAGAAATTATTTTTCCAAGTTTTAAAAATTTTATTAAATAAAAGAAAAGAAAAAAATTAATTAATCCGGATAAATTAATAATTAAATATTTTCCATAAAGTCTTGTTTTTGCAAAGTTTCCAAGCGCTTTTTTTCGATAACTATTTTTAAAAAATATAAATAATATCCTCATTTATATTTTGGTTAAATTTATCTCGTTATATTTTTGTATAATAATTTTTACTCTATTTTCCCAAGTAAATTTTTTCGCTGTAATATAGGCATTTTTTTTTAAATAAGAATAATGGTTGATATTAGACATTATTTTACTAAATAAAATTTTCCATTGACCGTAATGTTCTGGTGAGGCCAAGATACAATTATAATTATTTTTCAAAATGTGTGAATAAACAGTCATTTTAGAGGCTAAAATTATATTTCCGGAAGCAAGATATTCGAATAACTTTAGTGGCGACATAAATTTTGACACTTCAAGATTAGAAGATCTTACATGAACTTTTTTTAAGTATGGCATCAGTAAAATTTTGCTATTTCTCAAAATAGAAGGAACTTTAGAATAAGATAAAAAACCATGAAATATTATATTTTTATATTTTTTCCAATTAATATTCTCTAGACCAATAGTTTTTACATCGCCAAACACATGAAAATTTATATTTTTGAAATTAACAGATAGATATTTAATAATTTCTAATCCTTTGCCTTTATATAAACTACCAATATAAGTACAATCATATTTTTTTTTACTAATTACTTCTTTCGAGTAAAAATCTTCCATTTTGACTGCATCATCTAAAACTATAAAATTCTTTAAAATATTCAATGTTTTACTTAGATTTTTATGTATTAGAATAATAAAAATATTCTTATAAAATTTAAAAATTTTAAATAAAATAAAAAAATATTTTGTAATACCAGATAAATTAGAATGAATTTCTAAAAAATTAAATATACCAGCTATCCCGAGCAACATGCTAGAAATTGGACTTCTGGATATAACTAAACTTTTTTTGGTATTAATAATTTTTCTTACGAAAAAAGCAAACTTTATTCTGTTTAATAAAAAATTTTTTACTAACGATTTGGAATAATAAATAATTTTAAAATTATTTTTTAATAAATAATCTTTTTTTATATTACGATATGAATAATTATTTTTTGAATAAATAATTAAAGTTGTATTGCAATTTTTAGAAAACTCATCGCACATTTTCATAACGTGCTGTGTATATGCTGAGCTATTAGGAATATTCAGTTCAGCTATGTAAAAAACTCTCATTATATATTTATATAATAAAAAAATACTTATTCGTAAAAAAATTTATAAATCAATCTAAAAATATTAATAAAATTATATTTTCGAGATCGAATATTTTGAGGTTTATTTAAAGTATTTTTATTGAGCTTTCTTATTTTTGCCAAACCAGTTCCCACAAAAGAAAATTCTAAATCAAAATTATCTCTATTTGAGTAAAATATTTCGAGTATCCTCTGAAAACTTTCTTCATTATTTCTTTCCATATAAAAATGGTTTTTTTCTGAGGTTTTTAGATAGGGCAACCATGAAGTGTCATCAACTAAAAAAAAGCCATCTTTTTTTAATCTTGGATAATAGTGAAAAAAAATTTTTTCTATATGATTTGCTTTATGTACTGTATCCAGATATATAACATCTAGTTCTTTTGGAATCTGACTATCTATAAAATTAAAATTATCATCTCTAGAATTTATAAAATGCCATTGTATGTCGTTATGTCTAAAGCTGTAATCATTTGTATCAACTGAATATAAATTTCCATTATTGTTCTTGCAATATTTAAAAAAAAAATCTGTAGAAACGCCTCTTTCACTGACACCAAATTCAAGAATTTTTGGTGATCTTATGTTAGATAAATCAAAATTAAATAAATCATGCAGCTTTCTATAATGTCTGTTATTTATCATGCTCAAAATAAAATATTTATTTAATTAATATGCCCTGCCCTGTTGGCAAAGTAATGGGTCTGTTAATATTACTGGAATCTAAATATTCATTAATTAATTTTCTTTGCAAGTTATAATTATGACCAGTAAAGGCGTAATCATCAAATATTATAATGCTGCCGTTTTTCATTTTTGGATAAAAATATTGTAAAGCGCAAATTTCAGGGTAAGGATTGTTCATATCAAGATGTAAAAAATCTGGTTTTATTTTTTGATTAACTAATTTCAAACTTTCAGGAATAGAACCCTCTATAATATTAAGACCGTTAAGATCTTTAAATCTTTTTATAATTATTTTTTTGCTTGAGCTTCCATACATTGTGCTTTTATAATTATTACTTATACTATTACTTGGTACATATTTTAGATCAACACCACGAAAGGTGTCCATTAATAAAAATTTTGAATTTAAAAAACCTTTTTTATACTTTTTATGTAAATTAAAATAATTTAAAGAAGTTAAAAGTGTGATTCCATCAGCCACACCACACTCAACATAAGATATTGAATATTTTTTATTCGCTCTAGTAATGAGCATTTTTATAAAATAAACGCAAATATATATCCTCCAGATATTATATAATTTAGTTTTTAATTCTAATTCAGTTTTTTCTACAGCTTGAAGAAATCTATTGTCAACACTAGCGCCAAAAAAGTTTGAAGTAATAAAGCCGTCACCCATCCATTTAACATTCTGTTTATGAAAAATATTAAAAAAAAAAAAATTTAATATTTTAATTCTTACGTAATATTTAAATCTTTTCATTATTTGAAGCGGAGAAAAATTAAATTTTAGCATTATGTATTTTTATTATTAAACTTTAAAATAAATTACTATTTAAAATATTTTTTGACTTTGATAAAAGAGAGAAATTTAGAGAAGAAATATTTTTTATTTTGCCATCTAAAATCTTCATAATTATAATTTATACCGTTATTTTTCATAATTGAATTTGTATAACATCTTTTTCTATTTACTTTAAATATTACTAAGCTTTCTAAAACTTCAATTGCATAAATATATTTATTTAAAGAGAATTTAAAATTATTAAATCCTGGAAATGTAAAATTAATATCGTCTATAGTTTTTTTTACAAAATTAATAAACGAGTATTTTGATGGGTTTTTAAAATTAGCCAAATAACTTGAATGAGTATCCTCAATAATTAAAATACCATTATCTTTTATTTTTGGCACACAACAAATAGCTGTTAATATTTGCTGGTAATTAGTATGACCACCATCATCAATTACAATATCGACATGACCAATTTTTTTAAAAAGAGAATGCCAAAATACTGGATCTGATTGATCACCAATAATAATTTCAAACCCGTCTTTTTTGAGAGACTCACATTTTGGATTTGCGTCAATACCTATAATTCTGCTCCCATTTAAAAAATATTTTTTCCATACATCGAGACTACCTCCATTCTGAACTCCTATTTCTATTAATGTAATCTTTTTATTTTTATATTTCGAAAATAACTCATCATATACTTTAAAATATTTAATATGTTTTGATGATAAATATTTAGAATTTTTAAAAAGTTTTAATATTTTAGACATTTGATATTTATAAAAAGTATCTGTTAATTATTTAATCAAAGATAATTTTTGATTTTTTAATTCATAAACCTTATCAAAGTAATCATTATTACGAATTTTATGAGCTACAAATATAACTGTTTTCTCTCTTAATAATTCATTAAAGTTTCTAAGTATTTTTTCTTCTGTCGTACGGTCTAGAGCATTTGTGGACTCGTCAAATATATAAATTTCTGATTCTTTGTACAGCGCTCTGGCTATTGATAATCTTTGAGCTTGCCCACCTGAAATACTTTTGCCGTCTTGACTAATATTTGAGTTAAATTTTAAACGCAATGAATGAATATATTTATCTATAACAGCTATTCTTGTTGATAGAATAATTTTATTATTGTCAATATTTTCTCCATTAATACTATTAACTGCAATATTAGTATTAATTGAATTATCAGAAATATAGGCTCTTTGTGGGCAATAAGAGAAGTTGTGAACAAAATTTTTGTAATACTTTTCGCTAATATTCTTATTATCAACTATTAACTTTCCAGATGTTGGAGATAAAAATCCTAAAAGAATATTTATTAATGTTGTTTTTCCAGAACCGGAATTACCTGTAATTAAAATTTTATCGCCTTTCTTAATTTTCAGATCTAAATTCTTTAATATATATCTACTACTTTTTTTATGTCTGAAATTAATTTTTTTTAAAAGGATAATATTTTTGAAAAATATTTTTTTTTTAAGATCTTTTTCTAAAATATTAACATTTATTTTACTTAAATACGAAATTATATCTTGTGTTTGAAAATAATTTGATTTAATTTTTGTTAAAGAGCTATATATCATTTGCATTAATGGAATTAACTTCTGGGAACCATACACAATTGCTGACAATGTTGGGATTTGATTTAATATAGAAGAATATTTTACCTGTTGAAAAAAAATATAAGAAATTAATATAATTATTGTTAGATTCACAATAATAATCCCTGGAAAAAAGGCAATTAATACATTGGATACATTCAATTTAGTTAACTTATAGTTTATGCTTTCGAACACCTTTAAAAAATTTTTTTTGCAGTTGTTTAAAATTAAATCTACTTGAAATCCAATTGTATCATTAATATGTCGATTTCTTTTAACTAAAATTTCAGACTCAATATAACTATTGTAATGTAATCTTTTATTAACAATTCCTATAACTAAAAAATAAACTGCAAAAAAGAAGAAACCCAGTATTAATATTTCAAATGGTGCTAACACTAATAAAAAAGAGAAAATAAATATAAAAATTATTAGATTTGATATTATAGTTAAAGTAGAAATAAAAAAATTAGACAAACTTCCTATCTTTTCAACTATGCTTAAAAACTCACTACTATCTAAATGTTTATCATAAGTATTTTTTATACTTAAAAGTTTTTTATAAGCAATAATATTAAAATCATAAAATAAACTGTAAGTAATTTTTTGACCTACATAAAAAAGCGATAATCTAAATATAGTTGATAATAATATTAAAAATATTAAAATTAGCGATAAATAAATAGCAACTAAATTGGAATTAAGGTTAATGACAAAGTCAAAGCTTATATTATATTTATAAATAAAACTTTGAATTAAATCTGGATTAATCATTATACTGATAAATGGTATTACCATTCCTATCGACACAATCTCTGTAAATCCAGAAAGGCAAGACATAATAAGATATATTGCCGAAACTATTTTTTTTCGCAAATTAAAAAATTTTAAAATATTTTGAAATAATAAAAAAAAATCTCCTAAGCTCATAATTTTAAATTATTATTTTATCAATTTACAAAAATTTTGCTTAAATGTTCTGTTATAATTTTTGAACTATTACCGTTTCCGAAACAATTTCTTTTTTTTTTACTTAACCAAATTTTATTTTTTAACATATTTATTATTTTTCTACTCAAAAATTTATCTTTTATATCAATAAGAACACCTAAATCAGAATCAATTAACTCTTGTCTTTCTGTATAATCACGAGCTACGAGAATATATTTTCCCAAATAGCAGACTTCTTCTTGCAATCCTCCTGAATCACTAATTACTAATGATGCACCACTCAAAAGCTTAATAAAATCAACATAATTAAGGGAATCCATCAAAGTAATATTTTGATGGTTTTTTAACTCCTTGTATACAGTTTTTTTTATGTGTGGGTTTGGATGTATTACAAAAATAATTTCCCAATCAGTTAGACTACTTGATATTCTTTTTAAATGTTGACAAATAATAACAAGATTATTTCCATAATTCTCATGTCTATGAATTGTGCAAACAATTTTTCTCAGAAATCTAATTTTTATATTAAATTTCTTTTTTATCAATTTTAAGGAATCTATTACAGTATTTCCCACAATAAAAATATTATTTTTGTTAACGCCTTCTTTAATTAAATTTTTTTTATTAAGTTTTGTTGGAGAAAAATGATAATCCGCTATCTTAGATATTAAGATTCTATTTAACTCCTCTGGAAATGGATTGCTTTTAACAAAAGTTCTTAATCCTGCTTCAATATGAATAACTTTAATTTTACTGTAGAAACTTGCTAGAGAACCTATAAATGCGGAAGTAGTATCTCCCTGCACTATAACGGCATCATAATTTTTATTATTAAAAAAAATATTTAGTCTTTTTAATAATAAAGAGCTTAAGTCAAAAAGATTTTGATTATTTTTCATTATATCTAAATTATATTTTGCTTTCAGATTAAAAACTTTGCTTGCCATAAATGCTAGTTGCTTATGTTGTCCCGTCAAACAAAATTCTGTTTTGAAATTTTTGTTTTTTTTTAATTGAAAAAATAATGGAGCTAATTTTATTATTTCGGGTCTTGTTCCTGCTAGTATTAGAAACTTTTTTATATGATGCATTATTTTTAAATTACTATTTTTTTTAAAATTTTATTTAATAAAGAAATTTTAATTATCTTAATTTTTTTTTTTTTAAATAAATTTTTATTTAAAAAAATAAATATTTTTTCTAGATTAAATTTTAAATTTCGTTCTAGCAAATAAATTTTACTACTATTATTAAATTTAAAATAATTATCGACCTTTTCGGAATAACTAAATGCTAATAATGGTACATCACATATTGAAGAAAAAATCTGGCTATGTAATCTCATTCCAATAACTAAATCAGAGTCTTTAATTAAATTAAAAATTTTAAAATAGTTAATACCAGTATTATATATTTTAATTTTATTTCTAAGCTCTGGACACCTTAATAAAATTTTTTCACTAAAATTTTTTAAATATTCAGTATCTCCATATTTTAAATCACTACAAAATGCTAATAAATTTATTTTATTAAAATTATATTTTTTATTAATAATTAAAAAGAGACTTGATAATTTATTAATAAATTCTTCAGTTTTATAAAATTTATCATGCCAATCTCTTAATGAAATAGAAAGAGTTTTAATTTGGGGCTTATTAGTATTTATTATATTTTTAAAACTTGGCAATAAAAATGCCAAATCCTTAAATAAGTATAAATTTTTTAATTTATTTTTTTTTAAAAAATCATAACTTATTTTATCTCTAACAATAATTAAATCTAATTTACGAAAAAACTCTAAACATAAATTTTTTAGCACTAAATCTTTTTTAAATTTATTAATTTCAAGAGAGACTCCTAACGCAATTTTTTTAGAATTATTGTTTGAAACACTAAGATATTTAATTTTTCTATTCAGGGAAAATTTACTTCTAAAAATTCCACCGCCTCCAAAAATAATTAGTGAGGAATTTTTTATGTAAAATTTTAAAAAAATTTTTTCAATAATTTTATTAATTAATTTATTATTTACAAATAATGGCATTAAACCACTAAATCTAAATCTTATATTTTTTTTGCTCCCCAATACATAAAAATTATTTATATTAAAATTTTTTTTTATAATTTTTATTATGCAGAATAAAACCGCTTCATCACCTACATTTAGATAATTATGCCAACCAAGTATAATTGCATTTTTTTTTTTTAACTTCTCAACCATCGACTATTTTCTACATCATGTAAATTTATGCAAAAATCTAATAAAAATTTATTTGCCCAACTTATTGATTGATATGCACAATAATTTCCGTTAATTAGCCATGAGCCCGCGATCGAACCTTTACCCCCAAAAAAATTTTCAAAAACTGAATTTTGGTGATTTTGTATATACATTAGAAAAAGTTTCCGTTTTAGCAAAAAAAAAATAAGTTATTTATCTGTTTTCTGCAAAATATAAAATATATTCTTTTTTGTCTTTAATTTAATAAAAGGTAAAATTAAAACATATGCATTGTGTAATATCTTCCATAAAAAATTATTTAGATTCTTATCAAAGAAACCATATTCTATTTTTTTAATTATCTTGAAATTATTTTGCCTGATTAAATTCTCGATTTTGATGACATTTTCATATATAAAATTTTTCCAAAAATTAACCATTATATAACCATTCTTATTTGATAATTTCATTAACTTTTTAAAAATTTTTATACTGCTATAAATTTTTTTTTCATCATTAATACTATTCACTTCTAAACAAAGAACCAAATCAAACAAATTTGTTATTTTGATATTTTTAAAGTTCGAATAAATAATTTTACAATTTGGATATAGTTTTTTAACATATTTTATTTTTTTTTTATCAAAGTCTATGCCTAGGTAATTATTTTTGAAAATAGGATAAAATTGACAATTTCCACACCCAATATCAATTACTGAAACAAATTTGAATTTTTTTATATACTCATAAACTTTAGAATAAAAAAAAGTCTTTGATGGATTTGGCATTAATTATAAGTTATAAATTAATTTAAAATTATAAAAAATATAATATATGAGCTCTAATTTTATGCAAATTTTTTTAAAAAATGGGTTTGTAGAACTTGATGGTATCTTTTCTGAAGAAGAAATAGAGAATTTTAATAAAAAAATTAACCCTCTAATTGAAAAAAATTTTGTAAAAAGCAAAACTGATATTGAAATAGAATATTTGACAAAATCTGGAGTTACGGATGATGTTTTGAGCAATAAACACTTAAGAAAACTTACATTGGAAATAATGCCTGACCCTGTTTTATACCAATTAAATGTCTACGAAGTAGACAATTATAAAGAAAGTACTCATACTAATAACAATGCTTTAGGAGGGTGGCACTCTGACTTACCAAATTTTAGATTTTTATATAAAAAAAATCCCCATTATTTCTCAATAATTATTTATTTAACTGATGTGCTTCAAGATAAAGATGGTCCTTTTGAAATAACAGATGAATTTGATATTAATAATATTAATCACAATACGAGATCTATTAAAATTTTAGGTAAAAAAGGGACTTCATTTATATGGAACAATAATTATATCCACAGAGCCTGTCCCAACAGTGGAGCTATTAGAAGAAGAGTCTTAAAAATTGGTTTTCAAAATAATTATCTGCAAAATTCTTTATACCCACGTTTAATTAATATTTATAAAGATTTAAAAAATAAGGATGAGTTTACAGATTTTATTTTTGGTAAATTTTATATGAATTCTATTAAAGGTCCTAACTTGCATTATTTATTAAAAGACAGAAGTGAATTTAATAAATTTAAAAAATCAGAATTTAATAGCAAAATTGAATTATCAATGAGAACTAGGCTAAATAAGTTAATTAAAAAAATAATTAATTAGCCATTGAATAACTTATACCACGATCTTGATACAGCTTTAGAATTGAATTTATCTACTAATAAGGTTTTAGATTTAAATTTTTGATAATTTTTAATTGCGTATGTTAATTTTTTTTTTATAACTTCATTATTATTAATATTTAAAAAAAAAAACCCAGCCTCTTTTCCTAATTGATAATTGGGGCTATTAAATTGGGTAATATTTATTACTAACTTTTTAATTGGTATATAATTAACAATCTTCGAGGTCAGATATATATTTTCATCGCCTTTAGCATCAAAAGCAATAAGTATATCCGATTTTTTCATGTTGCTAATAGACTTATAATAACCTGTACTTTTTTTAAAAAAAATTTTGTTAATCATTAATAAAGCATTATTTTCAATAATTTTTTTTGATATGAATTGATCCACATTTCCATAAAAATTAAAAATACAATTAATAAGCTGATTTTTTTTTTTTAGATCAACTATTATATTAATTAAAAAGAATGGATCTCTGATTTTATTCATTGAACCAAAATAGGAAATTACTATTTCTTTATTTTTATTTTTTTTAAAGCTCATAATATAATCATTAATATTGTATGAATGCGGAATAATTGAAGTTTTTTTAAAAAAATTTTTTTTATGAAAATTAAAAATGAATTCTGCCATTTTATGATTATTAATAACAATATGACTAGAGTTATCTAAAATTTTCCTCTCTAATTTTTTTAAACCTAAATCTCTAAAGGTAAAAAAGGAATACTTTTTGTATATTGTGTTGTTTATTGGGTCGCTATAATGAATGATATGATTTAAGTTTAATTCTTTAGACAAAAAATAATTTATTACATTTAAAATGTAAGGATTAGAAAACGAAACAATAGTATCAATATTATTAATTAATATATATTTTTTTAATTTTTTTAACTGTTTAAAATATTTAAAATTAAATAAACTGAATTGATTAAAAAAAGGAAACTTATCAACGACACTCCAGAATCTATTGATCTTAAAATCAATAAATGAATATTTTATTTTTTTTATTCTGTATGCATCATTATTTGCAGTAAACAAATGTAATTCTAGATCTTTAAAATTGCTTAATTCTAATAACAAATTCCTTAACAAAATAGCTTGAGGATTATTTTGCGGGAAAAAACTATTAGATATAAAAAGTATTTTTGGCATAAAAAATATTTTTTATACTTTGTTTAAAATATCTAGAACTTCATTGCTAAATTTGTTAATAATATTATTCAGATCCTCTTTATTATTTTGAGTTTCCCACAACTTAATATAATTTGAACTAATACCTTTCTTTAATATAGCTGAAATTATTATTAATATTTCTGAATTATAATCATCTTCCCAACTCTTAGATAAATTTAATATTTTTTTAATTACAAATGGCAAAGATTGATAATTGGGAGTTGTAACTACGTTTGGCAAGATCTTAACAATCCCTAAATTACCCAATACTATAGCTGGTTTTTTTAAAATAGCGGCTTCAAAAAAAGTAGTTCCAGTTGGGGCTATCAATAAAGAAGATTTTTTTAACACACTAGCACTCGAATTATTATATTTTATTAATTTAACATTTGGAGTTTTTAAAATTTTTTCTAAATATTTGTAAGACCTTAGACCAGTCATGGCTGGATGGTCTTTAACAACGAGGGTCATATCATCTGGCAGATGCATTGCGATCTGTCTTGCTGTTTCTATCTGATTATTAAAATTAGCTGAAGCTACGTCTAAATTAGATTCTGGCTGAAATTGAAGAGGCATATAAGCAAAATTGTTTAAGTTTTCTAATTTATAATATTTAATTTTATTAGACTTATAAATATTATAATTTTTAATAACAAAACTTCTTAATAAGTATTTATTTAAATATTTTTCCTGATCCGCTTTAACGCCATATAATTTTGAGACTACCGGTGTCTCTCTAAATAAATTTAAAAAAAATTGATATATAAATTTTAAAAGATTATTCAAAAAATTATTTTGTATATATATAATATCTGGCATATTTATTAATTTTTCAGTTTCTTTTTGTAATAGTTGAATGGCCTCTTTTGAAAAATCTATATTAAACATATTTTTTTTATAAATTTGTAATTGATCAAAGAAAGATCCCGTTGTATCTAAAAAATCATTTGTAAAGATATAATGATCTTTAAGTCCTGAAGTTGTTAATGATAAGCATCTAATATTTCTTTTTTTAAAAAAAAAATAAGTCATTATATGTATTAAGCTAACAAAATTTGGCATTATAATTACGTGTGGTTTAAAAGACTTATTAATTTCTAATAAAAGTTTATATATCGCCTTAATATAAATAATGATGTCGTCATCAGCAACATTCTGTTTAAAACTATAATAAAATTTCTCTCTATAAGATTTGACATGATCCCGTAAAGATTGAACGTATGGCCAAATTGTATCTACGTCCAAATCTTTGCAAATAGTTTCTAATGAGCAATTAAAATCTAGCAAATACTTCTTTGGATTTTCCAGAATTTTGTCGTGACTTTCTATCCATGAATATTTCACTTCAGAGTCAGATACATAATTCTTGTGATATTTAAATGTCAAAGCGCCAATTTGGGCGCCCATTTTATTAAAATGTTCCGCGATCGGTCTTCCAAATTTTAATCCCCAGTTTCTTTGCTGAAAAATTAAAATTCTTTTATTTATTATATTCATATTTAAAATAATATTTTGTGAAGGAAAATTATTTTTTTATTTAATCTTAATAATCTAAACATATTATTTTTTGCAATATTAATCATTGGGATGTTATTTTTATTAGTTCCTATAATTATTTTTTTTATATTTTTTTTTTTGGATAAAAATTTAATTAATTTTTTTAACGAGGCAGTACCATAACCCTTATTTAAATAAATTTTATCTCCTATTAAAATACCAATACTAGCTATATTTATCTTTTTCCTTTTAAAAAAATAAACTGTCATTGTTCCTATAACTCTTTTTTTTTTATTACACTTAATTATTAAAAATAAATTCTTAGATTTATTAAAACTATCTAAATATTTTTTAGCTATAATTTTATTAAATACTTTATTCTTATGCCTACTAAATTTCATAAGAATAGGATTATTCAACCATGAAATGTATTTTTTTGTTATATGGTAAAATTTAAATTCTTTTAAAGAAATGCTTATATTATTTAACCTTGGCATTTAAATAAATTTATTTTTAATTAAATTAAATATTTATATCAATAAAATATTTTTTTTCTGGATAAAATCTATCTTTAAAAAAATTTATTGATACTTCTTTTTCAGAATAATTTTTTTCTATTATTTCTTCTCCAATACAAAAATATCTGCAATTTCTTTTCTTAGATTCAATAATAGCATTCCATATTACTAAGTGATTCACCGGTATATTAAAAAACTTTCTTAATGACACTGACGATGAGTAATTGCAAATTACACTGTTATCTGTAAAATAAGCCATAGATATAATCTCTTTGTTAAATTCCGCCTGTACAATAAAAGCTTTATTATTTTTTATTAATTCATACTGAACATTCCAACTGTCATCTGATCTTGTTTTGTATCCAGACACTTCGTAATGTATTTTTTTAAAATATAAAATATTTTCTAGAATTACATTTTTATGATTAATTATAGTAATTTTTAACTCTGTTTTATTTAATGAGTGCTTAATTTCTCTTTTAAGATTCCCTGAAAAATTCTCAAAAATTTTATCCTCTTTATTTAAAAGATTAATTTTTTTATAAAAACCAATTCTTAAATTTAAGAAATTTTTTTTAAGCAATTTTACGACTGAAGATAAATTATTATTTGCAAGATTTTCTCTAAAATAGAAGTTTCCACTAGCTTCTTTTAATATTTTTTTAATTTTAGTAAAAAAAATATTAATTTCATCTTTAGAAATTTTTTTATAGTCTACAAAAATTGAGCACGGCTGATAATAAGGCATATTTATATTAATTTTTTTTTTAGATAAAAATAAAAAACCAAAAAAAAATGCAATAACTCTATTTTTTTTATAAATAATTAAAAATGTTTTATCCTTAATCATATAAAAAGATTTATTATAATCACAACTATACCATTTAAGTATATCTTGATCATAAAATATATCCTTTGCTTCTAAAATATCTTTATTTTTTTTTAGATACTTCCAAAATAATTTATTATCTGAATAAATGATCACGTTAATTTCTTAATATTATCAAGAATAAAAAAAGTATCTAAATAATTCTTGTATAAGATTTTCTGATATTTTTTTTTATTTCTTATTATTTTATAAATTTTGTCATAAACAATTTTTTGAGAAAAATTTTTATTAGAATTATTAATAATCTTTTTACTAATATAAGAATAATTAAAATAATTTTTTTTTAAATCTTTGTCTTGCTGTCTATAATTAATAGTAAATTCGTTGAAATTTTTCATAGATAACAATTGACACTTTTCTGTATTAATTTGAATTTCACCATATGATGAAAATTTTATATTGGAACTTAAAAAAGTGACCTTTGCATTTTCATAAATTAATTGAAAAGATGGTTGTATTTCATTTTTAAAATTATCTCCTTTAGAAATAATTTTAATTTTTTTAATATTTTTTAAGAATAAATTTAAAAAGCTAATATAATGACCACAAATATTAGTTAATCCTCTGTTATATACAACAAAAATATCAAACTTTCGATATTTTTTCAATTTTTCAACAATATTTGTAAAATACGAATTATACATTCTAAAATAATTAACAAAAATCAATATCTTCTTCTTTTTTGCAATTTTTAGTATTTTATTAAACTCTTTATAATTAACGCCACCTGGCTTTTCTAATAAAACAAACTTTACAAAACTAAACTCTGACACTTCTTTAAAAATTTTGAAATGGCTAGTTGTGCTTGCTGAAATTACAACAAAATTTGCTGAATATTTTATTAAGGCTTTTGTAACTGATGATTCCACTGGAATTTTGTACTTTTCTATGAATCTTTTTTTTGCTTTATTATTAATATCAACACCACATAATAAATTATAATTTTTATTTAAAAAAAGAGCCTTAGAATGTGTTAAAACTTTAGAATTAGAATGATAATCATATTCTAGCCCAATACCCCCCAATCCAATTACTAATGCCTGAATTTTATTTTGCACCATAATTGTAAACTGTACGTTTAGTCTGACTATTTAATAAAACCCATTCTTTTTTTTTTTTTAAAATATTAATTATATCCAAACATGAAAAGAATTTATTTTTTTTATAAAAAAAATTAATTAATTTTTTTATAAGTTTAAAATCATTAATTTCATCTAAAGTTAGACCTAACTCTGGCCAGTATTGATTCATTGGCGCAATTAAATTTAAATGTTTAAATATGTGTGAATTTTTTCTTATAGCCAGAGTTATGTGCTCTTTATCTTGGTTGTTTTTTACATACATTAATGACTTAACTAAAGTTTTTGTTCTAAAAACCTCTACATCCATACCGTCTGGATAACTTCTAACAAAACCATTGGAAACAAAGTCACAATTATTATTTAAAAAAATACTTATTGCCTGGTCAATAATATTGACATCAATTATAGGACAATCTGAGGTGACTCTTACGATTACATCAATAGAATTTATCGTTGCCGCCTTTACAACCCTATCAAGTACATTATTTTCTGATCCTCTAAAATATTTAACATTATTTTTCTTTGCAATTTTAATAATCGATTCATCTATTTTATTTTTTGTCGTGGCAATAATTATAGAATCTGCTTTTCTAATTTTTTTTAATCTTTCAATTAAATATTCTAAAATTGTTTTTTTATTGACTTTTAATAGAACCTTCCCTGGTAAGCGTTTTGATAGGGTACGTGCTTCAACTATAATTCCTATTTTCATAATTATAAGAAATTATTTTTAATTTTATTAAAAACTTTATCAATATTACTAAGATATAAATTAATTAATTTTTTTGAATGGCATGTGCTCACATAAAGAACATTTGTTGATAAAAAACCTCTTTTAAGCATTTCTGCAATTAAAAACTTTATATAACCATCATCTCTAATATTTTTTATCTTAAATCTGAATAAAGAAGCTAATCCTAAAATCTCTAATTCTAAACCATTTTTTTTAGCAATCTTAATTAGTTGTTTTCTGATAAACAAACCTTTCTTTTTAATAATTTTCCAAGATTTTTTTCTATACATCTCCTCTAAAGTTTTTATTCCTGCCATATAGCCAATTCTTTCAGACCAAAAAGTGCTACTCATAAATGTATCATTTGATTTTTCCATTACACTATTTTTTCCTATAACCGCTGTAATTGCATAGCCATTACCTAGTGCTTTTCCAAACATTGCCATGTCTGGATAAATTTTATATTTTAAATGGATCCCACCAAAAGTTTCTCGAAATCCCGTTGTGCATTCATCAAAAATCAAAATAATATTATTTATTGTGCAAATATCTCTTACTTTTCTCAAAAAGTTATTTTTTGGCTCATTATCTCTTTCAACTTCCATAATTAAACAGGCTATTTTTTTTTTATTTTTATCAATAATTTTTTTTAAATTATCAAAATCATTATATAGAATAGAGTAAACTGAATTTTTAAGAGTTTTTGGAACTCCAGCAGTTTTTAAATTCGGGAATAAATGAGTATCTAGATTATTTCTATTATTTAAGTTTGCTGACAGATACCAATCATGCCATCCGTGATAACCGCAGACTATTATTTTTTCTTTTTCAGTTTTAGCTCTTGCTATTCTAACTGCAATTGAATTTGCTTCTGCTCCGGTTCTTGCAAACTTAACTTTTTGAGCCCAAGGATGGATTTTTATTAATTTCTCAGCCAAAATAAATTCTTCAACAGAATTTAATGTTGTCATATTGCCAGTTTGTATAACTTTTTTTACTCCTCCATCCACTACTGGGTTGCTATAACCTAAAACATTTGTTCCAACACCCATATAGCAAAAGTCATAATATTTTTTATTATCAATGCTCCAGATCTGGCAGCCTTTAGATTTCAAAAAATATATTGGCCAATCCTTAACTGGAAATCTAGTTGGATTCTTAGATAAAAAACTATTCCCAGAAGGAATAACTCTTTTAGCTCTTTTCCAATAAATAATTTTTTTTACATTCTTAATACGTGATTTCACCATAATCTAGGATCAATAATATTTAGATTATTTGAGAAGATATTTTCTGGAAAAATATCTTTTTTATTATGAAAAATTTTATTCAACTCTAATAATTGTTTATTATTTTCTATCCCAAATATTACTCTATCGATTTTTTTACAATTTTTTATAAAATTTATACATGCTTCTATTTTAGAAATATTTTTTTTAATAGACCATTTCGAAAATTCATTAGTAATATTTTTTGCGCAACTAAAAACAGAGTTGCAATTTTTAAGAAGCAGGCCTTGTAAAAAAATTGATCTTACATGCACTTCAATATTATTATTATATAATTTTTTTATCCATTTATTATTTAAGAATCTCCTATCAAAAATATTCAATGGTAACTGGATTATATCAGGTTTCCAAATATCCCATGTTTTTTCTAGTTCAGAAGAGTCGTATATAGAAATTCCGATTTTTTTTGCAAGTTTCTGTTCTTTTATAGAAAGCATCAAGGGTATAAATCTTTTAATGTCTTCTTTATTCATTTCATAAAAATTATGTATCATAATTTCATGAAAATTATGGATCTTCAAATTATCTATTTTTTTTTTTATAGATAATAAAATAAATTTATTATCTTCTTTTTTGATTGTAATTTTAGAACTTATTTTAAAATATTTTAAATTAAATTTACTTAGTAGGTTTAAACTCTCTCCATAATTAAAAGCTGTATCGAGATACTTAATTTTAAGTTTTTTTGCAGTTAACAAAATTCTAGATATTTCTTTTTCGCTCAATAATATTTTATTAATACCATATCGATTTCCAAAATTAGCCGTCCCAATTGCTAATTGCATTAAATAGAAAAATTATTAATAATTTTTTTTATCTCAACTAAATTTAATAAATTTTCATTATGACCTGAATTATAAGAAAAATTTAATGGTACTTTTTTTGCTTTAAATTTTTTATAGTAACTTTTTATAAGTTTCTTATTATAATTTAAAACTACATAATAATTTTTTATAGATACGGTATGAAAGCTGTCACTATCAGTAATTAACTCTTCATGTATTTTTTCGCCCGGCCTGATTCCTACATAATTTATTATACTATCTTTATCTATTGCTTTTGCCAGGTCCACTATTCTAAAAGAAGATAATTTTGGAACAAATACTTCTGCTCCAATTGAATTCTTTAAAACCCACAAAACCATTTTGATAGCATCTTCCATATTAATATTAAATCTGGTCATTTCTTTATGCGTAATTTCGAAATTCTTATTTTTTCTTTGTCTTAAAAACTCATGATAAACTGAGCCTCTGCTCCCAAATACATTTCCATATCTCACGATACTAAAAGATGATTTTTGGTTACCTGTAATATTATTTGCTGCTAAAAATAATTTATCCGAGCAAAGTTTTGTTGCCCCATACAAATTTAAAGGTGATACAGCTTTGTCTGTTGATAAAGCTATAACTTTTTTTACATTATTAGAAAGTGTAGCTTCAATAATATTTTGAGCTCCTAAAATATTTGTTTTGATAAATTCAAAGGGATTATATTCAGCTGCGGGAACCTGTTTTAAAGCAGCGGCGTGCACAACATAATCAACATCTTTAAAAGCATATTGCAGACGCCTTAAATCTCTCACATCTCCCAAAAAAAATCTTAGAAAAGGATATCTCTTCTCACTATATAATTTTTGTAATTCGAATTGTTTTAATTCATCTCTACTAAAAATAATAATTCTTCTCAATTTTAAATTACTATTAATTAAATTTTTCAATAAAGCTTTTCCAAATGAACCTGTTCCTCCAGTAATCAACAGTGAACGACCTTTAAAATCTATCATAATAATTATTGTTCTAAATTATATAATCAATATACGTTTTAGGAATTTTAGATCTAAAACCAGTTTGTTTTATATTATTAAAAGTCCTTAATCCAGAAATTTTACTCAAAACTAAAGACATAGTATTAGTTCCTCCTGCAAATTTATATTCTGATAACAATCTCCTCATACTAATATTTTTGGGAATAATATTAATATTTGGCGTATTAATTTTTTTAATCGACAAGTATTTTCTTACATTCTCCGCAGGATGTAACTTAATATCTACTATTTTAATTTTAACTCCTAATTTTTTATTAATTAAATTAATTTTTTTTAAAAATTTTAAAAACATTTTATAATCAATTTTTTTTTTTAAAAAATCATCAAAATTACTCGATAAATAAAGAATAGCATTTTTTTTAATAAAATTAGATTTATTTTTTTTAAAATATTTAAGATAATAATTATCAATTTTTTTTATTTTTAACTTACCTTGAAAATATTTTTTTGCTAAAGAATAAGAATAATCATCAAACACATATATTTTGCTCGGCAAATAAGTTATTTTATTTTTGGTAAATCTTTTTTTATAATTTGACCAGTCATCAAAAAAAACAATACAATATTTATTATATTTTCTGGAATATTTTATAGCATTATACTCTAAATCAGAATCCCACCCTGTTCCTGTTAATATTACATCGGACTCTTTGATTATTTTGCGCAACGAACCTCTAAAAAAATTTTTTTTGAAGATTTTTATTGCTGGCCCACTTAAATAATATTTTGATTTAATTCTATTAAATTTTATAAAACTTGACAAAGTATTTGCTGGTCCCGCATCATGACTTACTGTTAAAATTTTTTTATCTAAATAATTTTTAAAATCTTCCATACTTTTTGAAACGCTCTTATAATATTTTCAATATCCTTCTCCGAAAAATCAAATAGACATAACTCAAAAGATATTAAGCTATTGCGGTGTAACTCTTCGGCAATTGGGCATTGTCCTTTTTTATATACTATTTTTTTATTAAAATGACTCCATGGAAATCCATTTGGCCCGTAAGCTATTTTTTTTTTAAAAATTGGAAGCAAATGCACATTTGCATAACCTTCATTTAATCCTTGAACGCCTTCGGCAGCTAAACATTTAACAATAAATTTTCTTGAATACTTTATTCTACAAAGATCTAACACAAGAGGATAAATATAATAATTATGAGTGCATTCCTTATTAACAAAAGGTATCTGAAGTCCAGGCAATAAATTTAGTCCCGAATCAAGTTTATTAGTGATCATTTTTCTTTTTTTGATAATATTTTTTAGTTTTCTATACTGCTCTATTCCTATTGCGGCTTCTATCTCCCCCATTCTAAAATTATAACCAACCATATTAACTAAATCTTTACTTGTGGTATTAGACGAAAAAGCTTCTGCATGATTACGTATCATTTTTATTTTTTTTGCTAACAAACTATTGTTTGTAATTACGATGCCCCCTTCACCAGTATTTATATGTTTATGATAATTTAAACTGAAACCACCAATGTCTGATATCGTTCCACTTATTGAGTTATGATAATACGAATAAGGTGACTGAGCGCTGTCAGTAATAAGCTTTATTCTCGTGCCTCTAATTACCTTTTTAATATTATAAATATCTGAACTTTGGCCAAATATATCTACTGCTAAAATAGCAGCTGTTTTTTTTGATATTTTTTTTTTTATATCCTCAGGATTTATACAAAAGGTTCTTGGATCTATATCGGCGAAAACAGGTATAGCGTTCCAATGCAATATTGCTGTTGCTGAAGCGCACATGGTCCAGGGAGTAGTAATAATTTCATCGCCAGGCTTTATATTAAGAGACCCTATGATTGCAATAAGTCCCGATGTCCATGAATTTACTGTTATTGCGTTTTTTACTTTATAAAATTTAGATAGAAATTTTTCAAACTTTACAACATTTTTACCACCTTCTAATTTTCCAGCTAAAAATCCCGAAAGGTTACCCGACTTTATCACCTTTATAGCCGCTGTAAGCTCCTCTTTACCTAAAGAATTTCGTTTTTTGAATTGGTTGTTTATTACTTTCTTACCCCTGTATAGAGCTAAATTTTTAAAATTATTTTTCATAAAAAATATTATTATAGATTTAACACTAAATTTAATTAATTAATATTCTTTTAAATATGAAAATATTAATCTTAGGTTCTTCTGGATTGCTTGGGGGGCAAATTTTCGAACACCTAAATTCTTATAAAGAACTTAAGATTTTGCACAATGGCCTTAAATTTAGAAAATACAACCTAACTTTCAAATATCAACTCGAAGAATTATTGATAAAATCCAATGCAGATTTAATAATTAATTGTTCTGGAATTACAAATATAGATTACTGTGAGAGAGAAAAAAGTATCTCTTACGAGCTTAATGTTATTTTAGTAAAAAATATTTTTAATTTAAAAAAAAAATTTAAACTAAAATTTATTTTTATACAATTTTCGACAGATCAAATCTATGATTCAAAAAAAATCATTCGGAACAAAGAAAGGTTTAAATCAAAAATCAATAATGAATATTCTAAACAAAAATCGGCTCAAGAAAAAATATGCCTAGAAAATAAATCTTTAATATTAAGAACTAATTTTTTTGGAAGAAGTTATAACAAAAAACAAAGTTTTAGTGACTGGATCTTTAGGTCTTTCAGCGATAATAATCAGTTCTGCTTATTTAAAGATGTATATTTTAATCCATTAAGAATTGATACAATATGCAAAATTATCAAAAATATAATTATTAAAAAAAAATTTAAAATTAAAGGGATATATAATTTGGGATCTAGGGGTTTTATGTCTAAAAGCGAATTTGCAATATATTTTGCAAAAAAAAATAAAATTTATAAAAAGAATTACATATTAAGAGAAATTAATTCTGTTTTAAAAGTTAAACGATCAAAGAATATGATAATGGATGTTAATAAATTTGAAGATAAATTTAATATCAGATTACCAAATATTCAAAATGAGATTATTAATGAAACAAGAAAATATTTAAATGACAAAATTTAAAATTAACAACAAAATAATATCTGAAAAAAATAGAACGTATTTTATTGCAGACATTGCAGCAAATCATGATGGGAATATTGGTAGGGCAAAAAAATTAATTAAACTTGCAGCGAAAAATGGTGCTGATGCAGCTAAATTTCAGCATTTTAAAGCTGAGACTATAGTCAATAAAAATCAATTCAATAAGATGCCTAAACTAAGTCACCAGTCTGCGTGGAAAGAATCTGTTTTTGAAGTTTATAAAAAAGCCAGCATAAACAATAAATGGAACAAAGAACTTTTGAAAGAGTGCAAAAAAAATAAAATTGACTTTATGACCGCCCCATATGATTTAAATTATGTAGATCAATTAAACAAATATATATGTGCTTACAAAATAGGGTCTGGAGATATCACATGGAAAGAAATATTAGAGAAAATTTCAAAAAAAAATAAACCAGTAATTATTGCCACAGGAGCTTCTAACTTTGATGAGGTTAAGGCTGCAGTTAAAACTATTAGAAAATTTAATAAGAAAATAATTCTTATGCAGTGCAACACTAATTATATGGGCAATTATGAAAATTTTAAATACATTAACTTAAATGTTATAAAACTTTACAAAAAATATTTTAAAGAAAAAATAATTCTAGGGTTAAGTGATCATACACCTGGTCACACAACTGTTCTTGGAGCAATTACTTTAGGCGCAAGAGTTATAGAAAAACACTTTACAGATAATAATTTAAGGAGAGGTCCTGATCACAAATTTAGTATGAATCCAAATGAATGGAAAAAAATGATTATGGAAAGTAGAAATTTAGAGAATGCTTTAGGTAACGGAATAAAAAAAATTGAAATGAACGAAAAAAAAACTTCTTTAATTCAAAGAAGAGGCGTTTATGCATCAAGAGATATTAAAAAGGGAGAAATTTTAAAAAAAGATATGACAGTCTGTCTTAGACCTAAACTAATAAACTCAATATCTCCTTTTGAAATAGATGAGTTTTTAGGAAAAAGATTAAAAAAAAATATTAACAAATATAATACCATTACTAAAAAATGCATGATTTAGTAATATTAATTCCTGCTTATAATGAAGTTAAGAATTTAGTTAATATTCTAAAACATAAATACAACTATTTAATAATAGATGACAACTCAAGTGATGGAACAGAAAAATTACTTATAAAAAAAAAAATCAATTATATTAAAAATTTAAATAAAATAGGTTATGAGAAAAGCCTAATTAAAGGACTTAATTACTTAAAAAAAAAAAAATTTAAATATGTTCTTACTCTTGATGAAGATGAAGAACATACATTAAATAAAATTAAAAAAATATATTCATTAGCTAAAAATAAAAAAACTGATTAAAATATTTTTAATAGAAAATATAAAAATAGGTTTCTCGAAGAT
>Ga0114968_10000535_pt1 | contig 28146 bp, 31 predicted proteins | sample M_130807_EF_Meta_FD_87020 | JGI IMG/M metagenome (GOLD analysis project Ga0114968, IMG submission 87020) | Freshwater microbial communities from Lake Montjoie, Canada to study carbon cycling - M_130807_EF_MetaG | ecosystem: Environmental > Aquatic > Freshwater > Lake | place: Lake Montjoie... | reverse complement strand
TTCTTCCTATAGAGCCGTCGTAGACTACGACGTTGATAGGACGGGTGTGGAAGCGTGGTAACACGTTAAGCTTACCGTTACTAATAGCTCAATTGGCTTGATTTATGCACTGAAAAACTTTTTATGATACAAATTACAATGTTATTTTTTAGCGGCGTACAAAGATTAATTATTTATTCTAAATAATAATTTATGAAAGTTTTTGTAACAGGAGCCGATGGGTTTATAGGCTCACATCTAGTTGAAAGATTAATTAAACTTGGCCATAAAGTAAAAGCTTTTACTTTTTATAATTTTAGAGGGTCTAATGGCTGGTTGGACAGTATTGATAAAAAATTATTAAAAGATTTGGATATAATTTCAGGAGATATAAGAGATTATGGATTTTTAGAAAAACAAACTAAAGGTACTGATGCAATTTATCATTTAGCTGCTTTAATAGCTATTCCTTATTCTTATCATTCTCCTCAGAGCTATATTGATACTAATATTACTGGCACTTATAATATTTTAAAATCTTCTCAAAAAAATAATATTTCAAAAATTATAGTCACATCTACGAGTGAAGTATATGGTACCGCTCAAACAGTTCCAATTAAAGAAAATCACTCCTTGAATGCTCAATCACCTTACGCGGCTACAAAGATTGCAGCCGATCAGTTAGCTTTATCATTTTATAAATCTTTTGATTTACCAGTAGCAATATTAAGACCATTTAATACTTATGGTCCAAGACAATCAGCAAGAGCTGTTATTCCTACTATAATTTCACAATTAGTAAGTAAAAATAAATTTATAAAAATTGGAAACTTAACACCCACAAGAGACTTCACTTATGTTGATGATACAGTTGAAGCTTTTATTTTAGCTTTAAAGAAAAATATTTCAGGAGAAGTTATTAATATAGGCAATAAATTTGAGATTTCTATTAAAGGCATCCTAGATATTTTTAAAAAAGATTTTAATTATGATTTTAAAGTTGTTATTGATGAGAAGCGCGTACGATCAAAAAAAAGTGAAGTTTTTAGGTTGTTTGCTTCAGATTTTAAAGCAAAAAAAATGCTTCAATGGCAGCCAAGATATCAGGGTGTTGCTGGATTTAAAAAGGGTTTAGCAAAAACTGTAGAATGGTTCAATAAACCAGATAATATTCGATTATATAAGTCAGATATTTATAATATCTAATCTGATATTTAAAAATTTGTATTAATAATATAAAATTTATTAAGAAAAATGCCTTTAGCAAAAGATATAATTAAATCTATTAGAAAAGTAGTTGGTAAACAAAAGCATCATTTGCATGAGCCATTGTTTTTTGGAAATGAAATTAAGTATTTAAAAAAAACAATTACAACAAATTTAGTGTCTTCAGTAGGACCTTTTGTAAAAAAATTCGAAGATCAAATAATGAAATTTACAAAATCAAAATATACTATTTCAATAGTTAATGGCACGGAGGCTTTGCATTTGAGTTTAGTCGCCTGTGGAGTTAAAAATAACGATGAGGTTTTAGTGCCAACCATAACTTTTGTAGGTACAGCAAATGCTATAGTATATTCTGGAGCCATACCGCATTTTATTGATAGTGAAACTGAAACTTTAGGTATTGACCCTCTAAAATTAGAAAAATATTTAAAAAAAATAACTATAAAAAAAGGAAAATTTTATTTTAATAAAAAAACTAAAAGAAAAATCAGAGCTATAATTCCAGTTCATGTGTTCGGTAATATTTGCCAAATTGATAGTATTTTAAAAATCGCAAAAAAATATAACCTGTTAGTCATAGAAGATGCTGCCGAAGCATTAGGTAGTTTTTTTAAGAATAAGCATGCCGGTACTTTTGGATTGGTTGGATGCTTTAGTTTTAATGGTAATAAAATAATGACTACCGGCGGCGGAGGCGCAATAATTACTAATAATAAATTATTGGCAAAAAAAATTAAACATCTTTCAACTACTGCAAAAATTAATCATCGCTGGGAATATATCCATGATGCAGTTGGATATAATTTTAGAATGCCAAATTTAAACGCAGCATTAGGATCTGCACAAATTGAAAATTTGAAGAAGTTCTTAAAATCGAAAAGAAAACTTTTTATAAGATACTGCAAAGAATTTTTAAAGGTTAATGATGTTAGATTAATTATGAATCCTGAGTTTTCCAAAAGTAATAACTGGTTAAACACAATATTCATTAAAAATTCTTCCATAAAAAAGAGAAATAAAGTGTTAAATTTAGCACAAAAAAATCAAATTTTTTTAAGACCTGTCTGGAAACCATTACATACTTTAAAACACCTCAATAAGATGCCGAGAATGAATCTTGATGCAGCAATAAAAATATATAACTCGTGTATTAACCTTCCAAGCAGCGCATCATATTTTGATATCAGAAAATAAAATTTTTATGAAAAAAATTATTTTAGTAGGCGGAGGAGGTCATTGTAAAGCGTGTATAGATGTTATTGAGAATGAAAATAAATATAAAATAATAGGCATAATTGATAAAAAAAAAAATTTTTTATTAAATTATAAAGTTTTTACAGAAAGTTATCTAAATAAAAGATTAATTAAAAATAATTATTCACTTGTTACAGTTGGTCATATTAAAAATTACAAACTCAGAGTTAAGCTGTTTAATAAAATAAAAAATTTGGGATTTAAAATACCATCAATTATATCTCCTTCTGCCTACATTTCTAAGCACGCTGTAATTGGTCAAGGCACAATAGTTATGCATGGGGCTATTATTAACGCCGGAGCAGTAATAGGAAATAATTGTATAATTAATACAAATTCATTAATCGAGCATGATGTTGTGATCGGAGATCACACTCACATTTCCACAGAAGCAACTATTAATGGAGGCGTTGTTATTGGAAATAAAGTTTTTATAGGAAGTCGTTCAATAATTAAAGATAATATTAGTATAGGTGATTGCAGTATCGTGGGAGCTAGTGTGTACATTAAAAAAAATTTAAAAAAAAATAGCTTTAAGAAATGAAAGAAAATACTAATAAAACTTTTATTATTGCTGAGGCTGGAGTTAACCATAACGGGTCATTAAAAAAAGCGCTAAAACTTATAGATCTCGCTGTAGCAGCAGGCGCCAATGCAATTAAATTTCAGACGTTTAAAACAGAAAACTTAACAACAGATTACGCGCTAAAAGCAGAATATCAAAAATATAAATCACTAAAAAAAGAAACTCAATTTCAAATGTTAAAAAAATTAGAATTTACAGAAGAAATGCATAAAGCATGTTTTAAAAAATGTAAAAAAAAAAAAATTATTTTTATTTCTTCGGCTTTTGACATAGAGAGTTTAAATTATTTAAAAAAATTTAAGCTTAGCTACTTTAAAGTACCGTCAGGCGAAATTACAAATATTCCTTATTTAGAAGTTTTAGGAAAGTTTGGAAAAAAGATTATTTTATCTACGGGAATGTCGAGTATCTTTGAAATCAAAAACGCTGTAAAAATTTTAACTAGAAACGGGACAAAAAAAAATAATATAACGTTAATGCAGTGTACTTCAGCCTATCCAGCTCCTTACGATGAGATAAATTTAAATACCATTGCCACACTAAGGAGTATTTTTAAATTGAATATTGGTTTTTCAGATCACAGTTTAGGCATACAAGCTAGTATTGCCGCAGTAGCATTAGGAGCAAAAGTTATCGAAAAGCACTTAACTTTAAGCAAAAAATTAAAAGGCCCCGATCATAGAGCAAGTCTTGATTCAAAAGAATTTAAATTTATGGCCCAAAGTATAAGAATAGTTGAAAAAACTTTAGGTAGTAAAATAAAAAAAATTACTAAGTCAGAAAAAAAAAATATTTATATCGTAAGAAAATCTATAGTTGCATCAACTAAGATAAAAAAGAATGAAAGATTTAGCAATCTCAATATCACTTGCAAAAGACCTGGAACAGGAATTTCTCCGCTTTTTTTTAAAAAATTGATTGGAAAGAAATCTGTGAAAAATTTTAATAAAAATGATTTGATTAGACTAAAATAGATTATGAAAATTTTTTTAGTAACAAGTACTAGGGCAGATTTTGGATTATTTAAAAATTTATTATTTGAATTTAAAAGAGATAGTTATTTTGATTTGAAAATTATTGCAACTGGAACGCATTTTTCAAAAAAACATGGATTTAGTTTTAGTGAAATTAAGAATTATAAAATTGATATATATAAAAAAATTTTAATGACAAATTATACAAAATCACCAAAATCAATTTTAAGTGATATGAGTTTTTTATCACAAAAAATATCATCTTTAATAAAAAGTGATAAACCAGATCTGTTTATAGTCTTGGGAGACAGATATGAAACGCTCGCAGTTTCTTTGGCTGCTTTTCTAAATAAAGTTCCGATTGCTCATATTCATGGTGGAGAGATAACGCAAGGTTCTTTAGACGATGGGTTTAGACACTGTATTAGCAAAATGTCGAATTTGCATTTCGTATCTCATATGGATTACAAAAAAAGACTTATTAAAATGGGAGAAAATCCCAAAAATATTTACAATGTCGGAGCATTAGGTGTTGAAAATATTTATAAGACAAAATTTTTAAAGAAAAAAGAACTTGAAAAATCTTTAAAAATAAGTTTGAAAAAAAATATCTTATTAGTGTGTTTGCACCCAGAAATTAATAAAAAACTTACTATAAATTTAGTAAATGAGACTTTGTCGGCTTTGAAATATTATAGTGATAAATCTATAATATTTACAATGCCAGGAGCAGATCTTTTTAATGATATAATATTTAAAAATATTTTGTCTTTTAAAAAAAAAAATTCTAATTGTTTTTTATTTAAAACTTTAGGAAGTCAGAAATTTTTATCATTTCTTAAAATTGCTGATACAATAATAGGAAATTCATCAAGTGGCATTCTTGAGATGCCTACATTTAAAAAACCCACAATAAATATTGGCGATAGACAAAAAGGGAGAGTTAAGTCAAATAGTATAATTGATGTTTTTCCAAATAAATATTTAATTAAAAAAAAAATAGATTTTATATATTCAAAAAAATTTAATATTAAAAATATTACAAACCCTTATAGAAAATTAAATATTTCTAAAAAAATTATTTCGATTATAAAAAATATAAATCTAGAAAATTGTAAAAATAAAAAATTTTACGATATATCAAATTAACGTATGCTGCTGGATAAAAATTATTTAAAAAAAATTATTATATCTCAGGATTCTAAAATTTTAGAAGCGATTAATAATTTAAATATTTCTGGGCTTAAAATTGTTTTAGTAGTAGATAAAAATAAAAAATTTGTAGGTGTTGTAAATGATGGTGATATTAGAAGAGCTTTTTCAAGCGGATATAATATAAATTCTTCTATTAGACATGTTGTAAATAAAAAATCTTTTTTTGTTAAAACTATTTTAGATATAAATAATTTCTCACCGAGAGAATTAGATGAATTTTCTCATATTCCAGTTATTAAAAATAATAAAATATATGGTCTCTATGCTCAAAATATTAATTCTAATATCACAGAAAAAAATAATAAAGAGCATGTTGTAATAATGGCAGGCGGATATGGCAAAAGGCTTGGAGTGCTTACAAAAAAATGTCCAAAGGCATTGCTTAAATTTAATAACAAACCTCTTTTGCAACATATTTTAGAGTATGTGAAAAAAAATAATTTTTATAATATTCAAATTTCTCTTTTTTTTCTTAAAAAAATGATTAAGAATTTTATTTTAAAAAAAAATCATTTTTCATTAAAAATTAAGTTTTTGGAAGAACGTAGCCCAATGGGAACGATTGGCTCTATTGGATTGATAAAAAAAATTAGTAGTAATTTTGTAGTTCTTAATTGCGACGTGATCTCAGATGTTAATCTAAATGAATTGTTAAAATTTCATAAGAAACATAAATCTATACTCACAATAGGTATAAAACATTTTCAATATAAAAATCCCTATGGTGTTATAATTTCAAAAAAAAATAGATTTATCTCTTTTAAAGAAAAGCCGGATGTTAATTTTACAATAAATACAGGCATATATGTATTTAATAGAAAAATAATTTCTATTATTAAAAAATTTAATCTAAGAAATATTGAAGATTTAATCACAAAACTAAACAATAATAATTATAAAATACTTACTTATCCAATATTTGAGAATTGGCATGATTTAGGGCAAGATAAAAAAAAGCTAAAAAAATATAATTAATTGAAAAAAAAAGTTTTAATTATTGGATTTGGATCCATAGGGAAAAGACACGCGACTATCTTAAAAAAATTTAGGATGGTTTCTAATGTTTATATTCTCTCTAAAAGACCTTCCAAAATATTCAAAAATATAAAAAAATTATCTCAGATTAAACAAATAGATCCGGATTATATTGTAATTTGCTCTAGAACCTCAGATCATTTTAAGCATTTAAAGTATATTGAAAGAAATCTATCTAAAAAAATTGTACTAATAGAAAAACCGCTCTTTAATAAATTTCATAAGTTTAATATTTTAAAAAATAAAGTATTTGTAGGTTATAATTTAAGACAGCATCCGGTCATAAAATTTATAAAAAATTTTATAAAAAATAAAAATATATTATCAGTAAATATTGTCTGTAATTCATATTTACCTAACTGGAGAAAAAAAAATTATAAGACTTCATATTCCTCTAATAAAAGACTTGGTGGCGGAGTCTTATTAGATCTTAGTCATGAAATCGATTATCTAGAATGGATTTTTAAAAGAATAAAAAGATTAGATTTAGTAAAAATTAAAAAGTTATCTAATTTAAAAATTAATGTTGAGGATCATGTTTTGATCGCTGGAGAGACAGAAGTATGTAATTTTATTGTAGACTTAAACTATTATAGCTTGTATCCACGAAGAGAAATTATTATAGACGGTAATTACTTTTCTATCAAAGGCGACCTTATTAATAACTCTGTAGAAATATACCTTAAAAACAAAAATAAAAAGATAATCAGATTTAAAAATAGTAAAAATTATACTTATATTAAGCAACATCAGTTAGTATTGGATAAAAATTATAGAACGCTTAGTACTTTTAAAAATGCTAACAAACTAATGCTGCTTTTAGAAAGATTTAGAAAATTAAAAAAATGAGTTTGAATATTATTCCATTTATTTTTGCTAGAGGAAATTCAAAAGGAATTAAGAACAAAAATCTATTAAAATTTAATAATACTACCTTATTAGGAAATGCAATTTTGCAAGCTAGAAAAATTAAATATGTAAAAAAAATTTTTGTATCTACAGATAGTATAAAAATTAAGAAAGAAGCTCTTAAATATAAAGCTGAGGTACCGTTTATTAGGCCAAAGCATTTATCAACGGATACCTCACCTGAAATATATGCGTGGAGACATGCTATAGATTTTTTAAATCATAAATTACATATTTTTCCAGATTATATAGTTTCTGTGCCAACAACCTCTCCTTTAAGAAGAATTTCAGATATAAATAAATGTTTAAGTTTAGCAATTAAAAATAAACTGGACATGGTTTTCGCAATTACTAATTCACATAAAAATCCTCATTTTAATATGTTAATAGAAAAAAAAGGAAAATTACAAATTGCTATAAAAAAAAAAATATCAAGAAGGCAAGACGCTCCTAAATCTTTTGATCTAACGACAGTTTGTTATGTGTTTAAACCAAATTATGTGAAAAGTAATTTTAATTTATTTTCTGGAAAAGTGGGCTATGTTCATGTACCAAAACAAAGAGCTGTAGATATTGATGATAAATGGGACTACAGAATCGCAATCTCATTAAATAAATAGTATGCGTAAAAATCAATTAGATAATGAAGTAGTCTTGATAACGGGCGGTTGCGGAAAAGTAGGCGCCGCTTTAGCTGAGAGGTTGCTGTTGGAAGGATACAAGGTGTTAATAGGGGATATAAATAAAAATAATCTTATTAAATTAAATAAAAAACTCAACTCATCCAACCTAGGAATGTTCGCTGGAGATTTGACCATAAAAAAAAATATTGATAAATTTATATCTTTCGGTTTAAAAAAATTTAAAAAAATTGATAGCATAATTCACTGCTCTTATCCTAAATCAAAAAAGTGGGGAGATAGTTTTGAAAAAATTAAGGAAAGTTCTTTAAAAGAGGATTTGTATAAACAACTAGGGGCTACTATTATTTTAAGTCAAAGTATAATTAAATATTTTTTAAAAAAAAGAAGGGGTAATTTAATATTATTTTCATCTATTCTAGGAATTCAATCACCGAAATTTCAGCATTATCATAATTTAAATATGAGTAGTCCCATTGAATATTCAGCAATTAAATCTGGAATTATTTCTATTAGTAAATATTTAGCCAAATATTACCGAAATAAAAATATTAGGATTAATTGTATAAGTCCAGGAGGCATAAAAGATATCAGTCAACCTCAATTATTTGTAAAAAGATACAAACAATCTTGTAATTCTAAGGGTCTTCTAGACGGTTATGATTTATCTGGGTTAGTTTTGTTCTTATTATCTAATCAATCAAAATATATAACTGGGCAAAATTTAGTTATAGATGATGGCTGGACTTTATAAATTAGTTGTTAAGTATTAAGCATGATTTTATTAAAGTGATTTTATTAAAAATAACTTTCATAAATTAAATGAAAATTGCGCATTTTTTAAATAAGTTTAAACTTGAATCGTTACAAAGTTTTTTATACTCCCTGGCAGATTTTTTACTAAATAACTATATTAGTATAAAAAAAAATAAAATTTATTACTTTTTGAATACAGGAAAAAATTCTAGAAAATATGTAAGAAGTTTTTATGAAAAAGAACCAGATACTATTGACTGGATTAATAATTTTAAGCCTAAGAGTTTGCTATTAGATGTAGGAGCAAACATGGGCGTTTATTCATTATACGCAGCAAAAGAAAAAAATTGTGATGTAGTAGCTATCGAACCCTTGTCGCAAAGTTTTTCCACTTTAAATCTCAATATTATTAAAAATAAATTATGTCAAAAAATTATTGCTTACCCCTTATGTGTGTCAGACAGAAATGAACTAAACTCTTTTTTTCATACCAATAGCGTTATTGATATTAATGGTGGAGCTTTTGAAAAACCTTTTAATGCAAGAAATATCAAAATGAATAATTTTTTCTCACAAGGCACATACTCAATAAAGATTGATATTTTCTTTGATGCAGGGATTTATTTTAATTATATAAAGTGTGATATTGACGGTAATGAGCTTAAGTTTCTTTATGGAGCAAAAAAAACTTTGAGTAGTAGTAAAATTAAATCATTATTAATTGAATTAAATATTAATAGCAAAGATTATCAAAAAATAATAAATTTTATTAAACAAAGAGGTTTTAAAAAAAAAAAATTATCTAACCTCACAAATGTCTCAAAAAAAAACAACCAGATTATTTATAACCACATATTTAATAAATAATTATCATTAAAATTTAATACTTTGCTTAAACTAAAAATAATAAAAATTAATTGTCCATCAGTTATTCATGGAGAGTCTCCGATTTGGGTAAGTTCGAAAAATTCTATATTTTGGGTTGATGTATATGGAAAAAAAATTCTACAGTATCACTTAGGTAAAAAAAAAACTTTTATTTATAAAGTAAAAGAAATTATAGGGTTTATATGTCATGTTTTTAATAGCCAATTTATTATCGGACTTAGATCTGGAGTTTATTTTTATGATATTGAAAAAAAAAAATATAAAAAAATTGAAAGCACATCAATTAAGAACAAGAATTTTAGATTAAATGATGGTAAATGCGATAATAATGGGAGTCTTTGGTTTGGAGTTTTAGACACTAAAAAAAAAGAAAATGGTTACCTAGCAAAATTGGACTCCAGTCTTAGATGCAAAATAGTTGATATTGGATATATCACTCCAAATGGACCTGCGTTCTCAAATAATTATAAAATAATGTTCCATAGCGATTCAAGTAAAAAAATTATCTATAAATATTTTTTAAATAAAAATAAAATATATAAAAAAACTATTTTTAAAAATTTTACTAATTTTGGTGGATCCCCAGATGGAATGACAGTAGATCGCAATGACAATTTATGGGTGTGTTTGTACAGATCTGCTCTTATTGTTTGTTTAAATAAAAAGGGTAGAGTAATAGAAAGTATTAAGATGCCAACCAAGTACATTACTAGCTGTACTTTTTTTGGAAAAAAACTAGATAAATTGTTTGTAACAAGTTCACAAAAAGAAATTTTAAAATCATCTAATAGAAAAAATTATTCATATATTTTTAATATTAAAAATATTGGCAATGATACTAAAAGATTTAAAAATTATTAATTTATAATTTATTTATAAAAGTTTGTGAAAGCCTTAATAAAAGTGGGAGCTATGTATTCTTTAAATACCTCAATTTTGACATGCCTTTTATCTTCTTTGAAGGAGTTTGGCCAGCCAACACAATCTTGAACAATTTCAAAAGAAGGAAAGTAAAAGATTTTCTTATTATCTATAAATTCCTCTACAGCGCTTCGCAAAACAGATTTGCTGTATTTATTAGCTAAAACAATATCATTGTTAGTGAATGTAAAATTAAGAGGTATAGGAGAAATTGTAAATATTATTTTTTTATTTCCTAAACCGAGAATTAAGCTGGTAATTTTATTTATATAATTCTTAACCTCTTCAAATTTAAGTTGATGAAAAAACGCAAGATCGTCTATAGATTTTTTTTTAAAAGCATCACCATGGAATGAGTGCCAAGCAAATTTTTTATTTCTATCTATCCAAGTTTCAATTAATCCAAGAGTGATTATTATAACATTTGCATTTATAATACTATTTTTAAGATTATTTAATTTATCATAAATTTGTTTAGTAGCTATTTCAAATTCATTTGTTTGAAGTCTTGCTTTAATAAATAGACACCACAAATTAAATTCTTTATCATTATTGAATTGGGAAGAAGATTCATAATGATTACCAATTAAATTTTTTGGTACCTTAATAAAACTTTGTTCATCAATTAATTTTTTAATTTTATCTTCAAAAATTATATCGATAATATTAAATAAATTCATAGGCGTAAAAAATGTACCCCAAGGATACATGACATGTTTCATTTCGTAATTGCAATCAACCTCACCTATGTTGATTTGATTTTCTTTAAGCACCCATCCCATTTCATCTGCAAAGCAACTGCCCATTAAACAGACTTTGGTATCTTTATTAATTAAATCAAAATTTTGAATTGTCGGAAGATAAATATTTTTGCTTCTTTCAATTTTTTTCCAACGATTGTTAATAATCATTATAAAAATTATTTAATATTTTATTAAAGTTCTTATAATTTTTTATTTTAAAAATATTCTTTCCTCTTAAAATATTTTTATTTTCTTTGTGTACTTTTAATATAAAATTAATATTCATATATTTTGCAGATTTATAATCTTCCATACTGTCACCAATAAATATAGCATTTTTATCTGCTCTTAATATTTTTTTAATATGTTGGATTTTATTGTCCGGAGAACCATATACCCCTTTAAAATATTTAAAAATTTTCTTTATTTTTAATATTTTTTTTATTTCATTATGTGGCGTACCGGTGCTAATGAATAAATGATATTTTTCATCTCTTTTTTTTATAAAATTTAGCAATAATTTTGGAACTTTTAATTTCAAAATCTTATCAAGACAGATTTTTTTAAATTTATGGTTGAGTTTATCTAATTCATTCTTGGTAATTTTTTTTTTTAAGAATTTTTTTAAGATATATTTAAATTTAACATATCTAGATATGCCAGTATTAGTTTCATGATATTTTTTTGCTTTTAAAGCAATTCGTTTTCCATATTGCAAAAAAATTTTATAAAATGCTTTAGTTTTAATATTGTGACTATTTAATACCACTCCATCAAAATCAAAAATAATTTTGTGGATTTTCATTTTAAAATAATTTTAGAAATTACTTTTGCTGCTTCTAGCTCCATTTCCGATCTTATTTCTCTCGCGTAGCTACCTATATGGGGTGTCAATATTACATTATTTAGTTTTTGAAATTTTCCTTGATAAGGCTCTTTTTCGAAAACATCTAAAGCAGCGCCAAAGATTTTTTTATTTTTAAGTAGTTTGTATAAGTATTCATAATCGATAATTTCAGCCCTAGATGTATTAATTAAAACGCTATTTTTTTTTAATTTATTTAATATTTTTGAATCTAATAACTTTTTATTTTTTTTTGTATAGTTAGCATGCACAGTTACTATGTCCGATTGTGATATTAAATATTTCAAAGAATAATTTTTAATTAATTTAATTTTTTTGATATCATGAACTATTACATTTACTCCGAATCCTCTTAAAATTTTTTTTAAATATTTTCCTATCTTTCCATAGCCAATAATTCCAACCGTTTTTTTGTGCAATAAGAAACCCATTTCTTTTTTCCAGATATTTCTTTTTAAATTTTGATCCTGTGCATTAATTTTTCTCAGTAAAGTTAAAATCATACCCACAACTAATTCCGCAACGGCTTTTTCGGGAGTAATTTTTGAAGATGTTACTTTTATTTTTTTTTGCTTTGCTATTCTAATATTTATATTGTCAATTCCAGCACCAAGTCTAAATATGTATTTTAATTTTGGCAAATTTAAAAATACATTTTCATCATATTTTTCAGTGCCCGCCAATATATGATCGTATTCTTGCGCATGTTCAATTAATTCTGTTTTTGAAAGTTTTCTATTTAGAGGATTTAATGTGTACTTTATGTTTAATTTTTTTAACAATTCTAAAGGTCTCAGGTCATATTGCCCGAAAGAACTAGTTGCTATAAATAACTTTTTCATTTTTATATTTGTTATATTTTTAATATTATATATGTTATGTTCAATTTTTGAACATAATTATAAAGCATGAATATTGATGAATTAAGTATCTTAAGAGAAATTAGTAAAAAAGAAAATTTAAACCAAAGAAAATTAGCCTTTGATTTGGGAATTAGTCTTGGAAAAATTAATTACTGCTTAAAAAAATTAAAAGAAAGAGGATTGATTAAAGTCATAAATTTTAAAGCTAACAAAAATAAACTAAACTATATTTATATTTTAACCCCCAAAGGTGTAGCGAGAAAGACTAAGGCTATTTTAAATTTTATGAAAACTCGAATCAAAGAATATGACGAACTAAAGAAAGAATTAAATAAATATTAAAAAATAATTCATGAATATATTAATAACAGGTTGCGCAGGATTTGTTGGTTTTCATGTAGCTAAAAAACTTTTAAATAATAAGAATAATAGAATAGTTGGTATCGACTCTATTAATAATTATTATAAAAAAAAATTAAAGTTAGACAGACTTAATATTTTAAAAAATAATAGTAATTTTTTTTTTGTGAGAATTAATTTAATAAATTTTAAAAAAACAGAAGCAGTATTTAAAAAATATAACATAGATGTAGTGATTCATTTGGCTGCCCAAGCAGGCGTTAGATACTCTTTGATAAATCCTAAATCTTATTTAAATAATAATATAATTTCATTTTTTAATATTATTGAAATATCCAAAAATTACCGAATAAAGCATTTTTTATTCGCATCAACTAGTTCCGTCTATGGAGATTCAAAAAAACTCCCCCTTAATGAAAATTTTAATACAGATCGTCCTTTGTCTTTTTATGCTGCCACAAAAAAAAGCAATGAAGTTATGGCCTATTCTTATTCCAGTATATACAAGCTTGCCTGCACAGGCTTACGCCTTTTTACAGTTTACGGACCTATGGGAAGACCAGACATGGCTTTATTCAAATTTTCAAAAGACATTTTAAATAACAAGGAAATTAAAATTTTTAATTATGGAAAACATAGCAGAGACTTTACTTATATTACCGACATTGTCGAATTTATCACTAGACTAGTAAATAAACCATCTAAATTAAACATCCCTTATTCTATATTCAATTTGGGAAATGGTAGGTCAAGGAAATTAAAAGATTATATTAATATCGTCGAAAAAAATTTGAGTAAGAAAGCAATTTGCAAAAATATTAAACTTCAAAAAGGAGATGCATTAAAAACACATGCAGATATTTCTAAAGTTAGCAAGATTACAAACTATAGACCCAAAATAACAATAGAAGAAGGCATAAGTAATTTCATTAAATGGTACAGGGAATATTATTCATGTTAAATAAAGCAAAAGCATTATCAATAAACTACTATTCTGTTGTGAATCTAAAATTGTTGTTTGATAAAAAAAAACATTCAATATTTGGAAATAAATACTCAAATAGATTTTTATTAACAAAAATAATCATACTTTCGTGGTTAAATATAATAATTTCATAAATGAAATGTATAATTTTGGAGCATCAAAAAAACTAATAAGATTTTTCTACTTTAAGTTTTTGTAAAATAAAATTTAAAAAAAATCGATTTATAGAAATATTTCTGAATGATTAAAAAGTTAATCCAAATATTATCAAAAAGACAAAAGGTTTCTCTTATTTTTATTTTTCTTTTTATGTTAATTTCTGTCATGTTTGAAATGTTAAGTGTAGGGATGGTTTTTCCTGTTTTGAAATTACTATTTGATTTTAATTATTTAGAAAAAATAAAAAATTATTTACCAATTATTTTTCAAAGTATTGATAATATTAATTTAATATATCTTATATTAATTTTATTTTTAGTAATTTACTTTGTAAAATCCTTAATTATTTTATTTATACAAATAACCATAGCAAGATTTTCTGCAGATATAGGGAGAGATATTTCTCAAAGACTGTATAAGTCTTATTTAAATAAGGATTATACATTTTATATAAATATTAATTCTTCGGTAATTATTAGAAATATATTAACCGAATCTAGTAATATTTTTGGATTAATATTTCACTTCAGTAATTTTTTAATCGAGTTGTTAATCTTAATATCGATTATTATTGTGTTATTTTTATTTGAACCTGCGAACACATTATTTTTTTGCACTGTTATAGTTCTGGTTACTTTTTTTTATATAAAATTTAATAAAAAGAAAATAGAACAAATAGCTAGTGTTCGCAGTGAGAATGACAGTTTAAGAATAAAAAAAATTAATGATGGAGTTTCTTTAATTAAGGAAATCAAAATATACAATAAAATAGATTTTTTTTTAAATGAATTTTCTATTGTGAATTTTCATTCTTACGAATCTACAAAGCGTCTTAAAATATTTCAAGTTTATCCAAGGATTTTATTAGAACAGCTTGTCATTATTTTTATTGTAGTATTGACGATAATTTTAAATAACAAAGGATTAAATTTTTCAGAACTTATAGCTACAATCGGAATTTATATTGCCGGATTATTAAGAATTTTTCCATCTAGTTCTCGAGTTATTACTAGTTTCCAAGGATTTTTTTATAATCTTCCCTCAGTATACAATATTTATGACGATCTAACAGAATCAAAAGTTAATAAACAATTAAATGTCTCGGATAGAAAAAAATTAAATTTTGCTAATGATATTATTTTCGAAAATTTAACTTTTTTTTATCCTTCTTCAAAATCAATAGTACTAGATAATTTTAAATGTATAATAAGAAAAAATTCTATTAATATAATTACTGGAAAGACAGGTTCAGGCAAAACAACTTTAGTTAACCTAATTTTAGGGTTGTTGGTTCCAAAAAGTGGAAATATAAGTATTGGGGGTGTAGATATAAATCAAAATTTAGGTTGTTGGCAAAATTCTGTATCCTACGTTCCTCAGTCAATTAATTTACTAGATGATACAATAGCTAGAAATGTAGCATTTGGTACTAATGATATTGATTATCATTTATTACAAGAATGCGTTAATTCCGTCGAACTAAATGATTTTATAAACTCTTCCGCTTTAGGACTTGAAACAATAGTTGGAGAAAAAGGAATTAAAATATCTGGAGGTCAAGCTCAAAGAATTGCTTTAGCCAGAGCTCTATACAGAAAACCATCTGTAATAGTTTTAGATGAAGCTACTAATGCTCTAGATAATAAAACAGAAGAATTAATTTTTAAGACTATTTCGAATTTAAAAAAAAAAATGACAATAATTGTTATTACTCATAACAGCAATAACATCAAATTTGCTGACAATATTATATCACTTGATAAAAAGTAATTATAAATGAATAAAAAAATTTATTTTCAAAAGTATGTGGCTTAATATGATAACTGGTCAAATATTTTTGTTGTTAGAGATAGTTTAGTTATTTAGTATTTTATTTTATGATAGAAAATATTTTTTGGTGTAAAAATTGCATTAACATGTCTACTAGACCAAGAATTATATTTAATAAAAATGGAATATGTAATGCGTGTGAATGGGCTGAAGAAAAAAAGAATCTTAATTGGAAGACAAGATTAGATCAGCTTGAAGAAATCATTAAAAAAAAGAAAAATTTAAAAAGTTACGACTGCATTGTTCCTGTAAGCGGAGGTAAGGATGGCGCGTATGTAGCAAATAAATTGAAAGAGAAATATAATTTAAATGTTTTGACAGTTACATCAAGACCTCCTTTGGAAACAGAAATAGGCAAGAAAAATTTATCAAATTTTATAGATAGTGGTTTTGATCACGTTCATATTACTCCAAATCAAAAAGCCATGAAGCAATTGAATAAACTAGGTTTTATAGAAAAAGGATCCCCTTATTATGGATGGCTTGTTTCGATTTTTAGTGTTGTAATTAAGGTTGCTATACAAAATAATGTGAACTTAATTTTTTACAGTGAAGATGGAGAAATTGAATATGGTGGTTCAACTCAAAATAAAAATAAAGCATTATTTGATGTTTTTTACATGATTGAAAACTATTTTGAGGGTGATTATGAAAAAATTATTGCTAAAAGTAAATTAAGTAAAAATGAACTTTATTGGTTCGAAATTACAGAAGAAGAAAAATCTAAAATAAAAACAAGTGAGTTATCATTAACTCATTGGAGTTATTTTGAACCATGGGATTCTTATAGAAACTATTTATCTGCAAAGAAAAGTTATATTTTTTTAGAAAATGAAAATAACAGTGATGGTACTTTTACAAATTTTGCACAAAATGATCAGGCTTTGTTCATGCTACATACTTACTTAATGTACTTAAAATTTGGTTTTGGAAGAGCAACGCAAGATGCTGGAATAGAAATAAGAAGAGGGGCGATGAATAGAAGTCAGGCCAAAAATCTAGCAAAGTTATATGACAATAATTATCCAGAAAAAAATATAAAGCTGTATTTAGATTATTTTGAAATGAGCCACGAAGAGTTTAATAATGTAATTGATAAATTTGCCAATAAACAATTATTTAAAAAAACTTTAGGCAAGTGGACTCCCCAGTTTGAAATCAAATAATGAGAAAAGTTGGCGTAGTAGACTTTGGAATGGGAAATTTAAATTCTGTCTGCAATGCTTTAAAGTTTCTTGGATCTGAATTTACAATTGTTTTAAAACCTGATGATTTAAATAATCTCACACATATAATTTTACCAGGAGTTGGTTCTTTTAAGAAAGCAATGACAAATCTTAGTTCATTAAATTTAGTTGAAAAAATAAGGAGCAGTGTTTTAAGTGAAAAAAAAAAAATTCTTGGTATTTGCCTTGGCATGCAATTGTTAGGAAATTCTAGTACAGAAGACGGTTATACTGAAGGATTAAATTTAATTAATAATAGAGTTAGAATATTTTCTACTGAAGAAACAAAAAAAAAAAGCATTCCACATGTCGGATTTAATACTATTAAAATTTTTAATAATAAAACTTTTTTTTTTAATAAAATTAATGATAATTCTAATTTTTATTTCATTCATTCATATCGTATGCTTCGAGAGGAATTAATTGATAACTATGCCATATGTAATTATGGATCGGATTTTTTGGCAGCTTTTAATTATAACAATATATTCGGAACTCAGTTTCATCCTGAGAAAAGCCAATCAAATGGACTTCAAATACTTTATAATTTTTTAGTTAGTTAATGTTAAAAAAAAGAATAATTTTCACATTGCTTTATAACGACGGTTTTTTTGTGCAGAGTAGGAATTTTAATTTGCAAAAAGTTGGTGACTTTAAGTGGATAATAAAAAATTACAACTTTAGAAACATATCTTTCTTTATTGATGAATTAATTATTCTGGATATATCTAGAGATAAAAGAGATATAAATAAATTTATCTATTCAGTAGAAAATATTATAGATTCTTGCTTTGTGCCAGTTGCAGTTGGAGGCGGCATTGACTCCTTGGAAAAAGCTAAGATTCTTTTATCTAAAATTGCTGATAAAGTCATTTTAAATACTATTAATTTTTCCAAACCAAATGTTATTAAAGAAATTTCAGAAGTTTACGGGGAGCAATCAGTTTTAGTGTCAGTCGATTTAAAACAACAACAGCAAGATTACTATATATATATGAATAATGGGCGCGAATTGGCATTGATTAGTCCTAAAGATTTTTTTGGACAAATGTCCAAACTTCCATTTGGAGAAATAATCCTTAATTCGATTGATAAAGATGGCACAGGAAATGGCCTTGATATTGAAATTGTTAATTTAATTCCCGATTCCTTTTATAAGCCGATCATTATTTCTGGAGGGTGTGGAAACTCTGAGCACATAAATAATGGCTTAAAGAATAGTCGCATTAGTGCAGTTGCTACAGCTAATTTATTGAATTTTGTTGGCGATGGTTTAAAGCTAGCTCGAAATGATCTTTTAAAAAAAAATAATTTTTTTCCAGAATGGGATTTAAAAAAATTTTCAGATCTAGAGAATGTTTTTTCTATTAAAAATTGAAATGACAGAAGTTTAATAATATTAATTAAAATTTAATTATATATTTTGAAGAAGTATTTAATAATACCGATTGAGATTCAAAAAAGAGAATTGCCTGCTGCATGTAATTTAATAGTAGAGGCTCTAAAAAAAAATTGGACAGTTATAATTGGACAAAAACAACAGATATTTCCATTTATTAAAAATTTACCAAAATCAATCTGGTTTTTGAAAAGTATAGTTCCAGGAGAAAATTCTTTATTAAAAAAGATTAAAGATAATGGACATTTAATTACCTCTTTAGATATTGAGGCCTTGATACCATCTAATATTAAGGAATCATTACTACAGAGATATTCAATAGATAACATAAATTTATCAGATGCAATTTTCTTCTGGGGAAAAGTACATTATAATCTTTTTCGCAAAACATTTCCTAAAGTTAAAAAAAATTTTTTACATATGACCGGGTCACCAGTCAACGATGTATGGATAAAAAACAAATCTATTAATAATAGTACTAATAAGAATATTTTGATTATACCAAGCTTTGGTTACGCAAACTCATATACAAAAAATTTAAATCTTTTTTACGCTTATGATAATGTAGGGGTTAAAGACTTAACTAGTAATAATAATTTATTATTTTCAATTAAAGAAAATATTGAGAATGATTTTCAGTCCCAAAAATTAGGATATAAATCATTCATTAATTTAATCACAATTTTATGCAAACATTTTACAGATCATATTATAACTATAAGACCCCACCCTTCCGAAAATATTGCAATGTGGAATTTTCTTTTAAAGGATAATAAGAACCTTCGCATTGATAATAAACAAGCTTCACAAGAACAAATCTTAAAATCAAAAGCAGTAATTCATTTTAACAGCACTATGTCTGTGCAATCTTGTTTATTAAATAAAAAAACTATTTTATATTTTGCAATTAGTAAAAAATATAAAACAATATTAAGTCCAATAACTATAAAATTATCTAAATTTATTACTAGGTCTACCGAAGTTATTAAAGAAATAAATAATAACAAGCATGACGATAAATCCAGTTTTCTGAAAAAACTTTTAGTAAATATCGAGTTTAATTCGGCTGCAAATAGCTCAAAATCTATTGTTTCAATTCTTGATTCTTTAGAATCAACTTTTAAAAATAAATATTTATATAATGAAAAAATATTCTTTTATGGTCTTTATTCCAAGTGTCTATTTGGAAGATATTATTTACTAAACTATTATTTAGTTCCATTTCTATCGTATTTTAGTTTTATTCCTTTCTTAGAAAGATTTTCTCACGGTAAAATATATAGAAAATATAAAATTGATAGAGATCAATTAATTAAAAATAAGTGGCCTGATATTTCAATATATAAATTTTCGAAATTTATTAAAGAAGCCGCTGCAGGAAGAAAATTTAATTCTAAATTGAAGATCAAAAAACATTTTGCTGGTTTTTTTTTTGTTAGTAATAAATAATAATTCATGAGACTAATTCTAATTAATTCTCTAGGACCTATGGGCAGTTCAGTTGTAGCTGCTATTGTGGAAAAATTTGGATATATAAATTTACCGCTAAGAAAAAGGAAATTAAATGAGTATGTTTTAGGATTAAAAAAAATTGAAGATAATTATTTTAAAGATAGAACAAAAATTATAACAAATAATTTATCCACAAATATGCGAGTCGGTGGAACAGGAGTCTCTGACCGAGATAGTTCGCTACCGATTAAAAGATTTGATATTAATTTAGCAAGTAATAAGTTTAAAAATTTTTATAAGAAACAATTTATTAGTATTGATGATCTTTATTTCGCAAGCATGGAATTAGCTAATAATGTAACTATATACAAAAAGAAAGTTACTGATATTAAAGGAGCTATTGAACTTTCGGTTGATATTGAAAAATATAAACCAGATATTTTGCATTCTAGCTATTTAAAATGTTTTAAGGATATAAAAATTATAAATCTTACAAGAGATTTTGATAGTTGGTTAAATTCATTATGCTCTCAGAATTTTTCTCAAGATAAAATATTAAGATATTTAAAATTTAATATTTTAAATTATAAAAAAATCTACATAAAATACTTAACTAGTATTAAACATTTTAAGGGATTAAATATAGATTTTAATGATATTTTTATTCCAAATACTGATTGTGTTATTAAAAGAATAAAATATTTTTTGGAAGATGATAGTAATGACATTGTATTGGAAAATTTTAAGAATCAAAGTTTTGACCTGTATGGTGGAATTAGATCTTACGGTAAAACATTCAATGTTGTTGATGATAAACTCAGTTATTTGTCAAAATATACAAGATATACTGCAAGAAGATTTATTTATTTAAAAAATAAAAACATTTGTATAGATATTTTTTTTATAGTTATTTTTCAATTTTTATATATCTTAGATTTTGTTAGGTTTAAAAAAAAAAATTAATGAATAATATTAAAAAAACAATCAATCGTATTAAAAAAAAAAAACTTACTATTGGCGCTTGGCTGCAAGTTTCAAATGCCGACAGCGCTGAGATTATAGGAAATGCTAATTTTGATTGGGCCGCTATAGATTTTGAACACGGCACGATAAAGGTTAATGAATTGAACAATGTAATAAGAGCATTGGAACTTGGCCAGACATTAACTTTTGTTAGAGTTGCTCACAAGAATGCTAACTTTATAGGGAATATTTTGGATTCAGGAGCACACGGTTTAATTGTGCCCAATATAGAATGTAGGGAAGAAATTGAATCAATTATAGACAAAACATTTTACCCTCCTATTGCAAAAAGAGGAGTTGGTTTTTCAAGAGCAAATAGATTTGGGAAAAAGTTTAATGATTATAAAAGCAAACAAAAAGATTTAATTGTAATAGCAATGATTGAAAGTCAAAAAGGGTACGAAAATTTAGAAGATATATTAAGCGCTAAACATCTTTCAGGTATTTTTATAGGACCTTACGATTTATCAGCCTCTATGAACTTGATGGGAAAATTTGAAAGTAAAAAATTTAAAGAAACAATAAACAAAATATTAAAAATTTGTAAAAAATATAAAAAATTATGCGGTATACATGTTGTAGAAAATAATTCTGAGTTATTAAAAAAAAGAATTAAAGAAGGTTATAAATTTATAGCTTACTCAACTGATGCCGTAATATTAAGTAGTTATAAAACTAATTTATAAAATTTTAATATTTAAATGTTAGAAAAAGATATTAGACCAGAATCTTTATTTGATCATTACATTCATTTATCACAACAGGATATCGTTAAAATATTTTCCCGAAAAAAAAAAAAGAGAATTAAATGTCCTGTTTGTAGAGTATTAGGAAAATTCTATTTTAGAAAAGATAGTTTCGATTATGAGATGTGTCGCAACTGCTCATCAATTTATAATAGCCCACGGACTTCCTCTGAGACATTTAAAAAATACTATTCGAATTCAATTTCCGCTAAGTTTTGGAGTAATGTCTTTTACAAAAGAACATCACAAAAAAGAATCAAAATGATTTGGCAACCAAAAGCTAAATTGGCAGCGTCTTTCTTTGACAAAAGTAGAGCAGATAATTTAATAGATATTGGTGCTGGCTACGGACTTTTTTTAGATGAAATAAAAAAAAATACCAATTTGAGAACATATGCTATAGAGCCTTCCGGCTCGATGGCCAATGTATTAAATAGTAAAGAGCATATTTGTATAAATGGCTATGTTGAGGATCTCGCAAAAAAAGATATGCCCTTAGGTAACAATTTTTTTACTTGTTTTGAAGTGTTGGAGCATGTTCATGATCCTAATTTTTTTTTGAAGAAAATTAATTCTTTTTTAAAAAAAAATGAGATGCTTTTACTGACGACATTATCAGGAAAGGGTCTCGATATTGATGTGTTAGGCAAATCATCAAAGTCAATTCAACCTCCTTATCATATTAATTTTTTTAATCCATATTCAATTAAGATTCTTCTAGAAAAAAATAATTATAAAGTTATAAATATTCAAACACCAGGTAAATTAGATATCAATATTTTAGAAAATAATTATTCTAAAATTAAAAATAATTTTTGGAAAACCTTTATAAAAAACTCTTCTTTATCTGAAAAAAAAAATATGCAAAAATTTTTAGTTAGAAATAACCTAAGTTCACATATGCTAGTGGTAGCCAAAAAAAATAAATGAAAATACTAGCGCTTATACCAGCAAGAATGGGAAGTAGTAGGTTTCCAGGAAAACCTATGAAATTGATAAACGGTATTCCAATGATTGGTCATGTTTATAAAAATATCTGTAATAATAAAAATCTTACAAAAATTGTTGTGGCAACTTGTGATGAGGTCATTTTTAATTACATTAAAAATAGCGGAGGGGAAGCTGTTATGACTTCAAAAAAACATAGCAGAGCCACTGATAGGTGCGCCGAAGCATTAAAAAAAATCGAGAAAAAAGATAGAATAAAATTTGACATAATCATTATGATTCAAGGAGATGAACCAATGGTTAATTCTAATATGATAAATAAGTCTTTAGAACCTTTTAAAAAAAACACAAAAGTTGGAGTTGTTAATTTGTTAAGTAAATTTGAGAATTTAAAAGAATTTTTAAGTCCAAATACAATCAAAGTTATTTGCGACAAAAACGGTGACGCAATTTATTTTACAAGAAAATTAAATAAAAAATTTTACTATTCAGATAATATAATTATAGGAAAGCAGGTTTGTATAATGCCTTTTAGAAGAGAATTTTTAAAAAAATATATCAAATTGAGACCTACTTTCTTAGAGAAAGACGAGTCTATTGATATGTGGAGATTTATTGAGCACGGATATAGAGTTAGAATGAAGAAAATAAAAGACGTTTCCTTTGCTGTTGATACTAAAAATGATTTAAAAAAAGTTGAATATTTAATTAAAAAAAATTGAAGCACAAGATTTTATTTATCTGCAGTCCAAACCTAGGCATTCTAGATAACTGGTTACCAGTATTAAAGTTATTAAAAAGTACTGGTAATTATGAAATTGACGTCTTTTTTCCAAAAATTGAAACTATAAATCAATTTAATAAAAATAAATTATTACTAAAAATTTCACAATCCGTTTTTGACTCTTTACTATTTAATGATTTTTTTAATAGATATTTACTGGTTAAATTTTCTAAACAAATTATTCAAAAATTTAATTTAAATAGATACTTTTTTTTTGTATTAAAAATATTATTTAAAATTATAAGACAAGAGGGTTTTTATGGAGAAAAATATTTTTATATAATGAACTATCTTTTGATTATTTTAAAAAAAAATAATTTGAAAAAGATAAATAAAAATTATTTCACTAATTATAATTTGATTTGCTATGATGCTATTGAAGAAAATAAAGATTATATTAAAGTTTTAAATCCCGTTTTAAGTAAAATCAAAAAATTTTCTATGCATCATGGTTCGGATTTTCCTTCTGATACGCTTAACGATAAAAAAATAAGAATAAACAATGTATTTTTTATTAATTTTACCAAAACAAAATTAGAAAATAATTATCTAAATAGAAGTTATATTTTTAAAGATAAACCAAAATCCTTCGGGAATCCTAAGCATGATATGCATTGGGTTAGTTACATAAAGAACAATAAAAATTATAATTCAGGATACTCATTAAAAAATTTTGTTTTGCTTGTATCAAGAAACTCAGGCTCTTATTATTTTCCACTAGAAAGAAAAATTAATTACTTGAAAATTATTAAAAAAAATATTTTAGATAAAAATATAAAAGTAATAATTAAACTACACCCAAAAGAAAACAGTATTTCATCTAAAGAACTGTATTATAAAGTTTTTGGAAGAAAAAATTATAAAAAATTATGGTTTTTTTCTGATTCTCATATATATCAACTGAGTAAAAATTGTTTATTTGCTATTACTTTTTTTTCGGGGGTTGCTACCGATCTTACCAGAGCAGATGTTCCCTCAATAGAGTTACTTGATTTAAAGGGATTAGAACATTTTTGCCATAAAAATGAACTTTTTTTTGATAAGAATAATAAAGAGCCTATTTTTAGAATAAGATATTATGGACTAGTTTTAGGATCTTCATCAGAAATAGATTTTATCAATAATAAGAATTTTATTATTCAAAATAGAAGCAAAGTTTTAAAAAAAATGAAATTTAATTATAATAAATTTTATAGAACAAATAATAATGCTATAATGAATATAAAAAAATACATTGAAAAAAATATAAAATGAAAATTCTCGTAACTGGTGGAAATGGATTTTTAGGAGCTCATGTTGTTAATGAACTAAACAAATATTTTAAAAATGTATTTATTTTAGATTTAAAAAAAAGCAATACAAATACAAAAAATAAAACTATTATAGCCGACATTTGTAATTATGAATCGATAAAAAAAGCTCTAAAGGGGTTTGATTTAGTTTATCATTTTGCAGGTCTCTCGGACCTAGATGTGGCTTATAAAAATCCAATTAGTACTGTTAAACTAAATATTGAAGGAACAGTTAATCTTTTGGAGTCATGCAGGATTAACAAAGTAAAAAAATTTATTTTTGCAAGCTCCATGTATGTATCTGGTTTTCACGGAAGCTTTTATAGGTGTAGCAAGGATTCTTGTGAAAAATATATTAAAGAATATAAAGAAAGATATAACTTAAATTATTTAATTCTTAGGTATGGCTCATTGTATGGAACGGGCTCTGATTTAAGTAACGGCTTATATAGAATTATTCATCAAATTTTAACTGATAAACAAATAAGATATACAGGAGATGTCGAATCAATGCGTGAATATATTAATGTGATAGATGCAGCAAAAGCTTCTGTTTCTATTTTATTAAAAAAGTACTCCGATGCAAGTATCAATATTACCGGACAACAGTCTATTAAAATTTTAGATTTACTAAAAATAATAAAAGAGATTATGAATATAAAAAAACCTATTAATATAGTGTCCAAAAAAGTATTAGGTCATTATAAATTTTTTCCACATCATTATGAAGAAGATATAAGTCTAAAATATACAGTAAATCCTTATGTAGATTTCGGAGAAGGTCTTAAAAGTTTCATAAATTATGTCTCCAAAAATATGAAATGAATTTTGCTAAAATAATTTTAAATAAACTATATTATTTATTTTTTCCTCAATATTTGCTTGCTAAAAAACCTTTGGAAACAAAGGAATTTTATTTACGAATTTTTCACGATTCAATTAAAAATAAGAATAAAAAACTAGAAGAAATTTTAATAAAAAAAAATATATATATAGATCATAAATGGTTCGAGGAATTAGCTTTACATACCCAAGTAACAATTAAAAAATCTAAAATTAATTATTACCACGGAAAGCTTTTGTATTCATATCTAGGAAGTTATTTAAAAGACAATAGATTTGATTTTATTAATATTTTAGAAACAGGTACGGCAAGGGGATTTTCTTCAATATGTATGTCAAAATGTTTGTTAGATTATAATCAACAAGGAAAGATAGTAACAATTGATGTGTTGCCACATAATATTAAGATGTACTGGAATTGTATAGATGATCACGTTTCAAAAAAAACAAGAAATGAATTATTGGAACCATGGAAAAATGAATTAAAAAATATAGATTTTTTAACTGGTAGAACAAGAAAAGTATTAAATAAAATAAAATCTGAAAGAATAAATTTTGCTTTTCTAGATGCTGCACATAATTACAATGATGTTATTAATGAGTTCTCCTTTGTAGAAAAAAGACAACAAAAAAGTGATATAATATTTTTTGATGACGTCACGCCAAGTATGTTTGAGGGGGTAAGAAAAGCAATTGAATTTATAAAAAAAAATGCAAATTATGATATTGAGGAAATTAGCGCCTCAGAAGAAAGAGGCTATGCAATTGCTACAAAGTTATAATATTTTTTAAGATGGAAATATTAGTATTGTTTACGGCAAACGTATCATTAAGTGATTGGAAAAAAAATGGAATTCTAAATAGAGAAATATCTTTATATTCAAAATTACAAAAAAAGTATCGATATACGTTTTTAACTTACGGAAATAATAATGATTATAAATTTTTGAAAAATTCTAATTTTAATGTAATTCCTATATTTAGTGGTGGGCAAAAATATTTAAAAATTATTAGATTATTTTACCCAGTATATTTTGTTATAAAAAATATTAAGAATTTTAAAAAATTTGATTTAATTAAAAGCAATCAGTTATTAGGAGCTCATTTAGGTATTTTAATAAAAATTATCTATAAATGTAAATTTATTTGCAGAATGGGTTATGATCCTAATTTTTTTTATAGTCAAAAAAAAAAAATCCCCTTGGAATTTTTTTATTAAAAATATATTCTTTAGTCATTTATTATTTTTCCGATAAAATTATTGTTACCACAAAAGAAATGAAAAAATTTCTAATAAATGATTTTTATCAAAAGGAAAAAAAAATTTATATAAATCCTAATTACGTAGATACCAGCTTATTTTCTAACAAACCTTCATCAAAAAACACAATTAAAAAATTTGTTACAGTCACTAGATTTGATGATCAGAAAAATTTGTCATTTTTATTTAGAGAAATAAACATAGCTAATTGCAGATTAGACGTAATCGGACCTAAAAATGACTCTTATAAATACTTAAATTTAACAAAAAAAATAAGTAAGCCAACTAAAATTAGGTTTTTAGGAACTATAGACAATAGAAGCCTAAGTAACAAATATAAAAAATATGATGCTTTTATCTTATTATCCAAATATGAAGGCAATCCTAAAGCTCTCTTGGAAGCCATGAGTAACGGCATGCTTATTGTCGCAAGTAACGTTAGTGGAATTAATAATATTATTGTTAACAACAAAAATGGATTTTTAATAAGTTTTAAAGAAGGAGAGCTTTTTTCATTAATAAATGATGTAAATAAGGGAAAATACGACTTAAAGAAAATAAGAATTAATGCAAAAAAATTTATTACAAATAATCATTCACTAATTCAAATTGCCAAGAATGAAGATTCAATTTATCGAAGTGTATTTACAGTTTAGTAAGTATTGGGTTGGTTAAACTTTTAATAAAAATGAAAATGTTTTTTTTTAACAATTTAAAAAATATTAATTTAAATAATATACTATTTTTATTATTATGCTTTATTCCTGTCGCCTTAATCTCAGGACCATTTTTACCTGATTTTATTGTATTTGTTTTTATTTTTGTATTTATTTTTTTTTCTAAAATAAAACTAAATCTTTTTTTGAAAGATAATTATTTTAAATTATTTTTTTATTTTTGGATCAGTATTTGCATTAGTTCAATAATGTCAGCAAACCTATTATTTTCATTGAATACAAGTTTTTTTTTTTTTAGGTTTTTT
>Ga0114968_10000534_pt1 | contig 28182 bp, 11 predicted proteins | sample M_130807_EF_Meta_FD_87020 | JGI IMG/M metagenome (GOLD analysis project Ga0114968, IMG submission 87020) | Freshwater microbial communities from Lake Montjoie, Canada to study carbon cycling - M_130807_EF_MetaG | ecosystem: Environmental > Aquatic > Freshwater > Lake | place: Lake Montjoie... | reverse complement strand
TGGTCCAACTTTCACCTGCTGGTCGCCAATTACGATAATCAAAATCAATGCCGTTCAAAAAGCCAGTTACACAATAATCGCTAACAAAATAAGTGTGATCACCACCCATGACAAAATTATACAACTGAGTATCTGCAGGTAGTTTAACATCTTCCAGTGTTGATACTTGTCTAGTGCCGTCCACAGTTACCAGATAGTCACCTGGTTCAATCTGTGTGATCAGATCCATGTCTGCTTCAGCAAAGCCAGGCAGCAACCAATGTTCTGTATCACCTTCAGCAGTGATAACTGTTTGTACAGTGTTATTCTCACCATGTACATATTCGTATAAGCTGACTGCACCAAATGTGTTGTCTGGACGTAAATGGGCATGATCCAATGTGGTCATATGTTCACCATTGATGTTTGACATCATTCTGTTGCCCAGCAATGGTCTGTTCAGCGCCAGCACAGGATTAACTGCACCATGTGCGCCCAGTAAGTAATCACCCACTTGTACATCTTCAATAGGTTTAAATGTGCCGTCTGCCATTGCCACTGGCGAACCTTTAAGGAAGCAACTATCAAAAGATGCAGTAGAAGAACCTACACCTTCAACTGGTTCCACATATCCACAAACTCCGTCTGTGAGACCTTGTAATTGATCTTCATAACCTCCACGCCCACCGTCAGAAAATAAACCATAAAGGTATTGGCCACGGCAACGTGATGACAATAATGTACCAGCAGCTGGATAGGCAGTAATTGGTCTGACATTGGCAATAGGTATTACGTATAGAGTGTACCATCCACGTTGACCACCTTTGCAATCAGCCAAACAATGCAGAAGCCAACCACTTTTAGTATCCCATACAAATCTAAACCACCATGAAATTGCATCTCTGCCCCAACCGCCAGGTAAAACTTTTGCTTCCCAAGTTTGTGGAACTCCGGCACTATTGTAGAAATTACTAAACGCTCCCAATGTTATGTTGTTATTTGTGTCTGAACAACCATAATCATTACATCTTCTTACACAAGTAAAAGTTACTGCTCCTCCCTGAACAATATGTACGACTGCGCCAGCCCAGCCAGAACCAGCACAACCACCAAATGGATAGGTATCGTTGAGAGCTAAGTCTTGTGTTGCCGGTACCGGTGTGGGACTGGTAAACCTCTTGTTATAGAAGGTGCTCATTTTTAATAAGCCAGTGCCAAAGTTGCCTTCTGGTGCTGGAAATTCATCCCCGTCCCACCAATGCTTGTTATGATAGTTGTCTAGATTATTACCAAAATTTGGTGGTTCAGCATTGATATCTGCATGTACGCCTATAACTGTTCCTGGCGGTTTAATAGTCATTTATTTCTTACCCTTCAACTTATCCATTAAGCTGGGTTTCTTTATATCAGCTAGTTCAGCACGTAGTTCTTTGATAGCTTCAATTAACAATGGCACAATCTTATCATAATCCACTGCCATTGTGCCGTCTGGTCTGGTCATTACAGCTTCTGGCAATACTGTTTGAACTTCCTGAGCTATCACACCTACATCTGATGCTTTTCTAAGGTTTTCAGGTCTTGTTGCCAAATGCTCAGGAATCCATTCAAATGTATTTCCTGACAGATTACATACTTTGTCCAGGGCATTCTTAATGGGTTTGATCTTGGTCTTTAGATTACGATCTGATGTATTAAATGCATAGACATCACCTACTGCACTGATATAACCGAGCACAAGTACGTTACGTTGAACCTCCATATCTCGCCCTACGACCATGTTTAATGAAGCTGCAATACTTTGTACATTGTAATCGTTAGTTGAAGACAATCCTAAAGCAACACTGGCAACTGGGGCAGTACCTGAAATATTAATAGGCCATGTACCATAAGCGCCAGTACCAGTTAATGTGGGAGTATAGGTATTATAGTTGCCAGCATTTAGTACTTTATTAACACTGTTAGCATAGAAGTCACCGTCAGCATAGACATTTATCACACCGCTGTCTGCACTGAATCCAAATATGCCATTGCCAGTACCAGTATACTGATATCCAGGACTAGCACCTGCCCAACCCTGATAACTAATGAATTTGTTACCATCATTGTGCAGATTTAACAAATATGCTTCTGTAGCGTGTGATGCTAAACCTGATGACGATCCAGTGATATTAATGTCCCAGGTGCCATAAGCAGCAGTACCATTTAATGTAGGCACATAATTGTTAAAGTTAGCTGTATTAAGAGTGGGATTACCAGCTTCACTGATGTTGCCACTGGCATTGATTGTGCCATTTACTTCCAGTGTGTGTGTGATAGTATTGGTATTGATACCAACTCTACCCAGGTTATTCAATACTAATCCATAATTGCTGCCATTGGTATTCAAGAAGATGCTATTGGAACCAGGAACAGTCAGGTATAATGGTTTATCACCTGAAGCTGCCAGTTGCATTTCACTGCCAGTAGATACCAAATATCCACCGGTGACTCCATTGCCCTGCATGTAAATTACACTGTCAACAGATCCATTAATCAATAACGACTTGCGACCGGTGACAGCTTCTCTGTATGCGCTATTGACAGCAACACTACCTGTAAATGTGCTGTGTGTTCCACCAGCATTGATATTTCCACTTATGCCAGCACCACCGGTGACGATAAGTGTTCCGTTCGAGCTAGTAGTGCTGGGATAAGCACCTGTTAATGCAATAGTTCCTGTGCTGATCTGATTTATATTCATTGACCCCACAACATTTAGATCTGCACCAAATGTGGCACTGCCATTACCAAACAAGCTCAATACCTGATGTGCAGTACCGCCACTATCTTTAGTGTTGAATTTAATGTTGCTGTTATTAACAATGTTGCTGATATTATAGTCAGTATTGTTAATGGACATAGTAACCTGATTACTAGCACCTAGTATTATTCCAGTGTTATTTTTCACGGTCAAACTGCTGGTGGTAAATCCTGGTACGTTGGCACGGATAAAGTCACGTGCTGTAAGGAATACATCTCCCAAACCAGGAGCCTGAGGTAATAATATTTTTTCTGCCGCAGTGGCTATTCCCCAGAAACGATTGCCTAATACTGTTCCAGTACTTGCTATGTTTAACCCAGGACCAACTTCATAAAATCCTGGAATAGGACTGGAATCCACAGTGCTCTGTCTGGTTCTATATTTGACTTCATCATTACTTAGAATAGCATAACGCAGTCCGTCAATATTAAAAGTGATGGCTTTGTGTGTGACCAGATTGTTATCTAATAACAGTTCACCAGTTACTGTAGCTTGAGCGCCAGCTGGTCCTACTGTGATCCAATTATTGTTGGCTCGCATCTTTAATAATGGATTGTTTGTGGTGGAAGTATCGATCCAAAGGTCACCATCAGTTATAACTGGTGTCCTTCCTGTAGCACTTTTAATAAGCCCAGGCTCCACTGGGCCACTCATGGCGCCGCCAATTTTCTTAAATCCCAGCCCATCGAAAAACTTTATTTCATTGTTGCCAGTATCCATCCAGATCTGCCCACGAGTAGGTGTTCCTTGTCTGACATTTGGAGTACCTGGTTCTATAGTACTGGCAAAGTTTTCCAGTAGTTGTAGGAAATTTTGATCAATGATTCCACCATAGTTTTGTACTGTTTTTCCCACATATGTCAAACTTGTACTTCTGTCAAGTTGTCCATCTGAAACCACAATGGGAGCAAGATCTCTATTAGTGTGTTGTAACGTATAAGCCATGCCGGTACCTCTAGCAGTATTTATTGGTTATTTCAGGTAGATCACTTTAGCAAATACTGTCTGCTGATCCGTACTGACGAGCTGCCAGCATTACTGTTTGCTTTCAATATAGTTTGCCCTGAAAGCACTGATGCTGCTAATGATAGGAAAGCACTGCCAATAAACACGTCAGCATAGGTGGTAATCTTTGCTGTACTACCATTGTGTAGCACTAATGCTTCCAAGCTATGATAATCGCCACCAGCAGTATTGCCTGTGACAATATATTTGGCACTACGATACAAATTATTGTTGAAGCTATCCAGTGCTACATCTGCTGAATCTACAATGTATTGGTTACTGTGTAACACCAGTGCATTATTAATAGTTACCACATTGGAAGTGACCTGCATTGCCACATTACCGTCAACACTGACACGAACAATACCAGTGGCACCAGGTTGATACTCTGCACTGACCTGATTGGAACCATTTTGTATCTTTCCAACCTGGCTATTTGTAGTCATAGTACGAGCTTCAATAACATCAGTATCTGCTGGAATTTCAGAGACAAAGCTGAGTAAGTTGCCACTTACCACGTAACTTTCCACAGGCTGTTGTAATATACCATTGATACTGACAAATGTGCCTTGTGTGGTACTATTCTGCGTCAAGGTAAATTCATAATCAGCATTATTGCCATAGAATAGGTCACTGGTAATTTGTGAGCTGAGGTCACCTTCTTTGGCTAACTTGTTCCAGGTATAACCGTCATAATATTCAATGTAGCTGGTAGCTGTGTTATATCTCACTTGCCCATTAAGAGCTGTAGCAGGATAGTTGTTATCACCCACTGGTACAACCAAGTTGCCAGTAACAGATAAATTGGCAATAACGCTGTGATCACTGTACAGGTTAGCATATATGTTTGTAACTGCAATACTATCTGCTGTGATACTTGTAGCTTTGACGTTGCCATTAACGTCTAGATCAGCTGTGGGCAATATGGTGTTAATACCCACACGACGGTTGTTGACATCAAAATATGTTAGGTTTGTATCTACAGTTAGATCTACACCGTTACGGACAAGATTGTCTCGTAACATAGATCCCCCAACTTTTCCTATTACCGCCATGTAAATCCCTTGATAAATTATTTATCAGTTGGTGGCACAGCAGATTTAGTTTGCGTCGGTGCTTGCAAAATTATGAAACACAATAACAGTCTGGCCGAGAGGCGGTGCTGTGGTAAAGGTAATTACCGCACCTGATAATGTAAATGCATCGTCAGGATTTTGATGCACATTGCCCACAAACACAATGATACTTTTGCTAGAAAAAGGTGTCTTAGTTAATGTAAACTGTGTCTGATTGCCATCGCCAGTAAAAGTGTCTTTAGTAATAGTTACATTGCCCAGGATAGCTATGCTTTTCCAGCCATCATAGTAGATCTCGAAGCGGTTACTGTCTGTGTTAAAACGGATCTGACCGTTAACTGGTGTGACTGGACGATCAGCTGTGGTACCCAGTGGCAACTGGATAGCTGTACTTCCTGTCTGAATGCGATCGTTTTTAAGAAATCTAGCCATTACAGTGTAATATACCCTATTGTAGTAACTACATTACCAGCAGATGAAGCATTTGCATATAATGCATCACCGTTGTCCAAAATCATCTTTTCTTTGTCTAGTACCATAGTATCTGATGGAGTAATGGCCACATTGCTATAGATGATATTGGTGTTGCCAGCATTATCACCATTGGATACCAGCCACAAATTAACATACTGGGTAGCAGTATCGATATTACAGAAGTATCCCAATGTGATTACGCTGGACCCAGTACTTGTATATACTGCGGCTGGCGTGGTTGTTAGCGTTGTATTGCTAATACTCATTTGTTTTCCTTAACTAAAGATCAATGCCAACACTGTGGCATTTGTTTTACTGATTAATTCATCGCTGTTGCTGGTATTTACGAAATAAACACCTGTGCCACCACCACCTGGTACATTAGCATATATGGTTGTATGAGCACTGACAGCAGCTGGTGGACCGGCCATGTTATTCATTCTCAGTGGGCTGTTTACAGTGATATCTGTGGTATGTTGTATAGCATCTGGACCAATACTGATGTTACCTATTGTCAATACACCAGTGCCGTCTATGAATGACAATCCCACATTACCAGCTATTATACCAGTTTTGTTATACTGCACTTGAGTATCAGATCCCCCTGGTGGAGTTCCATGACTGGCCAGATATCCTTTGGTGACCACATCTGAATTGGTTATGGGATCAGCTGCACTAATGGGAATTAAATTGCCATTGCCCAATCGTCCTTCCCAGCTAGTGGTAGCTTCAGCAAATTGCCAATAGGCGTTTGAACTTATACCACGGTTTATCATGATACCAGCATTGCCCAATGCCACCCCAGCACCAGTTTCACCATCGTTGAGAACAATGATATTGTCCTTGATGGTGCTGTTGGTGCTTGAAATACTAGCACTATTGCCTATGATTTTCATGTTACCATGAATGGTAACCAGATTAGCATAGATGTCATAATCGCCACTTACATTTTTAACGCTGCTCATATTAGGTTTCCAGTTTAATATTTATCTCTAGGAATCTACTCAGAAAAATAGCAGCATCGCTGCTGCTATCTTAAATTAAGCTAGTGTGATTTTAACTACATCCAATGTTAATGTAGGCTCGTTAGTTTTACTAAGTGCTTCGCCGCCTGTGTACAGATATTTGTTGGGCAATGGTGTGACATAATCCCATACATATTTGTTTGACATTCTGCTCACATAGAAATTTGTAGTAGCTGATCCATCATAGCGCATAGCTTGGATGCTCATCTGACCCACAGTTAGATTGCCTGAATCCTTGTTGACCAGTTCACAAACGCCTTGATATGTGCCATCATTTACCATGAACTTGCCACGACCACGACCAGCTACAATGAACGCTGTGGTAGCTGCATGATATTGTGGATTACTGTTGGCATAAAAGGCTGCAACATTTGCATAAACTTGAACCTGATTGCCTGTGATGCTGGTGTTACCACCAGTGCTACCAATTACGCTACCATCTACTGTACCGTTGAAATCAAAACCCACATTAACTGTGGCTGATTTTTGTATCTTAAACTTTGCCATTTTATTTCTCCTATTAGGGTGTTTTAGACCCTACGCCGGCTAAAGCGTAAATCCTTTAAGGGATAATATATTTATCTTTATACAAACACAGGCGGTTGTTTACGTAGCTGAATAGTTACAGCTAATGTATCAAAAGAACTGTTGTCTATGCCGTCTGTGGCAACAATAGTGAAAGTAAAGGATTGCTGAGCTGTGTAGATGGGGATAGTTTTAAATCTCACCACACCTAGTGCTGAATCAATATCAAACTTACCAGCATCTGTGCTAGCTGGATCTATGCTCCAGATTATGAAACTTCCAAAGTTTGGATTACTAGCCGTAGCTGTGTAAATTATAGTGGTTGTTGGTTGATTTTCCAGAGTTAGAACAGCAGAAGGACTAGTGATAACCGGATCAGTAGTACCTTTAGTTACTGCAATTACGATTTGTTTTTCCACACTTAAACCAAAACTATTTGTAGCTATCACAGTGGCATAATAACGATTCTTTGTCAGATAATCAGCTGGTGCTAACAGAGTAAGTTCACCAGTATTGGGATTAATATCTAATAGGAAGTCATCCTTATAGCCTGCCTTAAGACTGAATAATACAATAACACCAGGATCTGGATCTACAGCTCTGGCAATGTATGCCACTGTATTAATGGGCGAATTTTCTTTAATGAACCCATCTACCAGTGGCACTGGAGGAATTGCAGTGATCAAATTATCTGCGTGGAACTTGTGTACCCATGCCCACTGTATAGCAGTAACTACTCTACCGTCTGCACTGACATTGTTAATGATATTGGCATTAAACACCTGGATTGCTATCTGCGTGATATCAGTATAGGCTGGATATCCGCCCCAGCCTGATCCGTCAGCTGTGTGTATCTGTAATGTACTCACGGTAGGCCCGCCAAAGCTAAGTGGTGTTACGCTATATGTCATAGTATCTGGGAATAGACTGATACCTATTGTACCATCATAATAATCACCAGTTATATTTTCGTAGAACTGCAAATAAATCTCAGCGCCAATCAAGTTTGTCATATCCAGATTAAGCACAGTATAAGGAGTATGATCAGGAGCACCTGCCGGCAATGTAACACTTACAACATCACTGGCATTAAGAATGTTAATTAATTTGGGATCATTACTAACCCATGACAGGTTAAAACCATCATTGCTGAGTACAGCGCCTGAATCATTGCTGTAATCAGGAATTTCCAGTGGGAATCCCCAATACAATTTACCAGCGTTGTTGATGCCCAACCATTGGTTTTTAAATCCGCCGCCAATGTTGACGTTTTGCAGATTACCTAAATCTACCGGACCATTGACTTCCAGATGACTTAATGTACCTAAACTGGTAATATTAGGTTGTATGTTACCTGACACTTGAATTGCTATATTAGCAACGTCAGTAAGTTTAGCATGATCAGCTGTGCCAGCTAAATTACCATCAATGGGGTTGACCACTTTAAGATCAAATAGTGTACCCAGCCCCTGAATAAGTGGTTGATTTGGTGTACTAATTGTGCCTTTGATCTCGGTAGAATTAATAAAGTTGGCATAGAGTGTGTCGACGACTGTATTGCCAAGTACTCTGAGATTGCTTAAATCACCTAATGTGTTAATATAAGGTTGAGCATTTGTAGCAATAGTACCGTAAATTAGATTAGCTTTTAATATATCTGTTTCAGTAGTATGTGCTACTGTTAAATTGTCTAGTATGCCCACACTTGTGATGTTAGGCTGTGCATTTGTTAATATGTTACCAGTAAATCCAGCAGCGGTGGTGATTATACCACCAGCGGTGATGTTATTTTTGCTGAAAATGTCATCAGCGTCAACTTCAGTAAAGCTGCCTAGATATTTGAATCCCAGCTGCCCAATACTGCCGCTCAGGTTGCCATAAACACTACGAGCACTAACATTATTTGCACCAACATCAGTGAAAGCAGCAGTATTTGGTTCGATATCGCCAATAACGCCGTTGAATCTGCCTGATAAATTGCCAGTGAAACTATCTGCTCGGAGTGTGGTAAATGCACCTGGTGCTGGTGTAATATCACCAATATTACCAGTGAAGCTAGCATATACATTACTGGCTTCTATCTGTCCAGCATGAATGTCTGGTGTAGTAATTAGGTTACCTACAGTAAGATCGTAGATATAGCCAGTGTTGAATTTAAGATCACTTCCTGAAATATTATCAACGCTGATATTACCAGCTGTGATATTTGGGCTGAAAAATTCGTCTACTGTCAGTTTGGGCAGATGCTTGTCTAGTGGATAGAACACATCGCCATCAAACACATAAAGAATAGTATCTGACTTATTGTACCACAGTTGTCCAATTAATGGGTTAGTTGGTGGCGCATAACTGGCAAAGTTTTCCAGCTGATGTACACTGTTTTGTGCCAGTACACTGCCATAGTCAGCAACACCTTTACCGATAAGTGTTACACTATAATCGTTGTTTAGGGTGCCGTCATTGACAACTGCTGCACCATTACCATCTGTTAAATATACATTATAAGCCATGCGCCTGCCTCTGATTATTTATCAGGGTTAGGCTACTAATCTGATGCTGAATCCGCCATTGGAGTCACTGATCTTAGCACCTGAGCTAGCTGCATATTCAAATTTGATCACATCAAAAGCAGTACACATCAACATCCCTGACAGGGCTAATGTGTGTGTTTCGTTATTAGTACTAAGATGGCTATTTTGAGCTATGAGATCTGTGGCACTTTCGTTTACAGTAAATCTGATGATATGAGTGTTTCCACCAGCACTTGCACCACCCAGCGTCTGCATATGCCCAGATACCTGGTAGATACCATCTACTGGGCAGGTAAATCTGCCAAAATTGCCAAAATCCTCAGGATCAATAATATAAACTGGTGTGACTAAATCTGGCAGTAACCCCACGTTAATGCTAACTCCGCCAGGAACAGGCAAATAGTTCTGGAATTCTGTAAGACCAGCACCAGCATAATATGTAGTATCTGGCACACCGTTAAGCCTGCCATTGACCTGTACTATGGGATTATAGGGCATGTTCATACGACCCTGCTTGTCCACTGACCAAACATTCAACCCACCAATTTGAACAGTGAGGCTATTGCTACCAGTAACACTAATCAAACCAGGGTTAGTAGTCTGTGGTCCAATGGTTGTCCATTTGCTGTTATAGTATACTTTCAGCTGTAAGTTGGTAGTATCCCACCACATGTCACCGTTTAAAACTGTAGTAGGTGCACTTGTGCTCTGAACTAAACAACTTAAAGGTTGCCAATAGACAGGATTTAAACCATCATCACGGCATAATTTGATAACCATATTACTTGTATCATACCACAACTGCCCAGGAGTAGGATTAGCTGGAGCATTGATGAAAGCAGAGTTTTCCAATAAAATTGCAAAGTTCTGATTAAAGATCTCACCATAGAGCGGATAGTTTTTACCAACTAATGTTAAACTGGTGCTGTTATCGATGGTACCATCAGCAATTTGAACAAAACTTGTACCATCTGAATGTTTGATATAGAAAGTCATAGTTGGTCCTTATGCTGCGGTGGTTAAACTAGTCAGTGTTTGCACACGGATAGTATAGTCAATTTGAATTAAACGATTCAAACTCTTTTGAATAGGATGGTATACCACGTGGGTAAGTAACTTACCACTGTTGTTTGTTGTCCCATCCCAATACTTGAGTCCTAGCTCATCAAATACAAAACTGTCATTGATCAGTGTGCTGTTATCAAATGCCAATTGCCCTGCAGGCTCACCATAATCTAATGTGCATGTGATAAAGATGTCAGTATAAACTGTTCCTGGTATATGTCGAATTTCTATCTTGTTGCGAGTCTTGTCCAAGTTATTGTTACTGTAAGTGTCCACAGTTTTAAAATAAGTTTCATTATACAAGCCGCTGTTGCTGCCTGATGTATTAGTGGGCAAATAAGTGATAACACCAGTGCTATCCACAGCTGATCCACCATTGCCAAATGCCATGTCATGTATCCAACCATATTGCTGGTTAGCCACTGCTAACGCTAATGCCTGGCTGAAGTTTTCATAATGAATTCCGTTATGTCCATCATAGAACACTTCTGCTGTTTCCGGATCATAAATCTTAACAAATCCTTTGATATCAAGTTGTGCAGTCATCATGTTCTGGTTTCCACTATTATTTCACCTGTTTCTGGATCAGATATTCTGATAAAACTTTCCAGCCAAATGCCAGAACGTTCGTCAGGTGCTTTTTCTTGACCAGCTGGTTTATTAGTATTATTTATCTGTGTATCTTCTGGGTTTTCCATTAATGGCTCCTGATGAATTTAGCTTGAACTGTTTGGCTATTTGCTAAAGTTATACCAGGCAGTTGCCATATCTGTCCTTGTCTCACCGTTGTACCAGCTGACAATCCTATGCGTTTTCCTGTCTTGTTATCAAACAATCTAGTATTAGTAGGCAATACCAATGATGTTTCAGTACTATCTGGTATCAGTTGATAAACACCTGAATCTATCACACGACTACCTGTCTGATGTCTTGCTGCTCCACCTGTGCCAGCAGTGCTACGGCGTAAATTGCCCAAACGCTTGTTGATCACATCTTTAGTACCATAGATGATACGCTCACCATTGACAATTATAATACCTGGATTATTACTGGATGGATCTGGATCAGATAATGCACTGATGTTGTCCACATAGATCCAACGATCAGTGATATATAGATCCTGAGTAAGATAGGCTGTAACTGTGTCTGTTATCCTGAAGAATGAGTGGTGATCATGTAGATCTTTGAATATACGGAACTCGCTGCCACTGGTATTGGTAGTACCAGCAAATATTCTCACAGTTATCAAATCAGTACCTGCAATGGGTATACGGAAATTAATGCTTGTGGGGCTAGTAAGCAGATAATCCAAGTAAGGAAACACCTGCTTGCTGTTAACAGTAATATATAGATCGCTTAGATTGGCAACACTGACTGGCAAGGTTAATGTACGATCCGACTTGGTTGAGCCTTGTTCATTATCAAATCCTTGTTCATCCAGACCTACTGCCCCTGGATCAAATCCTAAATCAACTATTTCCTGAGCGGCAGGATCACCTGAGTAAACATAAGTCCGCAAATCAATCATGTCATGATTGCCAAATGTGATCACATTGATAAGGTCACCAGCGTTTAATGTTAGTGTTTCACGTATGATCAATTGATTCTGATTAATGATTCGATAATCAGCGTTACTGGTGTCACTGATTATGATCTTACTGCCAGCTACTGGTGCTTTTACAAATTCAATTTGTGGCCAATCAGCGGCTGGTCGCACTATCTGATAATCTGTATTCTTGTTCAATGTCTTTTGATCCATGACAACTACAATTTCGCCATCTGGTATACTGGTTTTAACTTCCGCACGATAATGGTTGAGATCAAATATGTTTTGAATGCCATTAGCTGTATAATAAGCCTGTTGACTAGGTATCAAATGCTGTCTGTTAATCTGAACAATAGCATAACTGCTAGCTGGATCTGAATACAATATGGGATTGGCCAATGTAAAAGTATGCTGGCTGGGATATGCATTACCTGAAGCGGTAAATGTTTGTTCTGCAATTTTAGCAAACGCCTGTTTGGCTGCTGGGAAGTTATAAACTCTGATATCCACAGTGCTGCCATTTGCAGGTGGTGGTGTAATACGAGCTATTACTCCAGTATGATCTGCTTTGTCATGTAAACTGTAATTGTTGATGAGTAAACCATTTACCTTGATATAGCTTTGCTGTGCATTTAAAATACTCACATCGTTTATGAGAAATTCGGTGTTAATGCCATTGGCAATATAGGTCTGAGCAGAGATTTCATTGAATCCCGTCGCACCCAACAACGTGATATAAATCGTATACAATTTGTCTATGGTGTAGGTAAATTTAACCAGCTTGTTGTTAAAGTCTACTGTATAGTCGGTATCCAGCATCTGTGTGCCAGTTTCTGCAACTACAACCAATACATGTTCCACACCATTGGCTGGCCATCTGGTGCCAGTTACCAATGGATCAAAACTATATTCTGTTGATTTACCATCTGTGAGATAACTCAATGTAATAATTTCAGGATTAAGTACACTTATACCTGGTACACCAGGCAATGTCTTTACACGAATATCTAATGTATCAAACAACTGGCCAGGTACTAGTTCTTCTGGTGCATGGCTGCTGTATGTGTCCAAGAACTTGCCACCGTCGGTGAGCATGTCTTCTGGACGTAAACCTAGATTTTGATCAGTAAACAAACTGTAGTAAATGCTATCAATAGCCTGACGACCATGTATGATAGGCAATCCTTCTGCATCTGTTTCTTCCAAATCATAACTGATAGTGTCAAAATCCACAACACCATAGCCGCCAGTCTGATCAAAGTCAGGACCATAAACCTGTACACCTGGATATGCAATACCAGTCATCAGCTGACTTAGGTCACGCCCAGCCATGCCAGTATTTGGTGCGTAGTAAGCCCATATACGATCAGATGCATTGTCCAATATCTTGCCAGTATATGCATTTAAATAGGTGCCATCAAAGAATTCACTGCTGGTAAATGTAGTTGTGGCCACATAAGCAACACGATTATAAACAACAACATCATCAATATTATATTCAGTATTGCGATACCATACCTTGACTACTAATAATGCAAAGTTCAAATATATAAACTTTGTGCTACTAGTATGAGGTACCACACATCTGTATGGTTGATAATTGTAAACTAAAACATCGTCAATGGCATATGCAGCGCCAGCAGCCCAGTCTGGGATGCTGTTGGTATATTTGTATCTGTCATATTTGATCACAGTATCAAATGTTCTAGCTTTGTTATCACCCATTGATGCAAATGCAGTAGCGCCTGACCCTAGCCCGAAAATTTTAACAGTTGCATACGAGTATCCAGAACCAGCATTATCGACTAATATCTTAGTAATAGCACCGTTGACCACATATGCTGTTGCCTGAGCACCAGTACCATCACCAATTACTTGTACACTGACGTTGTTGGGTGTATAACCAGTTCCTGGATCACTTACTGTGATTTGTTTGATACTATAACCATGATTTTTCATCCAGTGACTGTAAACTGGTCTGGTTAAAGCTGTAGTGTCTATGTCATTACCTAATTGAGGACTACGATAACGATTTGAAATAGTGCTAAAGTAAGGCTGTAGATCAAAATCAGTTAAGTCAAAAGTTGCCACATCAGGGTCATCAGTGTTGTCATATTTGGCCACATACTGTTTTACTTGAGTATGGAATGGCTTGACTTCATTAAAGAATTCTGTTACAATACTTTCAGGTTGCGGTACATAGATAGGTATCTGTGTGAGACCACGAACACGATGATAGATTTCTACCAGACTGCTCTTCATGATCCAGTCTGTGTCATCTAATTGTACCAATATGGTATTGATCATCAATTTCATCACAGCTTTGTAATTGCCACGGAACTCACCGGTTAGTAATTCGTCCTGAATAATATCAAATATCTTACTAAATTCTATATTAGCATCTTGGCCATAAGCAGTAGTTTCAAAACTAGTGCTATCTAATCCAAAACCAGCAACAGTATTGTCATACAGATTACTAAAGAAAGCAATGGTGGCGTTTTGTTGAGCTACCATGGTCAATTTGTCTAACTCTGCCTGAATGAACTTCCATCCACCTTCTTTGCTGTTCTTTACGTAAACAATATCCCCCACATATAATGTCAGTTTACCGATATCTGCTTCAGTTTCCACAACATGAGTAGGTGTAACACTAGCATCAAACCCAGTACTGTACCAATCTGTATAAGTCCAATACTGATTTAAATTCCAGGCTTGTGCTTTGGTCATTTGCCACCAGCTACTGCCATAAGTGCCAGATAGTGTTCTCAATGTCCAACGATCTTGTGCAAAGCCGTCTGACAAAACTAACACAACATCACCAAACTTATATCTGTTTTTGTCCAGATAAGTTAACTCAGTGATGTTTTTCACACTATCAGTATACTGTGTGATGTCTGGCACTGCATCAGAATCTGTTAGTCTTTTGATAGTTTTCTCTCTTAACAGTTTCATAGGCTGTGTGGCACATATCAAATTAATTTGGTCAATAAACAGTTTTCTAGCAGCATACAGATTAGTAAACACAGTCTGTCTGGGTCTGATACTTGTTCCGTACAGTTGCTTAACTGGTAAACTGAGATCAGGTACGCTGCGGCTATTCTGATCTTGTCCAGCTAAACTATCGCGAACTTTGTTATAAAACTCTGGTGCACAACCCAGCTCTGACCCATCATCAAACATACTCCATTCTGTGTGGACTATACTGTCTGATCCATAATCAGTCTTGATAACCAGGCTGGTTGTATCAGTAATGATACCATCACAATTATACAGTGCCACAGCATTGGTATCCAACACAGCTATAAATGGATCTGTGGTAATACGAGTATTTGCCAGTCTGGCTTGGATCTCTCTGGTACTGATGTTTTTTTCTGTGCCATTACGAATCCAGAAATAGTATCTGGTTACTGCTTGCAGTGAGCCAGGATCAATTACAGTCTTAGTAGTGTACACATCGTTCTTGATGTACAATGGCAATTGATTGGGATAATTTCTAGCCCAAGCACTGGGTAACATATCTGATTCTATCCACTGATAGATGGCAACGCTGCTTTGTGGGAACCCCAGCCCCCAGTTGTTCATTCTGTATAATACATCGCCCTGTTCAAAGTCATAGTATTTGATACTGTTGATATCCCACCATACTGTGCCCACTTTGTTTTTATGCCAGGCATTGCGAATGTTGGTGTTAAAGCCCACACTTGTAGGACTGTTAGTATAAACAGCTGGATCATAATTGACAATATAATCTATATTCTTTACCACTGCTGGTAAGTTTTTGCCATAGACAGGATCCAGTACAGTAAGATCAGTTATCTTTGTGTGTGTTTTGCTATCATACAGATAAGCATGGCTGATCAAACTGCTGTTAAATTTGGCGCCCTGTTCACGTATAACTTGCCAAATACTACCAGAGTCAGGATTGTTAAAGGTGTATAATACACCAGCATCCACACCATTGACTTTGCCATTGGGCGCACTGATCAAGATCCAGTTGTCACTGATGGCAACGGCTGTGCTAAACAGACTGTTACTGCTGATATTATTAGTGGTTAAATTGTTTGCATGACTAAATCCGCCCGGATCATTGATAGTTTCAGTTGCACTTTCCTGATATTCATAAACATGAGCATTACCTGATCTGTAGATTTTGTCTATAAATCGGCTTGTGGTACCGTTGTCCCAGGTGGTAAAGCTGTTATCAAATGTGGTTATCAGCTGATTGTCACTGACTGTTGCGCCCACAATTAATTTCAAATTATCTGGACTAATGCTTAGTCTTTCACCAAAACGCTCAGTATCTTGTAATAGTGGGCTGAATATCCTCTGTAACTGAGTATACTGTTGCATACCCAGTGCTGAGATTACACCGCTGTTAGTATACAAGAACTCACCAGTGCCCATGATATTAAATTCACTTAGGCTGACACCCTGATCGGTTATTTTGGAATCAGCAGTAATTATCACATAACCACTGCTTAAACTAGCACTGATTCCTGGAATACCAGTCTTGTTGATGCTGTCAATGATGTTCTGTGTTCTGCCAGTGGTAAACTGAACCAAATAATCGTTTATATAGAATGTACTGTTAGGTGTTAGTGTAGGATTAGCCACTGTGCCAACAGCAGTATTATATCTGCGGCTATTATTGACATATCTGTATACAATACCATTTTGATTATTAACGTAGCGATATCCAGGAGCACCAACAAATAGTGTATTACCATCTGTGGTAATTTTTACACTATCGCCATAATTTAAACCAACTTGTGGCATTATGGTATTATCTATAGTATCCACAACAGTAAACATTTGTGTTTCTATAGTAACGGTGGTTCCAGTGGTTAAGCCTGTATAGAAAGTTATAGTGTTACCACTGAAGGTAAAGTCAGTATATTCCACAGCTAAAGATTGATCTGTGTAAATTACTGGATTAATCTTATAGTTTCCCGTGGCTGTAGTAGTTTGCAATGCGCTGAAATCTAATGCTGTGGTTAACACAGTTTGTCCAGCAGTAGCAGTAAATTTTTCTATTACTCTCTGCAGAATAGTTACACTGCCATTATTTTCGTATGTTTGTGTTCCCAATGACCCTGGAGCCATATTGTCACTTATAACCAAAGTTCTGCCAGTGGCATCTGTAGCCAATGCATGTCCAAAGTTAACGCTACCTGGATTGTCTGATGTGATAATGTTTTGTAATTTGTAATAATTTCTATAAAACAGTTCAATCACATTGCCACTGTCAGGCACACTGGTAAATGACACAGCATCTTGTCCAGGGCCTGGCACTTTGGTATAATCCACATTAGGTACTAGCAATTTGCCATTGTTATAAACACTGATGTCATTGACACCTAAATCTATACCTGACGCTTCAGTTGGAAAGTCAAAAACATAATCAGCACCATTACCAGTATGGCTGGAATAATCACTGCTTACTGTCACATATCGATAGACATAGACCTGGCTGTTTGTGGTATCACTTACAAATAACCAATTGCCGTCCTGACTCATGGATACCGCAGTACCAAACTTACTGCCTGGATCTAAATCATAATGCAACGCCTGCATCATCTTAACTTCAGTATTACCAATTGCTGCAATGTAAACTGTGCCGCGATCTTCACTGTCTGGTGATCCCAATGCCACCAAATTAAAGTCATTAATATCCACACTAGAACCAAAACCTCGGCCACTGGCGTCTGGATATAAGCTGGTTGTTTCTTGCCAGACATTGTCAGGTGTGAGAGTATAAACAAACGCCATACCTGTTGTGCCCTTATAAGGAGCACTCACAACTGCAAAGTTTTGTCTGCTATTGATCACAATACCTGAACCAAACTTGTCTGAAGGTTTAATATAAACCGGATGCCTGGTATCATTAAGTGTCCAAGCACGTTTATTTTGTAGTACCTGGTACCCAGTAGGTGTGTTGTCAATATAAGCTATATCGCCTATCTGCCAACCACGTGCTGGTGTATATGTGATAAAGTCTGCCTTGCTGTTAAATCGCACATTGATTAGTTTGTAAATCACTGTGGCGATTGTGCCATTGATCATCTGATTGGTATTACGGATCTTTACACTGAATGTATTGTTGGTAACTGCACTGATCTTATAGAACCCGGCCAGATCTACACCATTTACCATGCTGCCATTTTTAACTCTGGTGCTACGTAGCATCAGCGTATCTAAAATCTGGTAACCATGTGCCAAATTAGTAGTAAAGGTCAGTTCTTCAGGACCAGTCTGTGTAACCTGAGTTGCATATAATCTGTCTGTGACACTTACGCGGTACACCGCCCACTGATTTGCCGGATCACTGGCTAACCAAATCAAGTTGCCTTCACCCAAAGTCTGTGCTAATCCGTCAATCTCATAGATTCGTTGTATACTATAAGCTGTGGCACTTATATCTGTAATTTTCACAGGCCCAGCTGTGGGTATTACAATTTTACGGTCACGATCGTCAGCAAACACATCTTTTGTGTATCCTGCTGGACGTTGTAAGAAGTCCGTTGGTCTATAACTGTTTACTTTGTCCTGATACTGATCAGTATTATTAAGAAACACCACTGGGTACTGATTGTTTATACTCTTGGCGCCTTTAAGGCTTACTTCATATAAGTTTTGTTGCTGTGTGTTACCAAAACGATCCAGTCTAATAATATATTGTTCATTTAAACTGATATCTGAGTTCTGGTAGGCACCGCGGCCACGACTGAAAGCATTAACAACTGCCTGGCTGCCTTTCTGTTTGATCATGCCCAAGTAGAACTTGTGTTGGCTGATCACGTCCATGCCTAAATCTGCAAAGTAATTGCGTTCGCTAAATCCTGTGCTGTGTCTGGCCAGCATGTCAGCATCTGTATTGATATCTTGTTTATCTACATCATAGAATGAACTGAACTGTGCAGCATTAAATGCAGGGGTAGGGATCAATTTTTGATCTATCAGCTTATTGTTGATCTCATACCAATTGTTCTGTTCAAAGGTGGTGCCACCACTGATAAACTTTTGTGCTGTAAAATATTTGTTCTTGAATAATACAATGTCACCCTTGTAATAATCAGTATAACTTTGCCATGGTTCAATAGTTTGACTATTGATCAAGAATCCGGGGGCATATAAGCTGCCATCCCAGCCTTGAGTTTTGTACCCCTGTATTTTGATACGGTACTGACGATTGCCAATGGCAGGATCATATATGACATCTGCGAATATGGTCTGATTGTCTAATACCAGACTGTGTTGATATTGCACAACAGCTAGATCTAATAGGTGTATGCCCTTTTGCATATTCTTCAGACTGATTTCAAATCTGGTGCCTTCACGATATACACGGTAGTCTGTGCCAGTAAGTGTTCTGCCATCTGAGTCAATTACACGAGTATAATCGCCGCGATTGCTCATCTGTTCCACAGCGCCAATACCACTTTGGAACTTCATATTAGTTCCAGCTGGAGTTAGACTTATTACAACTTCCGGACCCCAATTTTGACCAGTATAGAACAAGAACTCTTTGACAGCTAATTGCCAATCTTGTACTGTTTGTTGATCTGCCAATACATCGTTGAATATAAACCCTTGACTTGTCAGATATCTGCCATAGCTGATCAAGAAGTCACACACCTGTTGACGATTGACAAATACAGTGCCATAAGGATAAGTTTGCACACTATCAGCAGCATCGCGATAGACTGTGGCACTCTCATTGCCCACTTTAACAGTATAATTGTTGTTGTTTATCACACTGGGTATTACCAAGAAATAAGGCCTATTGAGATCAAATCCATAGATCTGATAACCATCTTGACTCTTACTAACCGCCACGGCACTATAGATAGCTCTGCCAATTACTGCGCTCTTACTAAAGATCACATCATAGTTTTCAGCAGGTATCAGTATGCTCTTGTTGGTAGTCTGTGGACTAATCTGATCCGCAACCAATTGAATATGTTTCTTATCTGTAAATCCAGTAATCTTATATGTGAGATTTAGTCTGGTATTACTGATATAATTGTCCCAGTTGATAGTGATATCTAAGTTTCTATCTGCCAGATGATCACGTATCCACACATTTGTGCCAGGACGAAATTCTGTAGTATCAGTTAATGTACTATCCCATTTACGGTTGTTGTATCTGGTATTGATAATTTGTTGCAGTTGTGGATTTCTATAATAATCTCTGGTGTTGAATTTAAGACTAGCATACTCAGCTGGACGAGCCAGAGCCCATGCAATCTGTACAGCAAACGGATAATAACTGCTATTGCGCCATGCAGTTTCCTGTGGGCTCTGATCACCAATACGCCAATTACTGTTAGCAGTATTGGGGTTCCATGAAGTAAGCAAGAATTTCTGAGGATCTAATAGATTGCCATGGCGATCCACTGGTATAATTTTACTTAATCCTGGTCTCAGATATTGGCTATTAAAATAACTTCTGGAACTATTACCGTTGAATATAAAGCCACGTTCTAGATCAGCCCATAAGGTTGCGTTTTCACTGGTATAAGGCGCTGGACCATAGTAACTGGTCCACCAATATGGTCGGATAGTAAAGCCCAGCATTTCCCAGGGACTTGTATGTGGACGATCAGTGTCGAAGAAATACTTGTATATGCCGCGCCAGAAACCTGGCACAGTTTGATCAAATAACTTGTCTTTGCCATTGGCATAGTTGAAACTAAACAAACTGTTGTTTACAGTGCTGTTAGTAAAGATATCCACATTGTATCTGCCTGACCATTCCAGATAGCTGCCGCTTAATAACTGTGTCCATTCTTCGATAGTATAATCAGTTTTACGGAAAGCACCAGGTATAATACTCAATAGATCAGTAAGAGGATCATTCTGATAATATACACTCAAATTGTTATACACACGACGCTCATACTCAATGAGTATATCATCACGATAATCGCCCCAACTAACTGTGCGACTACCATCATGTCCCATAATCATGTTCTGTGGTTTCACATAGGTGTTGTCAGTATACTTGACAGGCACATAAGCAGGATAAAGGCCTAACTTTGTGGGGGTGGCTGGTATATTGGATCCCACAGTACTGGGGTATTCATTGATAGTGATAACATCAAGTCGATTCATAGGTAATTTGGCATTCAATGTCACCACGTAACCACTGATGGAGTAATCATAATTATTCAACAACAATTTGTTGTTGAGGTATACCATTACTGCTTGATAGCTGTAAGGTTTTGTTGCATATGTGTTAACCAGATTAAAAGATCTATAACCTAAGTTCTGTATGGTATATGTATTGTGAATGTAATTCTTATCATAGGGTACCATGTCAGTGGTATAGAAAGGATTGCTACTATTGATATTAGCACTCATATCTATTAGGATCAGATCTAGATTTTCTTTTTGGTCTGCAGGATTAACAAATTCAGTATTAGTAATACGATCTATCAATTGAGCTTTGAATTGATTGTAGGCATTCATATTGAATTTAATAGCATTTGTCAAATTAGTAAGAACATTCACACTTTGCATGGCATGAACATGTACACCGGCACTGTGTTGTAACAACTTACCATAGCTCAAACTATAATCAATATCTCTGAGATTGTTAACACCAGCCCCGGCACCGGTAAAATCTACCAGATTGTTGCTAAGTTCAATCACGTGATTACGCATCTGTCCTAAGGTAATTGAATCAAAGGTGTCATTAGCACTATTGATTGACAGGTTTACTGGCACAGTATACACATTAATGTAATTTTTATTCTTACCTATAATAGTGATTACCAATTGATCTGCAATGACTAAATCATTAACAAAATTCAAGATAAAGTAATCTGGTCCTGCTTTTAAAGTATAATCACTATTGTTTAACAGAGAGTGGTTTACTCTGACTTGTATGTTCTTAGTGAAGTTACTGGACACATATGTAATTGGAAAGCGGAAATTATTCAGCTGAGCACTTGTGACAATTTTCTTAATCACATGACGCTGTTTGCTTTTTTCAGGAACAGTATACCATCCATTCTGCTGTAACCGCTTGCCAGATTGATCATTTAATACAGCAAAACCTGAATTAATATATCCGGTCTGATCTACAAAGTTCTGATTATAAACAAATGTATCAGTCTGATAGTAATTGGCAAATACTATGTCGCCTAAATTGCCGATAGTATTATATTTGATGGGAAAGTTTAGTTCTGCGTCAGCATTACCACTAGCAGTTGCATACCCGAATAATCTAGTTCCACGAAAATTGCTACTGGGATACTGTGTTGTATTACTTAAACTATAACCTGCTGCATCAAATATGTCATACAGTGGTGTTTGATTTCTACTGAATTTCTGTTGGCAATATATCCAATATCCGTTCTTGAGGAAATAGCTGTTGCCCTGATTTTGTATACCACTGTTTACCACAATACAATCACCTTCAGTAGCTGTGGCAACAGGTACCAGATGTATCTGATCAGTGTCATTGATTAGAGTAACTGTGCTACCAACTGTTACAGCAGTGCTCAGGTATTGACTGATAGTAACACTGCCAGTGTTGTAATCAATGCTTGTGACAGTATTACCTGATTTCTGTGGTATAACAAAGCCATCAGCATTTACAATACTATCTACACGTGTACCCACAGTGATACCTTGCAAACTGTTCAAGTACAAGGTAGTTGTGACTTTTTCACTGTATTTGACAGTAGCTAATGTGATAGTGCTGGCTGTATGGGCCATGATGTTTTGCACTTCAAATATAGTATTACGAACATCTGCACGTAAATCAGCAGCAAATACTATCTTTGTGCCATTAGCCAACTGTATGCCATCGCTGTTGTATGTGCCAAAGAATATCTCAGTGTTTACTTCCACATCATTCAATACTGGATTACTGATAATAATACTGTTGGTCAAAGTGTTTATTTTTGTCACAGCAGTTTTGATAGTTATACCAATACCAGTAACAATATTACCCACTTTGATATTTTTAAGATCAGTAAAGTACAGTTCTGTTGTGCCAGTTGCACTTATCTTACTGGTTGCTTTATTGGTAAATTCGCTTTTGAGGGCAAAGTTATTCAATCCTTCAATGCTGGTAAATGCATCAGTGACTGTAGTATCCATCACTGTAATCACATCCAAGAATTTAGTACCATTATTGTACATTTGCAAGCCCGGCATCATTTCTATAATAGGACGTTTGGCTTGAAAATTACTATCAAAGGTCATTTGTACGCCAGCGGTATCAGCTGCATACTGTAATACATCTTTGTGTACCCAGCGATTATTGCGGCACCAGGCATTTAAATCTGGACTGTTACGATTGACCACAATGTAGTCTTTAGCTTGGGGATTATTGCGATTGGTGTCATATGGCGCTGTGTCATAAGGTGTATATACAGCGTCAAATTGACTTCCCAATACATTGTTATATTTTTCTGGTGTTACCAGCTTGCTCCATGGTATCAAATTGATACTATTTCCCACGCCTTCAACTAGCCATTCATCTTGCGAATAACTGGTAGGAATAACACTGCCTGTAAATCTAACTTTTAAGCCACTGGTAAACTTTACACCATTGGGACTGGTATATTGTTTACTCCCTAAGATATGACTTACATCCAGTACACTAATTGGGTCAGGATCAATGATATGAATAACACCATAGTAATTGGGATTAACACTGTCCTGATAGTATATGGTATCTAGATCAGCAGTCAGATTAGGAAACTTGCTTATTCTCCCCAGAGCGTCGCGATATACCCACAAATGTCCATATGTGGCACCTTCTTTAATAAACAGTTTATGACCACGTGGAAAATCCTGATTGTAAGTTAATTGAATCTGATTGTTGGTATCTACATTCAGGTTCCATACACCTTGTCGTTGGCTAACAGGAACAGTGGCGGGCCAGCCAGTGCTGCTGGTGAATATAACTGTCTTATTACGGAAACTTTTGATACCGTCAATCCCAGGGCCTTTTATAATTGTACTATAATCAGCTGCTTGCAAACTGTTAAACGGCACATCAAGAGCCACATCTACGTTCAGTGTGAACTCATTTAAATTAATCAGATTATCTTGTGCAGTGCGTAGCGGAACAGTTAGTCTCACAGTACCAGTTTCAGCACCATTATTGTAAACCCCCATGACATCACGAGTGTCTATGTTTCGTTGTAGAGCAGCTCGGCCAGTTAAACCAGGTTCAGACTGAAGCCAGAACTTGTTACCCACTTGGTTAATATGGAAGTTATATGTGCAACCACGTACCAGATACAGATCAGGATTACTGTGTGTTCCCACACTGTCCATAGTATAACCAGGTTTTAGTACATTGATGTTAGGTATATCTGAGGTTGGTGACAATTGATTTCTGTGAACATAAAGTTCACTATCAGCAATAGGCAGATGATTGGTACTGCCATTGACATTCACTGCTATTGGCCCTGACGGTGCCCAGTAATACTGGGTGTAATTTACCAGTTTATCCAGATCACAGAATGCATTATAACTGTAAAATTCCTGTGTAAACAATCTGTTGTGATCAGTATTAATACCACCATCACTTGAAATCTGATTCAGCATATCCACATAGTTGTAGACATTTTGATTCACATAATTGTTGCTGTTAGCTTGTCTACGACGCACAACTAACCCAGGTTCCAATTGATAGAACTGGCTGTACTGATCTGGTTCATTGATGTAAAAATCACCAGGCTTGTAGTTGGGGCTCAGATCTTGTTGACCCAGATAACCATATATCTGTTGCAGTGCAGGTTCCTGTATCAGCTGATCCATCGTGGCATTAAGGAATCGGCGATTGGTCTGTGTTTGAAATACCGCGGGTAGAAAATTAACACTTTTGCGACTGACCATTTGTTATTCCTATTATGACACTGCTAACAGGTTAATGCCAGCACTATTGATTCCGCTTAGTACACCTGTTTGTACTTTGATATTATCCACTGTGGCAGCACTGATAAAAATCTCATTGGGTTGACAACGAATTTCATACAAGCTGCCAAATACACTGTTGACATCTATTGGTGCTAATACTATACTGTTTAACAATCCTGGCAGTTTACCATGGATGTAAGCACTAAGTTCTGAGAAGTAGAAAACATCACCAAAGTCCCAATTTTCCAGTGCAAAGTACTGATTAATATTGGCAATGATTCGACTCTTGAGTTCATTATCGCTCATAGTAGTATTGGTATTTTTAACAACCAGGAAGTTAGCTTGTAGGCTTGCGGCAGCCTTGGTACCAAATAGTGGTTTATAAACACCTGGATTAAGTATCATCTCATCCGAAATCATCTTGAAGTTAAACAACTCACTATAGCTGTTATTGAGAACCACAGTGGTTAACTCAGCAGGTTTGGTTATGGCACCACTGGTGTCATAGATGTAATTGCGATACTGTTCATCATAGCTACGAACTATGATGTAAGTGTCAATCAAATTACTCACAGCTGGATCTAGTCTGCGATTGTTATTGGCATTGTGCAGATATTGGAAGTTAATGTCCTGTCTGCCAGTATATGCTTGATAGTCTGCACTTACGTCAATTACTGTATTGGTATTATCTTGATACACAGTCTGATAAAATTTCTTGTCACTAATAGCATACCATAAAGTGCCCAGTGGGAAGTTGTTTCTCACCAACTCTATGTTAGCCTTTATACTATACTTGCTGAGATAATTAACTGTGCCAGTGTTCATTAACTGATATCTGACTAAACTATCACCATCAGTATATTTCTTAAAGAACACCATGCTTGTGGTATTTGTTGTGTTAAAGAACACAGCAGGGTCTATGGGCAACTGACTTAATGTATTGAGTGGGTAAGTGACATATATTTTACTGTCATCAGTATAACCATCAGACTCCATGATGTTGTCATATACTCTGATACTTTGTTGTGCTGTTAGTCCAGTGTTGTTTTGTAGTATATGCACAGTGTCATATAACAAGCTGTTTGTTGTACTATCAAAAACCTGTTGTGGATTAATATTGAGGAATCTTACGGAATTCTTGCTGCCAAATACATAATCTTGACCACGATGATTCACAGTATATGTGGTGCCATCTGTGGTAAACAGCAATAACCAACTGCTATCTGCTGTGGTGCCAGTTGTATTGATATCCCAGCTACCAGTTTTATCTACTTTGCTAATGGGAATAATCTGCCAGGGATCATTAAACCCTGCGGTGTTGGTGACATTATAACTGATGGCAAATTCCTGATAATTTAATATCAGGTTGATCAATAAATTTACTGTAGTATTGGTTAACGTGGTATTCCATGGCGCATACACATTTGTTACTACACTACCTGAGGGAATATTATCAGTTAAAGTAACACCACCCAAACGTCTGCCAGCCACATAGCTAAGTGCGCTGCCTGTGCCAATGATATTCTGGATGCTGCTCCAAATATATGACCGATCTGTTGTCTGTGTGGCAACACCAGCTACCAAATTATTGTTGACATCGTAATAATAACCAGCTGGTGCAGTAAACTTTACCAAACTATCAAAGTTTAGAAACTTACGGTAGTTAGTGGTATTATAGCTGAGATCTTGACTTACACCGTTGATATCCTGGAAAAACCCAGTACTACTTGTATTGTCGTTTGTAGTTCTACTCCAGGTTGTGGGAGCCAAACTACTCATGTTAAAGTAACTGTAATTGTGATAATAGAATTGTTTAAGTGGGTTGCCCGCAATCACTGGGAATACCTGAGTGTTGAGTATATTCAGAATATCGTTTCTGCTTGTGAATAGAAACTCCAGTTTCTTTTTGGTCTGTTGGGTATAGAAAACACCGTCATTGCCAAAGATGTTTGTGCTGCTGTACTTGCCCGTGGGGTCATTGATCTCAATACCACGGCTTGCACCAGAGCTGTAACGGTTCACGCTCTTTACTTTAACAATGTCAGGATACTGTGTATATGGGAAGATGTTATAATCTTCACCGTTGACCATTCTGCCCTGTGCATAGAAAGCCTGTGGTGCTTTCTGTTTGATTTCTTGTGTGAGATCACGGCGGCTGCTGTTGCTCACAGTGTACTGTAGGCTGCAGGTAAGTGTTAGTGTTTCAGTACCGCCATTCTTGTTGACATAAGGTACGCTAATGAATATGCCATTGAGATCAGCTGGTGTGATGCGATAAGTTTGCCCGATGCTGCTACGGAAGTAACTGCGATATGTGCCCAGAGGAATATCAGCAAATGTACCGTCGCCAAATACTAAATCAATCTGATCATTAATTCTAGTGTTAACACTATATAATTTTCTATTCTTACTAGCAATGCTATTGTATACTGCATTCTGGCTGTAGATAGCTGGTACTTTGGTCCACTGAGTGCCCAACACACCATTACTGATGTCATACACCCACACATCCTGGTTGTTGACGTTTTCCTGAGTCATACTCAGTACACGATTGGGTATCTTGTCATTGACAACAAAGTCTAGACTTTGCAATGTGCCTTGTTTGAACAACAGGAAGAATCCAGTATTGGGACTGGCATTGCCACGTCCATCATTCTGGAATATAACACCAAATTCACCACGTATTCCTGGATCTTGCTCACCAATGGTGCTGTTGTCTTGTAGATTACTACCTACAACTTCAAATGGTGTGGCATTCTGATCTAGGTTGACTGTAAACCCAAATACTGGCAATATGCTAGTAGGTACTGCTATATTATATTGTTGAGTTAGCACCCCGTTGATGCTCTTACTGGCAAAAGGTTTACCGATCTTACCAGTACTCATTGCTGAGTTCATTATCTGTGTGAACTGATTGTTCCAGTTACCATTGCTAGTATCATTCCAGTTGATATTGATCTTGCCTAAATTAACACCGTTGACATCTGTCAATGCTTCAGTGGTGCTTATGCTAATAACCTTTATTATGCCAGTGGCAGCTTTGTTTCGATTAGGCACGTACCCCAGTTGTTTAACCAGACGTAACACACTGTCACGGCGTTCTGCTGTATCCAGGAAGTTTTCTCTGGCATTTAAGTCTGTACGGAACGCCATGCCTTGGCTGGTAAAAGCAATTAGATCTAGTAATGCTACGAATTCGCTTGATTCGATAAAGTCATTGAAATCTTCAGCATAGTAGGTCTTGATATAATCCACCATGATCTTACGCAGG
>Ga0114968_10000532_pt1 | contig 28274 bp, 29 predicted proteins | sample M_130807_EF_Meta_FD_87020 | JGI IMG/M metagenome (GOLD analysis project Ga0114968, IMG submission 87020) | Freshwater microbial communities from Lake Montjoie, Canada to study carbon cycling - M_130807_EF_MetaG | ecosystem: Environmental > Aquatic > Freshwater > Lake | place: Lake Montjoie... | reverse complement strand
GCCACCTGAAACCTCATGAGCAAGACGATGCATGTCATAAATTTGAGTAGCCAATAAGAGTTTCCCGATATTGGAAAACACCGGTTCAGGCATGAATGATTTGCTGTAAGGGTCTTGTGTGCCATACACGCTTGCAGCAACTCCACAAGCATAAAATCCTTCAGTGATCTTAATCAGATCAACCATAGGATCACGCAAATTGGATTTGGTTTCTGGATCAAATCCGTTAGCTTCACACATCAAAGCTCCCGCTCCAATCAGGAGGTCGCCAAAGCCAGCTCTCGCAGCAATGCAACTATGGCGGTGATGGGTAGCGTAGCTATAAGTTAAAACGCTAGAGTGCTCCCATTCACCTGCGTAGAAAACACGCTCCCAAGGAACAAATACTTTGTCAAAGATCACTACGCCAGTCGATTGGCCATACTTACTAGAAAAGAGTGGCTTACCATGCTCGACCTTTTCTCCTGGTCGACCTGCAGGGCGGGCAACGATAGTAATACCTTTAGCGTCTACAGGTACAGCGCAGCAAATCGCAAATGCGGCATCTTCTTTACTCATATTACGACCTGGCATCACTAAGAACTCATGCATATATGGTGCACCAGTGACAATGGCTTTGGTACCAGAAATTACTACCCCTTTAGCGTCCTGAGAAACGATGTGCACATAGGTATCTGGGTTTGCTTGTTCATGCGGCCTTAATGATCGATCACCTTTAGCATCAGTCATTGCAATACCCAAAGCCAAATCATTTTTTTGCACATGAGCGAGATACTCTGCAAACTTGGCGCGATGATCATTGCTGCCGTGAGCATCATCAATCCGAGCGGATACTTGTCCAAGCGCATTTAAGGCATCGTGGGCGAGATAGCGTTGCGCACAACCGGTTTCTTGGCAGAGGACACGAACTGCTTCTAATTTATTTAAGAGATCGCCAGAGGACTCATTAATATGCAACATCCTGGGAACAGTTTTGCCATCAGAGCTTGCCAGCATGAGAGGTGCTAGAGCCGGATCATGCACCATGTCATAGGTGACACCCAAAGCCTGAACCCCAGGTCTTAGCATTGGCTCATCCATTACAGATTCAACCAGCCGTCCATCAACATAGACAACAGGCTTTAACTTGCGCAAAGATTCTTGATAGTCCTTGCTGGTCATGAATTGGGAGGTACTTTGACTCATATCGGGCCCTAATGGTTAGTTAAATTGCTTATTTATCCAATAATACACATAAATTGAACAGTGTTCAATTATTAAGATATATGTATAATTAATTAATGAATCAGGCTACTGCCTCCCCAAGAGATATGCGTCAACAAGCTTTGGCTGATGCTCGCCGTGAGCATATTTTGAGTGCTGCTAGAGCCGTATTCATTGAGTTGGGACTAGAGGCCGTCAGCATGCGAGAAATCGCAAAGCGAGCCGGATATACGGCTGGAGCTATCTATAGCTACTTTGCTAGCAAAGAAGAAATCTACGGTGCTTTACTCGCTGAATCGCTCGAGCGTTTAAATGATTTTGTGAATCTAGCTGCCGAAGATAGCTCGGTTAATCAGAAGCGACAGACAGCGCTAGAAGAGCTGCGTAAAAGTGCTTTAGCTTTTTATGAGTTCTATCGAGACAATCCACGCGATTTGGACTTAGGCTTTTATCTCTTCCAGGGGCTTAAGCCTAGGGGGCTCACAAATGAGTGGGACTCAGAGTTAAACGCGCGCCTCAGAGCCGCTATGAAGCACCAAGAGGTAGCCTTGATGAAGTTAGGATGTAGTAAAAAAGAAGTAGATACTGAGTTAACTGCTATTTTTGCGCACATTGTTGGGGTACTATTACTTAACCATACAGGCCGCATTCGGATGTTTGGTAAAGGCGCCGATGAACTCATCACCCACTACCTTGATCAATTAGCGCTACGCTTACCCATTAAAAAATAATAACTTCATGATGATCAACCAAGACACTAGCGCCCTGATTTTGATTGACTATCAAACGCGTTTAATGCCAAGTATTCATGAGGGGCAGGAAGCGATTGCATCAGCACTCTTTCTTGCTCAGGTGGCGCAAGTACTAGCAATCCCCATTCTAGGAACCGAGCAAAATCCTGATGGTCTAGGGCCAAACGATGAGCGTATTAAAGTGTTTTGCAACCAGACTCTGGTGAAGCATTCCTTCAATGGAGTCGTGGATGGTTTAGCAAGGGAAATCAAGGCTATCAATCCTGCTATTACTCAAGTCGTTCTGGCTGGTTGTGAGGCGCATGTCTGCTTGATGCAAACGGCCTTAGGTTTACAGGAACTAGGCTATGAGGTGGCAGTCGTGCCTGAGGCTTGTGGTAGCAGAAGGGCGCAAGACAAGATACTCGCTATGGACCGTATGAGTCAGCAAAAAATGCCTATGCTGGGCGCTGAAATGCTCGTCTTTGAGTGGCTTAAAAGCTCGCAGCATCCCCAATTTAAAAATATTCTGAAGATAATTAAAAACAGATAAGCATTTTTTTGATGCTTACGCTTGGCTTTCCAAGGCATTCAAATTTTCTAATCTCAATTTTGCGTTAATTCTTTTTAACCATACTGCTACTGCTGGTGGCACGAGATCGGAATAATTTTTATCAAAGAGAATCGCTTCCCTGATGGTGGAGGCGCTGATCAACTTTGGTGAACCTACTTCAGTAATGACTTGGTAGCCTACCGACTGCAGGCGGTTGGCTTTTTCTTGCTCCCATTCAGAGAATACGCGGAGTAAATGAATGCTTTCATTTGGATCGGTTGGTACAAACTCAGACCATTTTTCTGGCGTATGGATCGGTAAAGCAACAATAGTAAATTGTGTCGGATCAACACCAGCCTCTAATAGCGTATCTTGAATCATTGCTGCACGTTCCCAATAAGTAAAAGGGTTTGCAAATGCTGTATGACGATGGTTGCTAGTGCTCTCTTTTTGAATAGTAGTACGATCGAAGTTGGTGACACCAATAAATAAATGAGTCCCATAGCTATGAGCCCATCTTAAATACGCTAAATGCTCATTATGAAAAGGTTGAAAGCGTCCATGAACAACAGCATATTTAAATGGTTTATGCGCTTGCATTTTTATAGCGCCTTAAATGAGGTAATTCCAAAACTCGCATAAGAATTTGGCCTACCGCCCAAAAAATGAGACCGGTTTGATGCATTTAAGAGTATCGGCATCAGATCGCGGCTGCACAGTTGACCAAGCGATCCACCAACAGACAATCTTTCGGAAAAGTGATTTACAGAATCGACCCGAACTCCTTCACCCATTAGAGACAGTGGAACTGATTCACCCGAGTGGAGCATTGGACCATGGCTTGGAGTGCAGTGATCTGCGGTAATCGCAACTAGAAAGTCTTCCTGTAGCTTTTCCCAGTCCCAAAGAGCAGAAAGACCAATATCTATAGCTTCGATGACTTGGGCCTTTTTTAATGGGGAATGACTATGCGCAGCTTCATCGGCAGCCTTGGTATGAAGGTGTACAAAATCACAGCCATTATTAAAAGCGTGCTTAGCTGCTATTAGCTTATCGATCATTTCGCAACTAGGATCACCTTCATCAACTTCCATGTAATTCATTTGCAATAAACTGGCTATGCCTTTATACATTGGCGCTGATGCAATTAAAGAGGCACTTAAACCTGTTTTTTCATAGAAGCTCATGAGTTCTCGGTGTTTACCAGGCCACTTGGTAACAGTCATATTCAGGGGCAGCTTACCGTCAAGTACCCTTTGGGAATTAATTGGGTGCTTTGAGAGTACTTCATGAGTCCATCTTAAATAATTGTTTAATGCTTCAGCAGTATTCTGAGCATCACTATGGTTTTTGCTTGAATCAAGTGCCTGAATTGCGAGTACTGGCCGGCCTGTATGCATAAAAGGATCCGAATCTGTAATATCCTCACAGCCACCATGCATGATCAATAAAGAGTCAGACTTGCCAATATATTTCACTTCAAAATGAATACCACACGACTCAAAGTGGCTGATTGATTCCACTAATTTTTGGGCATCTTGGGCTTCTGATGCAGGCCACCATGGGGTGATCATGAATCCTTCATTTGATGGGGTCACATGACGTAAACCTAAGTGCGCTACACAAACATTGGAGGGTGGCGTAATACCAAAACCCATACTTTCAAATACTGCCCTACCTGGATAGAAATCTTTCTCGTAGCCAAATAAATGAAAGTGAGCCAATTCAGATGGGGGAACCATCCCAGGATTGATTGGATAGACCGATGCCGATGCCCCTAATTTGGCAATACGATCTAAATTTGGAGTTTTGGCATACTCCAGAGGAGTCAAATTACCTAACTCCTTATAAATACGATCGCCAATACCATCAAGAAGAATTAGTAATATTTTTTTCATTACATATTTGCGTTTAATCCTAATGTTTCTGCAATCGTATTTCGTTGAGATTCATCAGTACCACCTGGAATGCGAAGATTGCGTGCAATTTGGAACAGTTTATTTACCACGGTATCTTTCATGATCCCAGTAGCGCCATGCAGCTGTAATGCTTTATCAGCAACACGATAAAAGGCTTCATCATTAGCAATTTTCATTAATGCAAAAAGACGTATTTGCTCTTGAGGGCGATTGGTATCCCACCAGGGACCAAACTTTTCGATATCTCGCAAACAAGCCAATGAGGTTGCTCGGGCGCTATACCAGTCTAAATACATATCAGAAACCATCCATTGCAGACCCTGGTTGCGACCTAGCGGTTTGCCGCCCACTTTTCTATGTTTAAGGCGATCGAGAGTTTTATCAATGAGCAGTTTTGACCAAGCAGAGCACATTCCTCCACGACGCGTTCTCGTCCAATTGATGGATGTCAGTGCTATTTCAAAGCCTTGACCACGATTTCCAATCATTGCGCTCTGCGGGAGTTCAAGATTTTCAAAATGCAACTCACCCGTTAGGCCATCATCAAACATAGTTCGATTGATTCGACCATGCTTGAAGCCTTTGCCTAGATAACTTTTAGATTCAAATTGAAAATAGCTAAAACTTTTTTTACCATTGCCTGGATCGGTAATGGTGAGCACATTCACAATATCCGCTTCAAATGGGTTGGTGATGTAGGCTTTGTGTCCATTGAGGATCCATTTATCCCCTTTTTGGACAGCATTTGTTTTCATATCAAATAAATTAGAGCCTGCATCTGGCTCGGTGACAGCGTGACAACTTGTTTTTTCACCTAAGATTAGGGGTTTTACAAACTGATCTTGTAAGTCTTCTCTAACAAAAATTAACCTTGGAGTTGATCCATCGGTCCACGATAAGATGCCTGGGGCTAAATCAATGCCATAGGAATAAACCTTCTCTTCTATGAAGAACATTTCTGTTCTTGAGAGCCCTCCGCCACCAATCGATTGAGGGAGGTGAAGTGAAAATAAACCAGCATCTCCAGATGCTTTCATGATTTCACGTCTAGCCGCTTGTATCTCTGGATGCAATTTACCAGTTCGATCTATATATTCCAGGCTATTTCTGAGTCTGTGGCGAAGTTGATGCTCTCGTGGCTCAACCTCTTTAGTATAAAAAGTCTCAATTTTTTCAATAATAGGGAGGAGGTGGTCTGGGGCTTGTTCGATCATGATTCAAATTGGGCGTTAGGGTCTTGGTTTAGTTTTGGTGAGATGCTGTAGGAGGTTTGGTGGCCGATATTTTTTATGGGGTTACCAATCGCTAGGAAATTGGTTTCATCATCTTTGAGTTTGATGACCATCTCTCGATCTTCAGTTAATGGCGAACTAATTGCATCACTTAAGTTCTTAATACCAGCAATGACAATTCCAAGGGGTATTAGTAGCTCTTCCCACTCCTCGGAGGTTTTGGTTTTCATCACTTCATTTAGTAGTGGGATCAGAGAACCTCGATGCTCGCCACGTTTTTTCATCGTACAGAAGCGCTCATCCTTGATCCATTCTGGCTTATTAATGATTTCGCAAAATTTAATCCAAAAATTATCATGTGTAATGAAGAGAGTCAGCCAGCCGTCAGATGATTTAAATACTTGAGCGGGAACAATATACGGGTGAGCAGACAATGATTGGCGTATTGGTTTTTCTTGTGCATTGAGCCATGCACCCGCTAGATAATTTAACTGAGACAGCATGACATCATGCATAGCGATATCTACTTGACCGCCTTTGCCCTCGATGATGCGGGCGAGTAAGCCAAGAGCACCCATAATTCCTGCTGAATTATCAACAGCTGAATAGCCTGCTTTAGTGGGATAGCCATCTGGCTCGCCAGTAAGATCCATAATTCCTACCAGCGCTTGGATAATGTAGTCATATGCTGGCCGCTCTGACTCAATGCTGTCTAAACCAAAGCCGGTCATTGCTACACAAGCAATCTTAGGATTGATGTGCTTTAACTGATCGTAGGTCAGTCCGAGTGAGTTTATTGCTCCTGGCCGAAGATTGGTAATGAGCCCATCGGCCTGCCTGACCAATTCATGAAACTTTTTACGACCATCATCTGTTGTCAGATCTAAAACAATACTTTTTTTATTGCGATTTAGACTCACGAAATACGCATTGTGACCATCAATATTGTGTGGACCAAGAGTTCTGGCGATATCGCCATCAGGTGGTTCAATTTTGATTACTTCCATGCCCAAGTCGGCGAGTAGCATACCGCAATAGGGTCCCATCAGCATATGGCTGACTTCAATTAATTTTTTGCCGTTCAGGGGGCCCGGACTAATCCGAGAAGTATTGGACATCAGTTTATTTCCCTTTATAGATGGGGGCGCGCTTTTCCGTAAATGCTTGACGGCCTTCAACTCGATCTTCGGTATCTCGCAATACCCCCCAATAAAGTTCCGTAATTTGCTGGGCATCGATATCACTCAGGTGCCCAGTAACTTTTGATAATTTTTTAATTGCTTGAGTTGCTAGCGGGCCATTAGATGCGATTTGTTGCGCAATTTTTAAAGTCTCTGACATCAGATCCTCGGGCTTAAACATGTCTGAAATTAAGCCAATATCTAGTGCTTTGACGGCCTTAATTGGTTCGCCAGTCAGCGCCATCTTCATCGCATGCGCAGAGGCGATTGCTTTAAGCAGGCGGTGCAATCCTAAAACGGCAGGAATAGATGCAACTCTAGCCTCAGGTAGGCCAAATAAAGCATTGTCTGAGGCTACTCTGAGGTCGCATTGCAATGCTAACTCCAACCCACCTCCCAAGCAATAACCATTAATTGCAGCAATCAATGGTTTGTGAATGTTGAGATCAGTCAGATCCATCATTCGAATGTAGAGGCCCTGTTCAGATGCCTTATTAGTTTCTTTAAAGAATGCTTCCGCATAACTTGCAGGAGAAGGGGTCGATCCTTTCAGATCAGCGCCAGCGCAAAATGAGTCATTTCCTGAGCCAGTGAGAATGATGACTTTTATTTGTTCATCGTCTCTAGCACTCATTAACTTATTGCGAAGCTCTTTTAGCGTTAAAAGATCTAAAGCATTTTTTTTCAGCGGCCTATTGATGGTCAATATTGCACTTGAATTGCTCGTTTCATAAGTAATCATTGAGTTTCCTTATACACTTGGGGAGGAGAGGCTTCTTCCGCCACATACATATAACACTTGTCCAGTGAGATAAGAGGCATCTGGATTTAAAAAGGTCATCACGGCATAGGCAACATCATCGGGAGTCCCGATACGCTTGGCAGGTACAGATTCTTTTAATTTACTTTGAATCGAGACGTCAAAACCATCAAATAATGGCGTTTGTATAATTCCTGGAGCAATTGCATTAACAGTAATACCTTTGGCAGCGAATTCAATAGCAAGGCTTCTAGTCAGGCTAATGACGCCACCTTTAGCGGCCGAATAGTTTGATTGACCAAAGCCGCCAAGCCATGCACGTGATGAAATATTAACGATTCTGCCAAAATTACGCGGCAGCATTTCTTTGATCGCGGCCTGACAAAATAGAAATTGGGATTTTAGATTAACGTCAATCACATCATCCCAATCCGCCTCAGTCATATTGAGTAATCTTTTATCTCGAATAATGCCGGCATTATTAACGAGGTAATCAATTTGCCCGCCCCAAGCCATCACTTGTTGAGTAGCAGACTGCACTTCATCAATTTTGCTGACATTCGCAGATATCCCAATCACTTTGCCACCAAATTCCTTTAATTGTTCAATGGCTATGCTCAGTTTTGCTTGGTCATAATCAATGATTGCAACATCAACGCCGTTGCTTGCTAATTTCCTGGCTATCCCAAACCCAATGCCTTGCGCAGCTCCAGTAACAATAGCAATTCTTTTTTCTAACTGAGGCATGTTAAGTTCCTAAAATATGAACGGAGGATGCAGCGTGATCAACGCCAGCAATGCCACCGCCTGTACATTGTGCAAGGGCGAATTTTGGTTGATTCACCTGGCGTTCCTTGGCGCGGCCTTCAAGTTGCCATGTCAGCTCTACCATTTGCGCTACTCCGGTAGCGCCAAGAGGATGACCTTTTGCTAGCAAGCCACCACTTGGGTTCACAGGAATTTTTCCGCCAATTTCAGTTTCCCCAGAGCGCAATAATTTTGGACCTTCTCCAGGCTTTGCAATACCGAGAGCTTCATAGTAAATTAATTCTGCAATGGTAAAGGCGTCATGTAATTCAATGACATCAATATCGCTTGGTCCAATACCTGCTTGTTCATAGGCCATTCTTGCGGCCCTAGCGGTAATTTCAGCATCTAAAATGTCGTCGGTATATTTTTCTTGCATACCAGACTGAACGATTGACGCTAATAATTTCACTGGTTTTCGTCCATTATTGTGTTCGGTGCTGAGTATGAGAGCTGCTGCGCCATCAACTTGTGAAGGGCAGCATTGCATGAGCGTTAAAGGTTCAGCAATCATGCGAGAGGATAAAACTGCTTCAATCGTAGTTGGCGTTCTTTGTTGCGCATAGGGATTGAGGGAGCCATTGAATCTATTTTTAACAGCCACTTGCGCTAAGAGACTAGGATCTTCATCTCTTTCATAAAGATAGCGCGTTGCTCTCATGGCATAAATTGACGGTAAAACTAATCCAGAGTTTGAATAAATTCGGGTCTTATGGTCATTTAATTGCAATGGAATTGTGCCACCACCAAGTTGGGTTAGTTGCTCAATCCCAACTACTAAAATAGTTTTGTATTGCTCTGCCAATAAAGCATGTTTCGCTAGATGTACAGCTGTAGCACCACTTGCGCAGGCATTTTCAATGTTGTAGATCGGGATGCCTTGCAATTGGAGATCACGCACAATCAGTTGACCAAGAATCATTCCCCCAAATACATTTGCGCAATAGATTGCTTCGATATCGTTTAAGGTCAGATTGGCATCTCGAACTGCATTGAGAATGGCACTTTGCGCAAGCTCGGGCGCCAAAGTATTTGGCTGCTTATCGAAGCGTGTCATTGCTACACCTTCGATATAGATCATATTTTTATTCATAGATTATTTCTTTATTTTTTCGAAAATATGACCAAATTCAGTATCTGGCTTCATTAAGTATTGATCACCAATAGCGGGGCCAATATCTTGAACGAGTCGCCCGAAAATTCTCACTGGAAAATCAGGTAGATCCACAAAGCCAATTGCATAAGGTTGAATGCCTGATTTCATACTTGGGTGAATAACGGTGTAGCTGTATAAGGTGCCAACCGGGTTTAATTCTTGGCTAAGGTAATCATTGGCTAGCGGAGAGTTTTCTGCAAATGGAGGGAAAATGATTTCCTTTGACTTTTTATGCATACTACCTAATGGCTTACGGGGTGAGCTTTGGCTCCAGTAGTGCGTTGTTATGTCCATGTTTTTAAATGATTTTTATTAAAGTAACCCTCATTCTTGAGTAGATTGGTAAATTAGTCAAGCGAGTAAAAATCATCAATCATTGAGAAAAAGTCAACCATAGTGAGTTGGAATATCCATTTTTAGAAATCTTGACCCTGTAAATACAAAACCTACACAATGAACAAGATAGTGAATAAGAAAACAGTTATTTTTGTATCTAATAGTGGGCCAGACAGATTGGTAGGGGGCGTTGTCTCTTTGATTAAGCCTTTAGCCAAGCGATTTGAGGCAACGTGGATTTCAGCAAGCAATGGCATCACAAATCAGACCACCCATAAGGAGGAGGGGGTGGTATTAAAAAAAGTCACCCTCTCTTCACAGGTATACAAATCCTATTACGATGACTTTTGCAATGGGGGCTTGTGGACGCTTTGCCACCATCAGAATGTAAAACCCTTATTTAGAGATAGCGATTTCAACTCCTATGTTGCAGTAAATCACTTATTCGCTACTGAAGTCATTCATTGTGTAGAGGGTATTGCTGAGCCAATTATTTTTATCAATGATTATCAATTAGCGTTGTTGCCAAAGCTATTGAGGTCTGCACTACCTCATGCAAAAATTTTATTTTATTGGCATATTCCATGGCCAGTACATGACAGGCTCAAAGCTTGCCCATGGTACACAGAGTTAATCAATGGAATATTAGGTGCTGATAATGTTGGCTTTCAGACGAGCCAGGATAGGGATCATTTTATAAACGCTATGACAGAGGGTCCGGATATTGAGATGACTACAAATCTAGGGGTTTATCCAGCTTCAATAGAGTGGCCAGTATTAAAACCTTCACAGCAAACATCTATAGCTCAAGGTCGGTCTCTCATTGCTAAACAGTATCGATTGCAAGCGAGTGATTACATTTTCTTAAGTGTAGATAGGGTGGACTATTCAAAAGGAATTATTGAACGCCTTCATACGATTAAAAAAATATTGGATTTAAATCCATCTTTAGTAAAAAAAATTAAATTTATACAAGTGTATGTTCAAACAAGACCATCAATACTGAAGTCTAGAGAATATGAAGCAAAGATAACTGAGTTGATATCTCAAATTAATGATGAATATGGCTCAAATGATTGTCAGCCAATTATTTCAGAGCGTCATGCTCTGACTAAAGATCAGCTCACTTGCTTATATCGCTCTGTAAATTGTCTTTGGGTATCTAGCTTAGCAGATGGCCAAAATCTGATTTGCAAAGAGTTTGTTGCTTGTCGAGACGATGACGATGGGGTTTTAATGTTATCTAAGTATGCTGGGGCGGCAAAAGAGCTGTCTGATGCAGTGATCTACGATCCATTGAATGAGAGTGACGCTATTCACGCCTTCAATCAAACTATATCCATGGGCGATGATGAGAGAAAAAATCGTATGTTTTCCTTAAGGCAGCATGTCAGGAGCTATGACGTTCATCTTTGGATGGATCAGCAGCTGCTCGATATTCGTGAAGAAGCACCATTAGTTTTTTAACCATTGCGTAATTTGGATTTGCTCTTTACTGCCCATACCAAAATTAGAGTCACAATGAATCAAATTCCCACATTCGATTGGAAAATCTTGAGGAATATCGTCAATAGCACGCCAGTCTACTGGGCTCGAATCGATGTATGTGTTTAAGTAATCCTGAATCTCCTTAAATCTTCTATGACGCACTCCAGTGGTAATGTCTGTAGCCCCAATAATTAATTCGCTAATTTTTTTGGGCAATAGTTTTCTCAGCATATCAATGCTGTGCGTAAGACGCCAATTTGATGTGATGACAATTTTGCAGGAAGCGCCCTCTAGGGATTTCTCTAAATAACGAACATTACAAAATAGGCGTTCCTTCGTGCTATTCAGAGGGTGAAGGACGCCATCAAAATCTAGAAAAAGTATTTTTAAACTAGCCATTTAGTTTGTAATGGTAATTTATTTTCAATAGAGTCAACTTTTATCATAAACTCAAGATATTATGCAGCCCAATAAGCGAGAACAACTACCCCCTCTAAATAACTTAAAGGTTTTTGAAGTCGTTGCTCGTCACTTAAGTATTTCAAGGGCCGCCCTTGAACTCAATGTTACTCCTGGCGCCGTGAGTAGGCAGCTAACTGCCTTGGAGTCATTTCTGGGCGCTGAGCTCTTTTCTCGTAAACATCGAGATTTAATTCTTACTGAAAAAGGGCGCGAGTACTATGAAGATATTAGCAAATCCCTTTTACAAATTCATTCATCAACAAAGCGTTTATTTTCAGGACGTAATCAAAATCAATTGAAGGTGCGATGCTACACCACATTCTCAATTCGTTGGCTTATTCCGAGGCTTTCCAGTTTTTTGGCCGCACATCCAAAAATAGAGGTGGTATTAACAACTTCGATAGATCCAGTCAATTTTGATCAAGAGGATTTAGACTGCGCAATTCGATTAGGTGATGGCACTTGGAGTGATGCTAATGTCACAAGATTAGTCTCCAATATTATTCTTCCAGTTTGTAGTCCATCCCTACTAGCGAGGGGTTTAATTCAGAACCCACAGGACTTTAGCCAATATAAGCTATTGGATACGATTGGTCGTCCTGATGATTGGAGCCTTTGGTTTAACTCAATTGGGATGAATGTAAACCTTGAAGATTTTTCATGCTTAAGTTATGAAAGTTCAGCCCTATGCTACTTGGCTGCAATTGAAGGGCATGGGATAGCAATGGCACAATATTTCTTAGTGGAATCTGAATTGAGAGAGGGCAAGTTGGTTTGCCCGTTCCCTAGATTCTTGAATCGCGAAAATTTTACCTATTACCTCTTAACGCCTTTAGGTAAAAATGAAAGTCAGCAAGCTAAAGATTTTCGAGCATGGTTATTGGAGGAGATACAGAGTTGCTCTGATACCCCTCCTCTAATTACTGAGCCAAGCAGCTAACTTGGACACAACTATTGGCCTTGTATACCGGCTATTTTGACAATTTCTGCCCATTTGGCGACTTCTGCATTCACAAAATCACCCCATTGTTTAGCATCACGACTGTCGACAATTGCCCCGCGGTCATTAATTTTCTTTTGAACTTCTGGGTTGGCCAGTATCGCGCGGATATCTTTACTGAGTTTTTCAACAACTTCTTTTGGGGTGCCCTTAGGGGCAAGAATGCCACCCCAACCGGGTCCTTCAAAGCCAGGATAACCAAGCTCAGCAACAGTAGGAACATTTGGTAGCTGTGGAATTCTTTTTGCTGTCATAACAGCGATTGGGCGAACCTTACCAGAAGTAATATGTGGAGCGATTGTCGGTAAGGTCTCAACGGCTAAATTAATTTGACCTCCAATTAAATCAGTAACAGCCTGTCCGCTACCTTTGTAGGGTACAGAAAGGATGTCAATTTTTGCACGTGTTTTCAGTAACTCTTCCGCAAGTTGTTGGTTAGGTGCAGAGTATGCCCACTCGAGTTTTCCAGGATTACTTTGGGCATAGTCAACAATCTGCTTTAGTGTAGTAAAGGGAGAGTTTTGATTTGCCACTAGCAGGAGGGGGACAATAAAAACACCATTAACTGGCTCAAAATCTTTTGGGCTATAAGGTAAGCCCGGATAGAGTGCAGGATTTACTGCAATCGTGCTACTTGAAGCCATCGTCAGGGTGTAACCATCTGGCGTAGCCTCTTTTCCAAAAAGAGTTCCTGGTATACCGTTTGCGCCACCTTTGTTATCCACCATAACTTTTTGCGGAAGCGTTTGGGAGAGCTCATCAGCAACAATCCTTGAAAAGATATCCGTTGCCTGCCCAGCAGGAAAAGGGACTACAAATTTAATTGTCTTATTCGGGTATTGAGAGAAAGCAAGAGATGAGAAAAGGATTAATCCACTTGCGATAAGGCAATGAATTTTTGGCTTAATGATTTGCATGAAATACTCCATTAGGGTCAACTTAGTTAGGAAGAAAATAAATCATTGGATTGAAATATCTAGATTTTTGAGTATGGGCGTCCATTTGGCATTGTCTTTATTCAGAATCTCAATTGTCTCAGCTGAAGTCGTCGACAGAGTTTCAAACCCAAGATTCAAAAGTTCAGTCTGATAATTTTTATTATCAGCGAGCTTTGCAAGATCTTTTTCTAGTTTTGAGATGATATCTTTTGGTGTTTTAGCTGGCGCTAAGATTAAATATCTTGAGCTCACTTCAACGTCTGGAAGTCCTGCTTCTGCAAGGGAGATGATTTCAGGGGCGAGCGCTGATCTTTTGGAACCAATCACAGCCAAGACTTTTAATTTTCCACTTTTTGCATACTCCTTGACTGTAGAAAGTGTGAATATCGCAACGTTTACATGACCTGCTAAAACATCTACTAATGCTGGACCATTTCCTTTGTAAGGAATCGCATTAAATTGAATTTGTGCTTTCTGGGCAAGGAGTATGGAAGCTAGGTCCTGCGGGCTACCAGCACCTGGGGTAGCGAGAGATACTTGACCTGGATTTTTCTTTGCTGTGGCGATTAATTCTTTGACAGAATTTACTGGAAAGCTTGGATTGGCAACTAAAACCATTGGTGCATTGGTGATAAAAGAAATCGGAATAAAGTCTTTTTGAGGATCAAAGTTTAATTTTTTGAACAACAAAGGCATGATCGCAATCACGTCAGTGTTCAACAGCAGTGTATATCCATCTGGCTCACTTTTAGCGACGCTTTCTGTTCCTAGCGTGCTTCCTACTCCACCTTTATTTTCCAACACAATAGGCTGATTCAAAATATTTTTTAGGTGTGGTGACATAAGCCTTGCTACTGTATCTGAGCCTCCGCCAACTGCGTACGGAATTACTAGCTTAATTGGTCGATTGGGATAATTATCAGCTACAGCTGAAAAGGACAGAAGTCCCAATAAAGACAGAACAATCCCAGTTGCAAATCGAGTTGCAGGCAATTTATTTGTAAGCTTCATCAGTCAGTCTCCTTAATTAATTTTTCTCATTCTAGAGAGATTTTTTTTAAATACATTCAAAGCTCGGGTTATCCCTAGTGGGTATTTTCAATTGCTAGGCATATATTGTTCGAACAATAGTACTAATTAGGAGTTTTGTGAAAGTTAACGAGCCAATTACCAGTTGTTTAATCGATCAGATTCGGACAAAACATTACCCTTTGGGGTCTGTGTTGCCTACGGAGCAGGAATTACAGCAAAAATTTAATGCATCTCGTTACGCAGTTCGTGAATCTCTTCGGGAGCTGGTCGCCATGGGCTTAATTGCACGTAAGCCAAAAACAGGGTCTATTGTTGTTTCTGTTCATGAAGAGCGTAGCTTTTTACAAAGCCATGGCTCTATCAATGATCTTTTTACTTACATTAAAAATTCTAAGCTTATCGTTTTGGAGTCAAAAGAGGTATCTATTTCCGCAAAGCAATTTAATGACTTAGCCTTACCAATTGGAGCTACGTGGAAGAAAATTAAGGTGCTGAGGCAGAAAGTTAAGCCTGCTTTGCCTCTGGTAGCAAGTGAAATTTATGTCCCAGTTGTTTATAGCCGAGTTGAAACCTACTTGGCCAGTCTGAAAGTGCCCATTTATGCCTTACTCGAAAAAATTACTGGATTTAAGATTACTAAGGTAGATCAACGAATTTCAGGCTGCTTGGTATCTAAAGAACAGTCCAAGCACTTAGGAGTCAAGGCTGGCTCTGCGGGGCTAAATATCATTCGGCATTATTACGGCTCGCAAAATAAACTGTTGCTAGTGACCAATAGTATCTATAGGGCAGACCAATATACCTATGAAGTGAGTCTGAATTACGATCAATCCCCCGGCTCAAACAGACTTTAATGATGTCTAAACAATTGAAGGAAAAACCTACAGAGACAATCTCCGAGAGCTTGTCTAAGTTTGCTCTCACACTCCAGTTTGAGCAAATTCCTACTGCGGTTAGTGCACAAGCCAAACTGCATATGCTAGATGCCATTGGTATCGGTATTGCCTCTAGTGGCTTTGATTTTGCTAAAAAAACGTTACATGCATTAATGTCGCTGCAAGAAAGCAATGACCAGCAATACCAAGTTCTCGGAGTTCCAAATAAGCTATCTATGCGCGATGCTATCTTGGTCAATGGAACATACATCCATGGCTTAGATTTTGATGACACCCATGCAGCAGGTGTGATTCATGCCTCATCAAGCGCTATGGCTGCGCTTTTGAGCGTAGGGCAGCGCTACAACATCAGTGGACAAGAGGCTCTCGTTGCCTATCTTGTTGCAATTGAGGTAGCTAGCAGGATTGCATCAGCTGCAAACGGCGGATTTCATGCAAAAGGATTTCATCCAACCGGACTAGTTGGTATTTTTGGTGCGACAGTACTAATTGGACGCGTAATGAAGCTCACGACAGATGAGCTAGTCAATGCGCTCGGCATCGCTTTATCTATGGCTTCTGGGGTTATGGAATTTCTAGAGGGTGGGGCTTGGACTAAGCGCATGCACCCGGGGTGGGCTGCATCCTCGGCGGTAACAGCTTGCGCTATGGCTAAAAATGGTTTCATTGGGCCAAGAAATGCTTTTGAAGGCCGCTATGGATTATTTAATACTCATATTGACTCTGGTAATCTCGCCAGCCTAGAAAAATGTACAAATGGTCTTGGACAGGTTTGGGAAATGCAAAATATTTCATTGAAACCATATCCTGCATGTCATTACAACCATGCCTTTGCTGATGCTGCAATTATTCTCCGCGATCAGAATGGATTTGAAATTGACAATATCAAGAGCATCAAAGCGCGTATTAGCGAAAAACAAGTACAAGTAGTTTGTGAGCCTCAAGCTAGCAAAAGAATTCCGAAAAATTCCTATGAGGCTCAGTTTTCCATTCACTTTGTAATTGCCACAAGCTTGATAAAAGGTAAATTTACACTCAAGGAATTGGAAGACGAGACTATTTTTGACCCACAAATTTTGGCGCTGTGTCAAAAAATTGAATATGAAGTGGATTCTAAGTCCGCCTTTCCGGAGTTTTATTCGGGAGAGGTGGAGATTGAATTGAATTCAGGAGAACTCCTCATTCATCGCGAAGAAATGAATCGAGGTTCGAGTGCTAACCCGCTATCCCAGCAAGAGGTTCTGAGAAAGTTTGATTCAAATCTTGAGGGCGTTATAAGCCATGAAGTGGCAAATATTTTTACTAAAGACTTTTTAAATTTAGAGCATCAACAATCTCTCTCAAATATCATTGATCAGTTGAGAGTTCACTAGGAGAAGAAGATGGGCTTAAAGATACGGCCATTACAAAAGACCTTTGGAGCTGAGATTAGTGGTTTAGATTTATCTAAACCGCTCGATCCTCAAATTATTAATGAAGTGAAGGCACTTTGGCATCAATATGGGCTCCTGCTATTTAGGGGACAAGCGATGGATGAAGCTGAAATAGTTTCATTTTCAAAGCAGCTTGGAGATCTTGAAATTCATATTAGGAAAGAGTTTCTATCACAGATGTCTCCTGAAATTTTATATATCTCAAACATGACTAAAGAAGGAAAGCCAGTGGGAATATTGGCTGATTCTGAAGTAGGTTGGCATTATGATCAGATCTACTTGCCCCGGCCAGCAGTAGGATCATTTCTTTTTTCAGTAAAGTTACCAAGTTCTGGTGGCGAGACATCTTTTTCTGATATGTCTGCTGTCTATGAGGCCTTACCCCAGTCTATAAAAAATGTGATCGATGGAAAAAAAGCGCTTCAATCCTACGAGGCATTTAATGCTCTTTACAGTGTGCCTACTAGTAGTGAGCAGAAAAAAAAGACTCCTGATATCGAGCATCCCATAGTGAGAGTCCATCCTTATTCCGGTAAAAAGGCCCTTTATATTTGCCCCGGAATGACTACACAAATTATTGGCCTGGATAAGTCAACTAGTGATGATTTATTACAAGAACTCTTTGCCTGGTCTATTAAACCTGAGTTTGTCTATTCGCATGTTTGGCAATTGGGCGATGGTCTTTTATGGGATAACGCCTGTACTATGCATAGGCGTGAGCCATTTGACCCCAATCAAGAGCGTCTCATGAAGAGAACGACGATACTTCCGGATCCAAAATACGCAGTACCAGTTTAAATAGGTGAGCAAAGAACAAAGATATGAATAATTTACAGCCCGAAGCACTTTCGGGGTTGCGTGTATTAGACTGCGCAACTTTCATTGCCGGCCCATATTGCGCTACTTTCTTTGCTGAATTTGGGGCTGAAGTGATCAAAGTTGAACTCCCTAAAGTTGGCGATCCTACTCGTAAGTTTGGAACGCCCACTGCTTGTGGCGATTCTTTGATTTGGCTTTCTGAAGGTCGTAATAAGAAATCTATTACGATTGATTTACGTAAAAAAGAGGGTGCTGATTTATTAAAAAAATTGGTCGAGAAGAGCGACGTTCTGGTTGAAAACTTTCAACCAGGTACATTTGAGTCGTGGGGTCTTAGCTGGGATGAGTTAAAAAAACATAATCCTAAGTTGATTATGGTGAGGATCTCAGCCTATGGGCAAACTGGACCCCTAAGTCCGCTACCTGGTTTTGGTAGGGTGGCTAATGGCTTTGGTGGCATTTCTTATTTGTCTGGATACCCTGATCGACCGCCAGTGTCGCCTGGTTCAGCAACCTTGGCAGATTATTTATCGGGAATGTATGGTGCTTTAGGTGCTTTAGTAGCACTCCAGGCTCGAGACAAAACTCAAGAAGGTCAAGTGGTTGATGTTGGCCTGTATGAGTCAGTATTTCGGATTTTGGATGAGCTAGCACCTGCTTATCATTTCAATGGCTACATACGAGAGCGTATGGGAGCGGGTACGGTGAATGTTGTTCCGCATAGTCATTATCAAACTAAAGATAAAAAATGGATTGCCATTGCCTGCACTAACGATAAGATTTTTATGAGGTTAGCTGTACTGATGGGATGCCCAGAGCTCGCAGGAAATGGTAAATGGGGAAAAATTATAGATCGCGAAAAAGATCGACTTGCCATAGATCAATTCGTAACAGACTGGACCACACAATTTACTCGTCAAGAACTATTAAAGCTATGTTCATCGGGCGAAGTACCTTGTGGCCCCATTAATTCTATTGAGGAAATTTTCACAAATGAGCAATTTGCTGCACGTGAGAATATAGCTTTTATTAAAGAGCCTAGAATTTCAGAAGATCAAGTAATTGCGGTACCAAATGTCGTTCCGAGGCTCTCGGCAACTCCTGGAAAGATTCATTCTTTAGGTCCAAAACTAGGGGCAGATGTTGATTCTTTGCTTGCAAGTATTTTGGCGTTAAAGCCTGAAGAAATAGAGAACCTTCGTCAAGAAGGCGTTATATAGTTAGATCTTCATCAATGGCCAAAAATGAAAACAGAAACTAAAAATAATTTGCTTCGTACCCTTCTTTTCACCCCAGCAAATCATGCAAGAAGAGTAACTAAAGCACTTAGTCTAGATGCAGATGCTGTCATTCTTGATTTGGAGGATGCAGTTGCGAATAGCGAGAAGGTGAGCGCAAGACAGGATGCAATTGCAGCAATCAAAAGTGGCAGTCGATCCAAAATTTATGTGAGAGTAAATGCACTTGATACTCAATGGACGCTAGGAGATCTTCAGGCGGTAGTGGGTCCAGGATTGTATGGAGTAGTGCTGCCTAAGGTACAAGGTCCAGAAGATATAGAAACGGTAGATTGGTTTTTAGCTAATCTTGAAAGAGAACAAGGTTTGAATGTTGGTAGCATAGATTTACTGCCAATTATTGAAACCGCAAAAGGCTTTACAAATCTCAATAAGATATTTATAGAGCATCGATATAGATCAAGCGATCAATATCAACGGGTAAAGCGTTTTACCTTTGGTGCTGGTGATTTTTGCAATGATGTAGGTATGCTTTGGACTTCGAATGAGAGAGAGTTAGATGTCGTCAGAAATGCATGTATTGTGACGGCAAGAGCGGCTAATTTAGAGGCACCTATTGATACCGTTTGGATTCATCTCAAAGATCATGAGGGGCTAGAAAAATCTGTTGTCAGAAGTTTAAATCTTGGTTTTCAGGGAAGATTATGTATTCACCCCGATCAGGTGCGTATTACAAATCAAGTATTTACCCCCACTGCAGATCAAGTTTTGTGTGCTCAGAAAATTGTGGACAGCTTTTTTGAAGCTGAAAAGAAAGGCTTAGCTGCCATTCAGGTTGACGGGATGTTTGTTGATTATCCGATCTTATATAAAGCTCAAAAAATCTTAGCTATCCATCAAGCCATTTCTACTCATAGTAGGTGAAAGTAAGTATTTGAGCCACTCTCAACTTCGCATTAGCATCATTGATCTGAGTGAGAGTTCCCAAGATATCAAAATTTTTGTCACGAATTAATGTGAAACTAAAAAAATTTAAGAATGAATAACAGTCCGCTGCTACCCTATTCAATAGAAAATATAGAAGATAGTATTCGATTAGATGCTTTATCTATTCGATCCGAAATAGACGTTGATGGTGTAAAAATAGTTTGGCGAGAGTGGGGTAGTGGCCCTCCCTTGGTTCTATTGCATGGGGGTTCGGGAAGCTGGAACCACTGGGTTAAAAATATTGCCTTTTTAGTAAAGCATGGAAAACGCGTGATCATTCCAGATTTACCTGGCTTTGGTGAATCTGGAATACCAACCAAGACCTTTAAGGATTATGCTGATGCCGATGATTTGCCAAAATTATTAGATATTGCGTTTACGAAGATCATTAATAATGAACCGTATCAATTGGTCGGCTTTTCATTCGGTAGCTTAGTAGCTGCAATGATGGCAAGTCAATACCCTAAGAATGTCATTAAATTAATTTTAGCGGGTGGTGCAGGGTTAGGTATTGTCTCTGAGAAGAAATTCATCATAAAAAACTGGGTATCTGAAGATTCTCTCGAGAACAGAAGAGCTACTGCAATTTTTAATATTAAAGAATTGTTATTGTCTAATCCCGAATCTATTGATGAATTAGCTATTCATATCCATTGTATAAATTTAGACCAAGACAGAATGAAAAAACGTTGTCTCGCAAAAACAGATATTGTGAAAATTGCATTGAAGAATGTTGTTTGTCCAGTTTATGGTATTTGGGGCGATCAGGATGTTTTGTGTAGCACTCAGTTTGATCAGGTTGAAGAGGCCTTGAGGCAGGCATCAAATTTTAGAGGCTTAAACCTAATAAAAAATGCCGGGCATTGGGCTCAATATGAAAATGCCAATGACTTTAATCAAATGATGCTGGCTTGTTTAGATGAATAAATTTGTTAGATAACTAAAAAATCTGCTTGTAGTTAAGCATCATCGATGTTCCCTTTGGAGATAAGTCAATGAAAACCGCAGATATGCCATCCCAAGCAGCCCTAGCAAGTTTACGCGTTCTTGATTGCGCGACTTTTGTAGCGGGTCCCTACTGCGCTACTTTTTTTGCTGAATTTGGTGCTGAGGTAATTAAGATTGAATTGCCTAAAGTTGGAGATCCAACCCGTAAATTTGGCACCCCAACTAGCTGTGGAGATTCATTAGTCTGGCTTTCTGAGGGGCGTAATAAGAAATCATTGACGATTGATCTCAGGAAACCAGAGGGCGCAGAAATTCTAAAGAAACTTGTTGTCAATAGTGATGTCTTGATTGAAAACTTTCAGCCTGGCACTTTTGAATCTTGGGGCTTGAGTTGGGACGAGTTGAAAAAATATAACCCGAAATTAATCATGGTCAGAATATCTGCTTATGGACAAACGGGTCCGATGAGTCCTCAGCCTGGCTTTGGCCGTATTGCAAATGCTTTTGGTGGCATCTCCTATTTATCTGGTTATCCAGATCGGCCTCCAGTCTCTCCTGGTTCTGCAACTCTTGCTGACTATTTGTCTGGCATGTACGCTGTAATGGGTACCTTCGTAGCATTAAAAGCGGGAGAGTATACCCAAGAGGGTCAGGTGGTGGATGTCGCTCTATATGAGTCTATATTTCGCATACTGGATGAGCTTGCACCTGCTTATCATTTCAGTGGCTTTGTTCGTGAACGCATGGGAGCCGGCGCAGTAAATGTCGTTCCGCATAGCCACTATCCCACTAAGGATGGTAAGTGGGTCGCAATTGCCTGCACAGGCGATAAAATTTTTGCTCGCTTAGCTAAAATAATGGGGTGCCCTGAATTTTCAGGGGAAGGTAAGTGGGGTACGCTTGTGCAGCGCGATAAAGATCGCATTGCAGTTGATGCGTATGTGACTGCTTGGACTTCACAGTTAAATCGTGATCAATTATTAGCGCTGTGCTTTGATGGGCAAGTGCCTTGTGGCCCTATTAACTCTATTGCAGAGATTTTTGAAGATCCCCAATTTATTGCTAGGAAAAATATAGCTTATATTGAAGAGAAACGTATTTCAGATGATCAAATTATTGCAGTGGCCAATGTCGTACCAAAACTTTCAGCAACACCAGGAAAGATAAACTGGCTAGGACCAAAACTTGGCCAAGATTCTGATGAGATTTTATCGAGCTTACTGAAATTAAGCCCGCTTGAAATTGAAGAACTACGAGACAAAGGTGTGATTTAGCTCAAAACATCAAACTTACTTAAGATAGACAGATTAAAATAGGTTTATGTCGAATTTATTTAAAGAAAGCATATGGAACATACCGTTTTAGTAACTGGCGCTACTGCTGGATTTGGCGATGCAACTGCAAGGCGATTTTTAGCTCACGGCCACAAGGTCATCGCTGTCGGTAGAAGGATGGAGCGTTTGGATGCACTCAAAGCATCACTACCTGCAGATCAGCAAAAGAAAATTCATACACTGGCATTAGATATCTGCGATAGCGCCAAGGTTGACGCCCTAGCAGCAACCTTGCCAGCAGAGTTTGCCAAGCTAACGATTCTAGTCAATAACGCTGGACTGGCATTGGGTTTAGAGCCAGCGCATCAAACGAGTATTGCTGATTGGGATCAAATGATCGATACCAACATCAAGGGACTGGTTCATATGACTCGCGCCTTTCTGCCTGGCATGGTTGAGCGCAAATGTGGTCATGTGATTAATGTGGGCTCTGTCGCAGGCCTTTACCCTTATCCCGGCAGTAATGTATATGGAGCAAGCAAAGCATTCGTGAAGCAATTTAGTCTTAACTTACGGGCTGACTTGACGGGTACCCGCCTACGCGTGACGTGTGTAGAGCCAGGCCTCAGTTCAGGCACTGAATACTCCAACGTGCGATTTAAGGGTGATGATGCCAAGGCGGACAAAGTCTATGAAGACGTGTACGCTCTCAGTTCTGACGATATCGCTGAGGCTATTTTTTGGTCTGCAACTTTACCTGCGCATATGAATATTAATGCCGTCGAGATTATGCCGGTAGCGCAATCATTTACTGGTACTTCAATATATCGAGGTGAACTCTAAGAAATTCTAGTGAGCTTATTTTTTCCATTGATAAAACTGGGGATACACGCGCATCACCACAGGACCATCAAAATCCCAAGACTTACAGCCTCCTAGATATAAAGGCGGCTTGTTTTCATCAGGATCAAATAGCGCACCAGGAATAGATTGATAGGCTGCGGTAGCAATATTGTTGAGTAACTCACGTAGGTGAGTACAGCCCTTAATACCACCTAAGTGGGTCTCGATGATTTTGCGCCAACCTTTGCCAATCCGCGCTCCAATTAAGGCATCCATTGGTGGGATTACTAAAGGACATTCTGGGTGAGGGTGACTATCCATTGCTACTTCGATATTCTGGATAGTGAGATGCTTATCTAGGGTCACTCGCACCCACATATCGTGAATAGGCTCGCCCGGGGCCCAAGTCTTTGAGCCAGTTACAAACGGGTGTGACTTTATGTCTTTGAGGTGGCCTTCAATATCCCACAGACCATCTTCTCTCGCATAGCCATTGAAAGTCACTTCGCGTGTGTGTAATGGGGTGCGGGGTTTTGGGTCAGGAAGCATGGCAGATTAAGTTCATCAGTGAGAATACTCAATCATAATCAATTGAGCTGCAGATGGCCTTGATGATCAAAATAGAGCCTCTCTATAGTATTCTGTGCACCATATGGCAAAACCCATCCCCCTAGAAAAAGTCCTCTTTAGCCAAGGTTTTGGAACGCGTCGCTACTGCAGTGACCTAGTATTTGCCGAGTTGGTGAAAGTCAATGGCACTTTGGCACAAGACCCCGATGAGCGCATCGCAACCGAAGGCTTGATTTTGAATGTCGATGGCCGGGATTGGGAGTATCACGAGAAGGCTTACATCGCATTTCATAAGCCAGCCAATTACGAGTGCTCACATAAAACGACTCACCATCCTAGTGTGTATAGCTTGCTGCCCACTCCCTTTGTAGAGCGCGGCTTGCAATGTGTAGGACGCTTAGACTTTGACACAACTGGACTTTTGTTGATTTCAGATGATGGTCAGTTTATTCATAAAATGACGACCCCTAAAAAGAATATTGGCAAGGTATATGAGATTACGACACCAGAACCTATTACGCAGGCTCAAATAGATCATCTTTTAAATGGTGTAGTTTTAGATGATGATCCAAAACCGTGTTTTGCTACTGCATGTCAGCAGCTTTCAGAAAATAGACTGGTAATGACAATTGTTGAAGGGCGTTATCACCAAGTCAAGCGCATGATGGCTGCAGTGGGCAATCATGTGGCCAATCTACACCGTGCCCAGATCGGCGCCTATGTCATGCCTGCCGATTTAAAAGAAGGCCAATGGCGTTGGTTATATCCAGAAGACTTAAAGCAACTTTCGCAAAGTGTCAGCTCTGAAACGAGGCATACCACATGAACAATGCATTACTACCAGATGATTTTGATTTTCAGAACAGCATCCCATTATGGACACTAGATCAATCAAAAAAAACAATCTATCGTCAATTTATCTTTGAAGATTTCAAGCAAGCTTTTCAGTTTATGAGCCTGTGTGCGCAGCATGCTGAGGAGATTGATCATCACCCTGATTGGTCAAACTCTTGGAATAAGGTAGCTGTGCGCCTCAGCACCCATTCAAGCAAAGGTTTAACAAAATTAGATATTCAGATGGCTGGGGCGATGGATGTATTTGCACTCCAGGTCTAGGCTAAGCACTAGAAATTAATGCTCATCACCCTCGTGCTCTTCTTCATTAATGCTCATTAAGATTGTTGCAAGTAGGCCATAAACCACTTCAGTGGAGATCATGCCATCTTCATCGAGTTCATCAATTAAGTCGTTCAGACAATCTTCCGTAGGCTCGTTGAGCAAAGTCATTGCGCACTCGCAGCCATAGTCAAAATCTTCGTCATTTTGGTTTTGGTCGTTGTCAGTCATATTTGTCCTTAATTGAGTCTTCAGGATAGCAAATTACCGTCAAATTCGGTGGTTTTTTCATTGGGTGAAATCCTTGTGCTACTGCAGCAAGCAAATAATCATTTATAGTGATTTGATAATAAAAAAGAGGAGGCAGTATGCAGCTAAATGTAAATGGTCAAATTCGTAATATTGATGTCGAACCTAATATGCCCTTGTTGTGGGCGATACGTGAGAGTCTTGGTCTTACTGGTACCAAGTATGGTTGTGGTGTAGCCCAGTGTGGCGCTTGCAGCGTTTATCTCAATGGCCAGTTAGTTCGTTCCTGCTCAATACCGGTTTCAGCGGTTGGCTCAGCCAAAATCACCACTATTGAGGCACTTTCAAAAGACAATTCGCATCCAGTTCAAAAGGCTTGGATTGCACTAGACGTTCCACAGTGTGGCTATTGCCAGTCTGGCCAAGTGATGGCTGCTGCTGCTTTATTAAAAAGAATTCCGAAACCTAGCGATGCCGATATTGATAGTGCGATGGCTAATGTATGTCGTTGTGGCACTTATCAAAAGATTCGTGATGGCATTCATGTTGCTTCTGGCCAGAAAAAATTGGCAGATGTCTTAGCGCAGTATGACGCTACTCCTGCGACACGTGGTTAAGGAGAACAATATGACAACGAATAATCAAAATATTGCATTAGAGAATGTTGCGCGCCGCGATTTCATTATTAAAGGCACGCTCCTTGGTGGCGGTTTGATGCTAGGAATTGGTGCTGTACCAGATTTAGCTTATGCAGCAGGCGTTCAATATGATCCGAACACACCAACAAAGTTTGGTGATTCTGAAGTGAATGCCTGGGTCAGCATTACACCCGATGAAACTGTCTACATCAGAATTGCTCGCTCAGAAATGGGGCAGGGTACTCGTACTGGTTTAGCTCAACTCGTGACTGAAGAGTTGGAATGCAATTGGAAAAAAGTTAAAACCCAATCTGCAACACCTGGCCAAAGCTTGGCTCGTAAGCGGGTATGGGGTGAGCATGGTACTGGCGGGAGTCGTGGCATTAGAATTTCTGAAGACTATGTGCGCCGTGGCGCAGCTGCAGCGCGCATCATGCTACTAGAGGCAGCAGCAAAGCAATGGAGTGTGCCTGTCAGTGAGCTTAAGGTAGATAAGGGTGTCATCACCCATACTTCGACTGGCCGCAAAACTACATACGGCAAGGTTGCGCAATTAGCGTCCACCTTAGCTCCTCCAGACCCAAAGTCTATTACCTTACGAGACCCTCGAGAGTGGAAGGTGGCTGGACAGCCTTATGCTCGTCTCGATACTGCCAATAAGGTGAATGGCAGCAAGGTATATGGCATTGATTTGCAGTTACCGAATATGCTGTGCGCTTCCGTAAAAGCATGCCCTGTATTTGGTGGCAAGTTAGTCAGTTACGATGAGGCCAAAATCAAGGGTATGCGTGGCGTTAAGGGAGTTGTCAAAATTAATGACAGCACACTTGCAGTAGTTGCAGATAGTTGGTGGCGTGCCAATACTGCGCTTAATGCTTTGCCCATTGTTTGGGATGAGGGTAAAAGTGCAAGTGCTTCACAAGCTGGTATTGAGAAAATGCTACGTGATGGCTTAGAAGAGCAGGGTGATTTTTGGCAGCGCAAAGTGGGTGATGCACCTGCGGCTATTAATAGTGCCAATAAAAAAGTTGAGGCAGTTTATTACACGCCATTTAGAGCGCACGTCACGATGGAGCCTATGAATGCTACTGTCAAAATTACCGGCAATCGCGCAGAAGCCTGGGTTCCGACCCAAAATGGCGAGGGCTCGCTTGCAGCTTTATCAGAGGCCACGGGGATAGCACTTGCTAACTGCGAGGTATATAAATTGGACTCTGGTTGTGGTTTGGGTCGTCGTGGCTCCACGCAAGACTTCACTACCTTCGCCGCTAAAGTGGCTCAGCAATATCCGGGGATACCAGTTAAAGTGGTGTGGAGTCGTGAGGAGGATTTAACGCAGGACTACTACCATCCGATTGCGATGGCCAAGATGAGTGCTGGCTTAGATAATGTTGGTAATTTAACTGGCATGCATATCAAAGTAGCAGGTCAGTCTATCAATGCCACTCTTGCACCGCAAAACATTAAGAATGGTAAGGATGAACGTCAATTACAAGGACTCTATGAGAAGGGCCCTGATGCGCAATTGGGTTATACCTTTCCAACCCTACTAACAGAATATGTGATGAAGAACACGCATGTTCCTGTAGGCCCATGGCGCGGCGTGAATACCAATCAAAACGGCATCTTCATGGAATGCTTTATGGATGAGTGTGCTAAGGCAGCTGGTAAAGATCCAGTGCAATTTAGGCAAGCTTTAATGCAAAGTCATCCAAAGCATTTAGCAGTTTTAAATGCCGCTGCCAAGAAAGCGAATTGGGATAAGCCACTGCCTGCAGGCACTTATCGGGGTGTTGCGCAGTTTATGGGCTACGCCAGTTATTCTGCTTGTGTTGCCGAGGTATCGGTAAAAAATAATGTTGTTAGTATTGGTCGCTTAGTCTTCGCATTAGATTGCGGTCATGTGGTTAATCCATATTTAACACGTGAACAGATTGAGGGCTCTGTAGCAATGGCATTAGGAGCTATATTTGATCCTGAGATTACGGTAGAGAAGGGTCGGATTAAGCAGCAAAACCTCGATACTTACCCACTTATCAAATTGGCATCTACTCCAAGAATTGAGACTGTTCTAGTGCCCACTTATGACTTTTGGGGTGGTGTAGGTGAGCCGACCATCTGCGTGGTTGGTCCTGCAGTTGCTAATGCCATTTCTGCTGCCATTGGCAGGCCAGTACGCAGCTTCCCCCTCAGTAAAGAGGGTTTGAGCTTAACTTAGACTATTAGTGCAGTTCCTGCTAAACGACCCATCCTTTAAACGGTGGGTCGTTTAATATGCACTGATGAAGTATCTCAAGAGCCTCCTCTTTTTCATGTCTCTATTGCCATTGGGGCGTTTGGTATGGCTTGGCTTTCAGGATGATTTAGGGGCTAACCCCATTGAGTTTGCTACTCGCTCTACTGGCACTTGGGCGCTAGTATTTTTGTGCATCACTTTGGCGATGACACCAATGCGTCTTCTGACT
>Ga0114968_10000530_pt1 | contig 28331 bp, 24 predicted proteins | sample M_130807_EF_Meta_FD_87020 | JGI IMG/M metagenome (GOLD analysis project Ga0114968, IMG submission 87020) | Freshwater microbial communities from Lake Montjoie, Canada to study carbon cycling - M_130807_EF_MetaG | ecosystem: Environmental > Aquatic > Freshwater > Lake | place: Lake Montjoie... | reverse complement strand
GTATAGTACCACCGTAAAGGACTAAAATATAAACGCAAATGAACAATTTGCTCTCGCTGCCTAATTAATTTATTAATTAGATAAGCACGGTCCGGGGCACCGGGTAACAGAACGCCCCACTTTATTAAATTCAAGATAGATAAAAAATATGGAAAAAAAAAAAATAAAAATTACTTTTTTATAAGAATTATTAAATTTAAATTTTAATAGAAATAGAGTTTATTTATTTTTATTTAACATAATATTTATATACATAATAATAAATTTTCTAATTCTTTTTATTTACTTTGAAAAAAATATTTCCAATTACACTAGAATAGAATGGTTAATAAATTATCAGGGTGGCTTTGTTAGAAGAGCTTTATTAGGAGAAATTATAAATCAATATTACAATTTAATACATGGATCTTACTACACGATTATTAAAATATTTAGTTTTATAATTTACTCAATTATTCTTTATTATTTTTATATAATTACTAAAATCCTTTACGAAAAAAATATTTTTTTAGGATTGCTTGTTTTATTAAGCCCAGCAACTATTTTTTTTTCCATTTATGATACTGAATCTTTTTGTAGAAAAGAAATATTTATTATTGCTTTAATTTTTTATCATTCTCATATTGCTAAATTAGCAATAAATAAAAAAATTAATATTGAACAGTATATTTATAAATTTAAATTAATTATAATAATAAGTTTATGTATAAATAGTTTGTTTTACGATTTACAATTTTTTTTTCTTCCGGTTCATTTTTTAATTACATATATTATGATTAAATTTAGTCGAGGAAATGAAAAAATATTAAAGTTATATTTACTACCTTTAATATTAAATATATTTATTATTTATAAATCTACTAATTTTTCTAATATCGAATATATTTATAAATCACTTTACTACACTGGTATCACATTTAAACCGGATGATGCAATTTGGTACTTACAAGGGAATATTTTTGTTGCTTTAGGGCAAACTTTAAAATTCTTTTTTTACTACAGTTATTCAGCATTTTTAGAATTTTTTATTTCTTTTATATTGAGTGTTGGTGTTGTTTTATTTTTATTTAATTTTTATATAAAAAATATTTCTCAAAATTACATAAATTATTTTAATATAATTATAACTGTTATTGCATTTGTTTTATTATTGTTATCAGTTGATTTTGGAAGACTTTTTTATATTTTATGTATGCATATCATCCCATTTTTTTACATCTTTGAAATAAAGAAAAAAATTATTAAATTTCCAATTAATATTTTTGCATCACTTTTTTTATTTTGCTATATATTTTTTTGGAGTCTTCCGCACGGGCCTATTGGCTATGGTTTTTCAATTTATAATTCTGGAATTATACACAATGCAAAAAAAAATATTTCACATGCATTTTCTCTGTTATCTGATGAGCAAAAATTAAAAGTGCCTTCATTTATTAAATTAGAACTTGAAAAATATAATAAATAATTTTTGAATTTCTATTTAAATATTAATTGCGAAATTTATCAAAAATATATTAGTATAAGATGTTATAATTTTAAATTAAAAATATCCCAAATATAATAAATGTTCAAAAAAATCAAAACATTTTTAATAAAGATTATTTTTACTTTTAAAATATTTACAGGGCTTATTATTATTTTAAATATAATTTTTTCAAGGCTTCAACTAAATTTAATTATATCTACTGTTACGAAAAATAGTTTAGACAAATTTATTAAAAAATTATTTATATACAATACAGGTTATAATTTAATTAGAATAGGCTCAAATAGAGATGGTGGGTATTTGCTGCCAGGTGTATTAAGTAAAATTAAATATTGTTTTTCACCTGGTGTAGGGCCATCAACTTCTTTTGAAAATAAACTTAAAAAATATAATATTATTTCTTTTCTAGCAGATGGTACTGTTTTAGACCCTTCTAATGAATCAATAAAATATGATTTTATAAAAAAAAATTTAAATACTTTTAATGATAATAAAAATATTACTTTAGAAAAGTGGATAAAAAGTAAATTAAATATAAGAAAAGATCATAAAATAATATTACAAATGGATATTGAAGGATCAGAAATTACAGTCATAAATAATGCAAGCGCTAATTTACTAAATAAATTTAAGATAATGATTATTGAGTTTCATTATTTTCAATCATTAGCTTTAGAACAAGGTTGTAAAATATATGACAAAGTTTTTTCAAAAATTTTAAAAAATTTTGTAATATGCCATATTCATCCAAATAATTGCTGCGGGTATTCTATGATAAATAAATACAAAATACCAAATGTTATGGAATTTACATTTATTAATAAACAATTAGTTAAATATAAAGAACCAATAACTGGTAAGCTTCCACATAAATATGATTTTAAATGTTCTCCAAATAAAAAAGAAATTAAGTTACCTATTTTTTTTTATAAAAAGAAAAGTTTATTTATTTAGAATTTATGCAGCTGCAAATCTTAAGTAAATTCATAAATTCAAGCAAAAAAAATTTGCAGAATATTTTTTCAAGAAAAAAAATTTATTTTTTACTAAATAAATAATAATTATTCTTTATAAATTCTACTTCTAAAAAAGAACTAACTCTATTTTTTTTTTTATTATTATTTTTAATATTCGAAAAATAATCAAAATTATTTATACTTTCAAAATGTTTTTGAAATGAAATTAACTGAAAATCAAAAATATCAAAAATATAATTTAGATCATTTCTTAAATTCATCGGAACTTCTGATAATGACCAATTAGCAATAAATATTTTATTCGGCATTAATTTTATTTTTTCAATAGTTTTTTTAAGTATATTTAAATTATTTACTAAAAAAATATTATTGCTTGATAAAAACTGAAGTGATGGATTAAGATTATTTTTTTTTAGATAATAATATTGCAATAAATTCACTTCAAAAGTATCAAATATAATGTATTTAATCTTTTTATTAAGCTTACAAAAAGTATGAGCTAAATTTCCGTACCCCCCCCCAAATTCAAGTATTACATCAAAATTTTTTAAATCGTCTCCATAAAAATCTTCAAATTTTTTTAAATGATAAGTCTGAAAAATTTTATTACCACTACTAATTGGATAAAATATATATCTGACAGGGTTTCCAACTGAACTTTCCTTTAAAATTTTTTTCCAAAAATCCCATTTTTTTGAAAAAAAAAAATTTAATAGATAAAATATTAAAAAAAATCTGTTATGCACAAAAAACATTTGCTGAATAAAAGACCTTTGCAAAAAATTAGTTAATTTCTTTTGAAGAATTAGATCTAATATCTTTTGACTAAAAATTTTATGTGTGTTTTTTCTCTTTTTTTTTTCTACTAATTTATAATTTTTGGCAATTCGATGTATAAAATTAATTAATTTTAATTCATTACCGTCAATAAATTCTTTTTTATTAAAAAAAAAGGAAATATTAGCCCTTAAATATCTTTGAAATGATCTAAGTATATTTTCTTTCATTCAAAAAATTGTTAATTTTTGTAAATAATAAATATGCATTTTTTTCCATAGAGTAATCATCACTAATATATTTTAAATTATTTTTTATTTTTAATTTTGAAAATAATAAAATATTATTAATCATTTGATTTAAATTATTTGTTACCTTAATAAGTGGATTATTCTTTGAATATTTTATACCCTGAATTCCTATTTTTGTTGTTAAAATATTACATTTTAATACCAAAGCTTCTAAAATTTTAATTCTTGTTCCGTAACCTTCAAATAGAGGAACTGCTAAACAAATACTTTTTTTGTATACATACTTTAATTCTGCTCTTTTTATACAATTTAAATTAACTACATTAGGATTATTAAAAATTTTATTAGAACCACCAGTCAAAACTAATTTTATTCCTTTTAAAATAACCTTTGGCAATATTTTTTTTATTATATAATCTATAGCATATTGATTTGGCTTATAGTCATAAGAACCACAAAATAATATAAATTTTTTTGGTAAATTATTTATTTTTTTTTCTTTTATTTTTTTAAAATTACTTATTCTGATTGAATTTGGAAAAAGCATTGTTTTTACTTTATAAAATTTATAGACTTTCTTTTTTTCTAAATCAGAAACATTAGTTGAGATATCGGAGAGTTTATAAACTATTTTTTCACATATTTTAGAAATTAAAACTATCAATATATTAGAATTATTTTTTCTTATCTCATACTCAATACTATGAGATCTATAAATTATTAATGTTTTTTTAAAAAATATTTTAAAAAAAATAATTATAAAAAATGAATAAAAAATCCAGCTTGGACCTTCTATAACTAAAACATTTTCTTTAGAAAAACGAAAATATCTTATTAAATTAAATAAAAGAACTGGTAACGACAATATTTTAAATATTGGTTTATTATTAAATAATTTAATATTTTCAATATTTCGCTTATTTACCTTATAACTTGACATCTGAAAGAATTTTTTATTTTTTCCTGGCCAAGATTTATAGAAATCATAACAAACAACTCCTGATCCCGATCTTGCAGGATATGCATCAAAAAAACATGTTATTGCTGTTTGCATTTAATTTTTTATTTTAATAAATTTAAATTATACATAATTTAAGTGCACAAATATAATTAAGTACTAAAATTATAAACTCTTAAAGTTCTTAATCACAACATTGTTAACGATTGATCATATTTTTATGATGTAGCTGCTTATTATAAATATTTTTAACCTATATAATCACGGGGTGGAGGAGTCTAGTAGCTCGTCTTGCTCATAACCTGAAGGTCCTTGGTTCAAATCCAAGCCCCACAACCGAATTAATCAAAATTAATTCTTTCCTCTTCAAAAACTAAGGGCATGTTTTTTACACGCGTGAACAAAAAACCAATGTATTCTCCAATAATTCCTAACATAAAAACCTGAATAGAAATTCCAAAAAATAAACCTATAATCAATGGAGCTAAGCCGAGTTGAAAAGAATCCCAATATAAAAGTTTATACAACAAAAAAAAAAATCCAATTAAAAATGAAATTAAACTACCTAAAATTCCTGTAAATGTTACAAACCTTAGAGGTATTTTAGAATGACTAATAATTCCTGTTAATGCAACTTCTATAAGATTTGACAAATTACTTTTTGATTTCCCTTTAATTCTTTTTATTTGAGAAAAATCTTCAAATTCGATTTTATTCTCAATTTCAAAAACTAACCCTCTTAAATAAGGATAGGGATCCTTAATTTTTTCTAATTCATTCATTACATTCCTATCAAACAGTCCTTCTCCTGTCGTTTTAATTGATAAATTTGTGCTGGAAATCAAATTAATGAATTTATAATAAAAAATTTTAATTAATTCTAAAAAAAAATTTGTTTTTGTCGATATCCTTCTATAAAGAATGACTTTTGAACCACTTTCCCATTTTTTAATTAAATTTGGAATTAACTCTGGTGGAGTTTGAAAATCAGCCGAAATTAGTATAACTGCATTCCCATTTGCTTGCATCATTCCATAATACGGAGAACGAATATAACCAAAATTTCTTCTATTAAAAATTGCTTTAATTTTTTTATTTTTTTTACAAATTTCTCTAATTATTGTTTGAGTATTATCTGTAGAGCAATTATCAATAATAATTTGTTCGAAGTCATAATCTAAACCTAGGGTACATTGTTCTAATCGGTCAGAAAACTCTTTGATATTTTCTTGCTCATTAAAAGTAGGAATAACGATACTGATAAGTTTTTTCATTTTTTAACTATCTTAAAGTAAATTAAGTAAATAGTTTATAATATCTAATAGATATAAAATTTTATACTATTTACTAATAATTTCATAAAATATAACTTTTAATTGTTTTGAAAAAACCCTCTTTTAAAGAAGTTTCTGGTAGCCAGCCAAGTTTTTTTATTTTGTCTATTGATGGTAACGATTGAAATATTGGGTTTTTTAAATTATGTTTTTTGCTTTCAAAATCCTCAAATCTTATTTTAATATTACGATCTGGAAAAAGATCAGAAATTAATTTGGCTAAATTTTTCATTGAAATTTCACATGAAGGATTACCAACATTATAAGCTTCCGAATTTGTACCATTTAAAAGTACACTTAAAAAACCGACTGTTGCATCAGCTAAATAACAAAAACAACGTTTTTCTGAACCATCACCTTTAACTACAATATCTCTTTTAGCCACAACATCTGCAACAAAATCTGCAAAAACACGTCCATCATCAAGTGCCATTCCTGGACCATAAGTATGAAAAGGACGCACGACCACGGTATCAAAACCATACTGCTTAGCCCATGCTACGCACATATTCTCCCCAAGTCGTTTACTTTCGGCATAACAGGATCGAACGTTCATGGGATCAAGGTAGCCATAACTAGTTTCAGTTATGGGTTCTGTTGGATTAAGAGGTACACCATATACCTCGCCACTGCTAAAAAACATAAATCGCTCTGAATTACTGCGCTCTGCATATTCAAGTAAATATTGAGTACCAATAGTATTCGTCAACAATGTACCTACCGGGTCCGTTGAAAAAAATTTTGGACTAGCTTGACTAGCAGCATGAATCACGAAGTCAGATGGCATGATAGTGGTAGGAATAGCGCGAGTGACGTCATGAATTATTGTTTTTAAACTAGGGTCGTTCAACCAATATCCTAAACGTTTATATAAGCTTTCAGAGCTGCGTGACATACATATAATTTTAAGTTTAAGATTATACAGGGCATTTGCATGTAGTAATGACTGCACAAGGTAAGATGGTAATAATCCAGCGCCGCCAGATACGAAAACTGTTTTATTTTTAAATCTATCCCAATTTATATTTGACTTCACAATCTGATCAAGGTCTCTACGAACAATCTCTGAGAAAATATATTTTTCGTTATCGTAAATCATAGTTTCAAAAATAGTTGATTTTATAAGGTATCAGTCAATTCAAATTAATAATATTAATTGGCCTCACTAAAGTCTGAATAACTATCTTTCAATAATGGAATAATCATATTTTTTTTAAATTCAGATCTTGGTAATAATGGACTTAAATCTTCTATTGGATTTCCAAATTGTAACTTTGGAATAATTTTCTGATTTGGATCTATTATTACATTTACAAATTCAGGTTTTTTTGAATTTAAAATTTTATTTAGAACTTTATCAATTTCTTTATTATTTTTAATTTCACTATAATTTATCCCGTAAGCATTTGATATCTTCTTAAAATTTGGATTGGTCACACCTTTGCTTGAAATAGAGGCTTCATATCTTTTGTTAAGATACAGTTCTTGAAACTGTTTAATAATTCCATATCCATCATTGTTAATAATGAATAATTTAATAGGAAGATTATTAGCGACCATAGTTTGTAATTCTTGAATATTTATTTGTATGCTTCCATCTCCATCTATGCATATTATTCTTTTCTTTTTATTTGCAAAAGAAGCTCCAAGAGCTGCAGGAAAAGCATACCCCATTGGAGAATTACCGAAAGCAGAAAAAACTCTTTGTCCTTTTTTAACTTTAAAGGCCTGAATAGTCCAAGTTAAATGACCACCATCATCTGTTACAATGATATCCCTTTTGTTCAACTTCTTTGAAAGTCTGTCTATAAAACAATAAGGATTTACATATTTTTTTTGCTTGAAGTAACTACTTTGCACATTTGGATACATTGACTTCCATTGCTGACAAATATTTTTCCAACTACTGCTAGCCGAAAATTTAAATTCTTTTAATTTTAAATTAAAAGTTGATAAAAATTTATTTAAATCTTCATTAATTTTTAGATAAACGTGCAATCCTCTTTTCTTGTTTAATTCATGTCTATCTATATCAATTGAAACTACTTTGGCTAATCTTGCAAAAGTTTCTGGCTTTCCCCCTGTTATCCTTGTGTCCAATCTGCTGCCAAAATTTAAAACTAAATCTGAATTTTGTACTGCAAAGTTTGCAGCTCTTGATCCATAAACACCTATACAGCCAATATAATTTTTATTGTTATAATCTATGGTATCTAAGCCGCTCCACGTAGTTACTATTGGTAAATCAACTTTTTTAATAAATTTATCTAATACATTTATCGATCCTGACATTCTTATTCCACCACCAAGAATTAAAATTGGCCTTTTGGATTTATTCAAGAGTTTTTTAATTTTATAAATATTTTTTACAATTTGATGATTGAATTTATTTTTAGGAACTTTAAAAGATTTTATTTTCTTCAAATTAATTTTTACTCTTTGAAAATTCATTGGTATATCAATTAAAACTGGACCTGGTCTTCCTTCTTTAGATAGGTAAAATGCTTTTTCTAATACATATTTAATTTCATTTGGATTCTTTAACTGATATGCGAATTTTGTTATTGGCTTAACTATCGATACTATATCTGTTTCTTTAAAACCAACTTGTCTTACATTTTTTGTAGTTTTATTAGTTGATGACAATTCAAATGAATTAACTTGGCCACTAATATGAATAACGGGAACAGAATCAAACCAAGAGCAGGCTATTCCGGTAATTAAGTTCTGAGCTCCAGGACCGGAAGTTACCATTGTTGCTGCAAAACCTTTTTTAGTTCTTGAATAAGCATCAGCCATCATTGCTGCGGCCTGTTCATGAGCTACACAAGTGTATTTAATTTTTTTATTTCGTGAAAACGCATCAACAACAAAAGAAATTGCTCCTCCAGTAATTAAAAATACGTTACTAACATTTTTAGATATTAAAAATTTCAAAATATAATCAGCTACTGTCATAGAGATTTAAAGTTTAAAAAAGTCTTTAATTTTTAGAACCGAATATTGCAATTGTTCTTTTGATAAACCTGGATATAGACCTATCCAAAAAGTATTTTCCATTACAAAGTCTGTATTTTTTAATTCTCCTTGAACTTTGAAGTTAACGTCTTTCATATAGGGTTGTTTAATTAAATTTCCTGAAAATAATAATCTTGTACCAATTTTATTTTCATTTAAATATTTTATAAGCTCATTTCTATTAAAGCTATTATTTTTCCTTAATGAAAGAGGAAAACCAAACCAGGAGGGGTTTGAATTTTTCTCAGCCTCAGGCAATATTAAAAATTCTTCTAAATGTTTAAGATTTTTATATAAAAAATTAAAATTTTCTTTTCTTTTTTGTATAAAGCTTTCTAAACGATCTAATTGAGCGAGACCACATGCCGCCTGCATATCTGTTATTTTCATATTATATCCTAAATGAGAATAAGTATATTTATGGTCATAACCAAAGGGTAAATCTCCTAATTTCCAACCAAATCTTTTATTACAAGTGTTGTCTTTTCCAGGTTCGCAATAACAGTCTCTTCCCCAGTCTCTAAAGGATTCTGCGATACGCTCTAATTTTTTACTATTAGTAAAGACAGCTCCACCCTCGCCCATTGTTATATGATGAGCTGGATAAAAACTTAAAGTTGCAAGGTCACCAAAAGTTCCTACATTTTTATTATCAAATTTTGAGCCTAAAGCATCACAACTGTCTTCTATTAACCAAAGGTTATTTTTTTCACAAATATCTTTAATTTTTTTTACATTAAATGGATTTCCTAAAGTATGAGCTAACATGATGGCTTTTGTTTTTTTAGTTATGGCCTCCTCTATTAGATTTTCATCAATATTATAAGTTGGAATTTTAACATCAACAAAAACCGGGATTGCTCCAAATTGAATAATTGGATTAACCGTTGTTGGAAATCCTGCCGCAACTGAAATAACTTCATCTCCTTTTTGTACTGCTCTTTCTTTTAATTTGTGTGAAGTTAAAGTTGAGAATGCTACTAGATTTGCCGAAGAACCAGAATTAACTGTAAGTAGACATTTTATACCAAGAAAATTTGCTAACCTTTCTTCAAATTGTTGATTAAATCTCCCTGTTGTCAACCAGCCATCAAGTGAGGCTTCGACCATGTTTTTAAGTTCTAATGCACCAATAACTTTGCCAGACACAGGAACATCGCTAACTCCTGGAATAAATTCTTTTTCTTTAAAATTAATATTAGAATACTCATCAACTAAATCTAATATGCTATTCTTTATCCCTAAAGTTCTATCATTTTCCATAGGACTATTTAAAATAATTAAGTATTTGTTCTTGGCAAATTTTTAAAACACTTCTTTTCATTAAAAAATTCTTATACCAATAAGATATTAATTTAATGGACTTATTAAGGTCGTATCTAGTCTTCCAATTTAAAGTTTTTTTTGCTTTTTCAGAGTTTAACATTAACAATTTACTTTCGTGATATTTTTTTGAATTATTATTTTTTTTAATTACTTTTACAGAATTATTAAACTCTTTATTTATTAAATTAACTACATAACCAACTGATTTATTATTCAATTTTTCTGGGCCAAAATTCCAACAATACTCTTGAAATCTCTTTTTTTTATGAAGCTTCATTAATAATAAAAGATATCCATACAAAGGATCAATAATAAATTGCCATGGTCTTACAGAGTTCGGCGATCTTAAAATGAGATTTTTAGCTTTAGAAGATAGAGAACGAAAATAATCCGGGAAAACTCTATCTATGGAAAAGTCACCCCCACCAATAACATTCCCTGCACGAGCAGTGGCTATAAATATTTTTTTTTTTCTGAAAAATGAGTGATTATAAGAATCTACAACTAATTCAGCACAAGATTTAGAGTTGCTATAAGGATCTAGTCCGCCTAAACGATCATTTTCATTATAATAAGATTTTTTATTATTATTAAAATACACTTTGTCAGTTGTAATAATTAGAGCAGATTTTATAAAGTTTAGTTCATTCAAAATGTTAAGTACATTAACGGTGCCTAAAGTATTAACTTCATATGTATATCTTGGATGATCATATGAATATCTCACTAAAGGTTGAGCTGCCATATGAACTACGAAATCAGGGGAAAATTTTAAGATAGATTTTTTTAATTTATTATAATCTCTGATATCTCCAATTATAGAATTATGAATTTGTTTATCTAAATTAGCTAAATCAAAAAGATTTTTTTTTTCTTCTGGTCTTAAAGAATAGCCAACAACCTTAGCTCCGAGTAAATTTAATAAAATAGAAAACCAGCTACCTTTGAAGCCTGTATGGCCTGTTAAAAAAACTTTCTTATTTTTCCAAAATTTTTTTAAAAAATTAAAATTATTTTTCATCCCATAACTTCCATGGGGCTTTTTTAGAAAACCATAGATTGTCTAAATACTGCTTATCTCTCATTGTATCCATTGCATACCAAAAACCATTATGATGATAGGCAGAAAGTTGTGAGTTCTTGGAAAGTTTTTCAAGAGGTTCTTTTTCCCACACAGTAGAATCTTCTTTTAAATATTTAAAAATATCCTGCTTTAAAACAAAAAAACCACCATTAATCCACGAGCCATCACCTTTCGGTTTTTCAGAAAAATTTTCAACTAAATTATTTTTTTTATTGATATCAACAATACCAAATCTACCTTGTGGTTGGACAACGGTCATTGTTGCTAATTTTTTGTTTGATTTGTGATGATTAATTAATTTCTTAATATTGACATTAGATACTCCATCTCCATAAGTTAATAAAAAATCTTCTTTGATATAATTCTTAATTCTTAAAATTCTGCCACCTGTAAGAGTGTCTTCTCCTGTATCTACAAGAGACACCTTCCAATTTTCAGAACTTTTTCTATGAACGTCGATAGTATTTTTACTAATATCAATTGTAACATCTGAAGCATGCAGTGAATAATTGGCAAAATATTCTTTGATTAGATAACCTTTATAACCGCAACAAATTACAAATTCATTAATTCCAAAAAAAGAATAAATTTTCATTACATGCCAAATAATAGGCATATTACCAATTTCTATTAAAGGTTTTGGTTTTAAAATACTTTCCTCAGATATTCTTGTTCCTTTACCTCCGGATAAAATTACTAATTTCATAACTATGAATATATTTTAATACTAAAAGCCATTAAAATAAAAATTTTGTACATTAACATTTGATAATATATTTATACAAACGTCGTTTAAATACAATTAATAATACTGGAATAGTGCAAGGCACTTGGTATGTAGATTATATTATACTCAAAATATAAAAGAATATTTAACAAAATAATATAATGTTAAAAATTACATATCTTGTCACAGTTTATAATGAAAAAAGAACTGTAAAAAAAGCTATCTTAGATGTCTTAAATATTAACTATCCTAATAAAGAAATAATTGTAATAGACAACGGATCTACTGATGGAAGTCAAGAAATAATAAGACAATTTAAAGGAATAAAAAAAATTCTAAGAAAAAAAAATATGGGGATTGGTAAAAGCATTACTGAAGGAATGAAAAAATCTACAGGGGATTACGTTTTTATTCAATACTCAGATTTAGAATATGATTACAAAAAAAGTATTTATATGATGAAGTTTGCAAGAAATAATCAATTAGATGTTGTTTTAGGATCTAGATTAAAAAATCAGAAAAATTCAATAATCAAATTAATAATTAAGAAACCAGCTTATATGGCAACTTTAATTTGTACATTTTTAATCAATAAATTTTATAACCATAAGTTCACAGACATAATTGGCGCCAAATTGTACAAAAGAAGTACAGTAAAAAAAATTAAAACCAACTATTAAAATAATGGATTTGATTTCGAGTTTATGAGCAGACTATGTAAAAAAAAATATAAAATAGGAGAAGTATCAATAAAATATAAACCACGTGCTAATTCTAGAGAAAAAAAAATAAAATTTTATCATATGTTCATAGCATTATTTGAAATATTTAAAGTAAAAATCTTTAATTAAAAATACTGTGATTTTTCTTTTTGATATTATTTAAACATTCTATTATTATAGGTAATAAAAAACCTGCTGAATGAAAAACTAATCTACTTAAAGTTAATGGTAGAAGTTGCGAAATATCCTCTTTTGTCTGAAGATAAATTGCAAAAAATAATAAAAATATCAAAAAAAGATAAGTAAAGAAAAAATTTTTTTTATAAAAATAATTAGTCTTAAGAAAAACAAAAAGTGTAGAAAAAAATATAATAATCCAAATTGGATATTTAATAAAACTAATTAATAAATATTTAGATATAATCAATATTTTGTAAAGCAAAATTTTGATATTAAAATTATTTAATAATTCTTCATGTAATATACTTTCATTAAACTGAATTCCTGTAAAATAATAAATTTTTATAAAAGTAAAAAATAGTAATAAAATTAAAAATAGTATTGTATATAAAAATTTAAAATCAAATTTGTGATCAGAATGAATTAAATAAATTATATATAAAATAATATAGTAAAATAAACCTTCCTGCTTTGACCATAAAATTAAAAAAGAAGTAAATAAAAAAAATATTGATAACAAATTTCTGTCTAAATTATCTTTGGAGTCTTTCATAATAAGAAAAGTTCTTGAAAAAATATAAAAAAGAATAAATATTAAATATTCTTGATATCCACCAAACAACATCAAATCGATACAAAAATAAGAGACTATGAAAATTAAAATAATTTTTTCAACTATAGAAAAATTTTTACTTAGCTGTTCAAATAATGAAAAAATACTTATTAAAAATAAAAAAGGATATAAAAATCTTCCAAAGTACTCTGCTTGTAACAAACTACCCTTCCAAAAATAAGACCATAAATAGCCTCCTAAATGAGGGTAATAATTCATTGGAACATTTATTAGATCCGAATATTCTTTTCCTTGATAATAATTTAAAGCTTTAAAAAACCAATGAGCTATTCCATCCCAGCTTTGAAGTGGGTTATATGCAATTGAAACAAATAATGAAAAACATAGCACTACAAAAAAGAAAAATAATTTAGAATTTTTTTTTAAAAAAAAATTATATTGTTTAAAATAGAATAAAAAAAATAATATTGCTAAAAAAATATCAAACAAAAATATAAAAAAAATATTAAACTTAAAAAAAGATAAGAACAAATATATATTTAAATGTATAATTCCATTAAGTAGTATTAAATCAAAAAAATTTAATTTTATTTTAATAAAAATTTTATTATAATTAAAATAGTTAATTGGATAACTAAAAATTATAAAATAAATAAAAATACTTAAAAAAATTTGTAATAATTCAAACATTTTTTTTCACAAAATAACAATTATCTTTTTTTTCAATTATGCGATATTTTTTATTATTATAACTTTTATTAAATTCTTGTTCAGAAATTCCTATTAAAACAATAAAATTTCCATTAGTGCTTCGATTTAAATTATAAAAATACCCTGATATCGGTGGCATATTTTTAAAGTTTTTAACTTCCAAATTGAAATTTAATTTATATTTTTTATATAAAAATTCTAAAAAACCATACCCTTGTGGTTCACAAAAACCACCATACTTACTCATTCTTGATAAATAATTATTATTAAGAATAATATAACTGTTTAGAAAAGCATTATGTACAACTAATGTAAAAAGAATTATTAAAAAATAAATAATATTTTTTTTAAACATAAATGTTATTTTTAATTTTATTAAATATGTAAATTACCAATACATAAATAATTAAACTAAATAAAAATGAAAAAAAAAAATTATGTGTTAACAGATAAATAAAATATGGAGCCACTAAAATTAATTGAACAATAAATATTGTTTTTAAAGGTTTGTATTTTTTTATTAATAAATGATGAATATGATTATTATCAGGCGAAAAAGGGTGTTTGTTATTAATTATTCTTTGGATAGCAAGTCTTAATAATTCATAACCAGGAATAGACATTATTAAAAATATTTCATCTGCCAAAAAAATATCACCAAAACTATTGTATGATCTTAAAAAGATATAACTAATCATATACCCTAATGGTAGAGACCCACTATCACCTAAGAACGCTTTATTTTTTAAATTTAGCACCAAAAAAAACAAAAACATTATTACTAATAAGGAAATGTATAAAGGCAAAACTTGATTAAATATTAATATAACAAATATGAATATTGCATATAAAGTAACTTGCCCATTAATTCCATCTAACATGTTAAAAGCGTTAATAAATAATAAAAAACAAATAAGTGTAATAAAATAACTTAAATTCCCTAGATGAAGAGTAAAATTAGTAAAACTTAAATTTATATCTTTTAACAAAATATTTTCATCAAAATGCATTAATAATAATATACACAAACTTGTAAATAATAACTTTGAATTAGCATTAATTTGATATTTATCATCCAAATACCCAATCGCAAAAAAAGAAATTAAGACAATAAAAAAAAAATAATAATTATTTATTCTTCCAAAAAAATTAATATCAATTATGTGAGAAAAAAAATTATTGAATAATAAAATTATAACTAAATTAGTAACTAACATTAGTCCGCCTAGCAAAGGAATTGGTTTATTATGAATCTTTCTTTTATAATCAGGGTAATCAAATAAATTATATAATCTAGATATTGGTTGGTAAAAATAAATAATCAAAAAATTTAATAGCACCATCAAGGTAACCAAAAAAAAATTAATCATTTTTTTTTATATTCAATGGATAATAATTAATCAAGAATCCTAAATTAATAGAGAAAATAACTAGTAGCCAATTATTATAAAAGCTTCCTGATGGAAATAATGGAAATAAAGTCAAAATCAAACCAAGAATAAAAAAGAAATTTGGTTTATCTGTAAAAAGTTGTTCTTGTTTTTTGGATCTTGAATAAATATTTTTCAACAGAAAAAAAAGGAATAAAAAAAAAGAAAAAAACAAAATGAAACCAATTAAGCCTATTTCAGATAACATCTGCAGGTAAATATTATGAGGATGAGTGTTGCATCCATTAGAATACTCATAAATAGAAAAGATGACCTCATCTTTTTTAACATGCTCCCCTGGGTACTTATAAAATTTTATGTAAGAATCAGAAATATCAAAAGTAGCCTGGGTGTTTTTTGATGAGATTGTTATATGATAATATTCTACATTAGTTTTTATTCCATTGCCAAGAAAGTCAACCACATCAAACATTTTTTCTATATTATAAATTCCCTCAATTGGTGAAGTTTTGGCAAAATCTAAATTAATCTTGTCTTGGACAGTAAATCGACTATCTGCACATAAATATCTAAAAGATCTTAAACCTTGTCCTAAAATTTTTTTATCTTGAAACATTTTTAAAGCTGTTAAATAGTGTAACTCATGACGATAACTTGTTGAAAACATAGTTTTTCCCTCTTTTAGTTGTCCTAATGTATGAAAAAACAATCTGTTAAAAAAACCAGAATTATTTGAAGTAATAAGAGTAAATAAAATAATAATTAATGATAAAAAATAAAACTTATATTTGGTATTAAAAAAAAAAATTAAAAAGAAAAAAACTGTAATAGCGTAATATGCAAATGCCAATCTTTCACCGCTTATAAAAACTAATACACCAGAAATAAGCAGCAAGATAAGAGATATATATTTTTTATATTTAATATCTAAAATAAATATTATCCCTAACAAGAATGGAAGGGTTCTACTTATAAAGCTACCCATGATAAGTTCTTCTTCAAAAAAACTGCTTATTCTATCTTGCGCGGGGTATCCAATAGTATTAAATCCTGTAGCGAGTTGTATTAAACTATCAATAAACAAAAAAATAAAAGATAAACAAAATGAAAAAAAAAATAATTTCAAAAAATTTTTTTTACTCAATATTAAAGAAAAACATAAAGAGAATATAATTATTCTTATATAGGGTATTGAAGTTTGAAAAGAAATTAATGGGTTGAAAGAAAAAAGGGAATTTATATTTATGTATATATAAATTATAAAAAAAAATAAAAAAAAATAATTATTAAAATATTTAAAATCTTTATTCTTAAAACAAAAAAAAAGAAAAAGAATAGAGCTTAATGAAATAAAGAAATCGGGTAAAAAGGTGCCTGAAATTAGAAAAAACGGCAATAACAAAAATGGAATAATAATTATTTTATCGAAAAATAAATTTTGCAACTTAAGAAACTTTAACATAAATTTATTTATTAATTAAAAAAAAATTGTATAGATAGTAAATTCTGCAAGTAAGTATATTATATCAAATAAATAAAAGTAATATAAGATTTTAGTTATGTATTATAAGAATATACATTGAAGTACGATAAAATATATTAATCTAATTATTTTTATTTTTTTTGAAAAACGATAAATATTCAACAACTAATGTTATTAAAATACTTATATAATAATAAAAAAATATATTTATTTAAATTTGAGCACATTTTATGTGTATTCTGGATTGGATGTTTGCTATCGGTAAATTCTAAAATTAGTGATTTATATATTGCAGATCAAAATCCACTGGCAATTTTTTTAATTTTTATTAGAATCGCTATTCCTATATTAGTATTTTTAATTCTAATCTTTTTTTTAAAAATTAAAAAATTAGACTTTTTTAATCTAAGTTATTTATTTTTTGCTTTGTGGCAACTTATAATTCTTTCAACAAATAAAGTAAGTTCAATTGCTGAGTTAGAAAAATATCATTTAATCATAAGTATGATAGCAATATTGCTAATCATACATGTTGTAAAATATTCTAAGTTCAAATTCTTTGAATCCAAGTTATTAATTCTTTCTACTCTTTTTATTGCTTCTATCTCTTTTTATTATTCAATACTGGCTGTTATTGAATTTATTAAAAATAGAGAAATATTTTATTTATATTGGAACACAGCCTTTATGGCTGAGGGCAGAAATTTATTACAAACAAACCCTAGAATTACTGGCATTTCTAGAATGCTTGGCTTAGTACTTTTTTTTATTTTTTCTATATTTATATGCAATAAAAAAAAAATAAATAATTTATTATTAATTGCACTCATGTTTATAATAAGTTTTTTATTGTATGGAATGCAGTCAAAAGGATCTTATCTTTCAATCTTTATATTAATAATTTATTATATTTTTTTTTTTAAAGAAGAAATAAAAAAAAAAATTTTTATATTTTTTATTATTTTAATTCTCCCAATTCTTGCGTATGAGGCTGTTATTAAGATTAAGGTCTACAGTATTAATAAGATTGAATTCAAAAAAATTGATAAGACTTATATTAACTCAAGATTTTTTAACAAACATACTGTGGTAATAAACGGTGAGATGCAAAATGATTATACAACCGGTAGATACGAAATATGGAGCAGAGCTTTAAAGATAATAAAAGAAAAAAGAATTTTTCTAGGGTATGGGCCTCAAGCTGACAGAATGCTTCTTAAAACTGAAATTAAAAATTGGGATTTACCTGAACATTTTTTTGATTCAAACGCATCTAACGGCTTAATTTATAGTTATTTATGTGCTGGAATTATTGGATTATTATTCATTTTAATTATTTATTTATTAATATTTCTTGAACTATATAAATCAATTTTTATAAAAAAAGCTTTTACAAATAAAAAAATAAATGTCATTTTTTCTATTTTAACATTAACATTTTTATCTTTAAGAACTTTTTACGAAAATGGATTTACGCTATTTGGTATTGATTTTATATTTACAACTCTTGTTTATCTTATATTACAGAAATTTAATTTAAGTAGTAAATTATAAATATTATTATATATAATTAGTGAATGCATTTATTTTTTTTTGATGCTGAAAAATTATTTTTTTAAAATTACTGTCATATTTTACTTTTAATTTTATTATTTTTTTTATTTTTCTTTTAATAAATGTAAAATCATTTTTTTTCTTAACGAAAAAAAAATATTTTTTTAAAGCATTATTGCTAAAATTATTATTTAAGCTTAAAATTTTTGTATTAGAATTAATGGCATCAATTACAAATAATGAAAAAAAATTTTCTTCACTACTTATGGCTAATTTACTTTTTGATAATAAATTATAAACTTTATTTTTATTTATAAAACCAAAATTTTTTACATTCTTATTATCAAAAAAATCACCAATAACGCATATTTTATAATACTCTGATAAAAAACTAATAATATTATTTCTTATTTTTGTATTTTTAGTTGAATGATTTCTATTGTAAAATATTAGATCAAAAATTTTTTTTTTTATTTTTTTTTTATTTAAAGAAAAATTACTAAAAACAAAATTGAATAAAGTGTGTTTATATTTGGACTTGCTAACATATTTTTTTAATAAATCTGTTGAAAATATGACTTTTTCAAATTTGTTATAAATAATTAAACTACTTATTCTGTAGAATATTTTAAAAATATATTTTCTGATAAAGAAATTAATACCTGTTACTTCTCCACTAAAATTACCACCTGTGATTGGACCAATAACTGTTTTTTTAGGTAAAAATAAAAAAACAATAAAATTCCATAGTGGTAAATAATTTATATAAACAATGTTTTTATCACGATTTAACCATAAGTAATATACACCATAAAGGGGGCCAAAATATTTGTGAACAAAACCACTTTTATTAATAAATTTTTTTTTGAAACAATTGTTATTTTGACAGATAAATGATTGTTCAAAAGTCTTAATTTCAATTACTTTTTTTTTATTTACGGATAAAAATTTTTTTAAAAAAAGATTTCCTAAAATACCTTCGCCTGTTTTTTGTGATAAATTACTCGCCCAAACTACTGTTTCAATTTTTATCATTATAAATATTAAATTTAATCTGGTTATATCTAAATGTTAATTCACCATATAAATAAAAATATAAAGTATAAAAAAGCCTTAAAATTCTTCTTGTAGTGTCGGTTCTTAATCTCCATAAAAATTCTAGATTTAATTTATCAAATATTTCTGGAACTTTTTTTTCTGATCCGGAAGCTATGGCCACGGCTCCTCCAATACAAATAATTTTAAAATATTTATTATTTTTAACAATTAATTCTGCTAATTGTTCTTGCTTTGGCGTTGGTAATGTACAAATAATTAAATCTTTATTAGTAAAATCTTTCGGACAACATTTGTAGATATTTTCCAATGTACTAAAAGGCAAATCAATATGTATAATCTTTAAATTTGGAAATTTTTTAATTAGATATTTCCTTGATAATTTACTCAACTTTCCGAGAATATAAATTTTTTCAATTATACTTGGAACAACTAAATTATTAATTAGACTAGATCCTGCTATTTTAGGTGCATTTCTTCCATAGAATCTATTTTTAAATATACCGTCAGGCCAGTTGAATAAATGATCATGTAACTTAATCTTTTTAGAAGATAGATATCCTAAAAAAGCTAAATTTAACCCTGAAAGTGAAAAATTTTTATCAAAGGGTATTTCAGATACATTTCTAATTAGTCTTATTTTTTTAATAGAATGATAAGCTTTGTTAATACTTATTATTAAATCTTGAAATATCAAATTTCTATTAAAATATTTTTCTAGGTATTCTTGGCCTAAATTACTATTATTTACTTTTTGATAGATTTCAGGATTATCTTTTAAATATAAAATTTTTTTAGCAAGATCATCAGGACTATCTGGATCTACGCAAGACCCTATTCTAGACTCATTAATTATTTTTTTAGTTTCTCCACTGATCATTCCTAATATAAATTTATTAGATTTTAAGTATGTCTGTAATTTTCCAGGGATAGTGGAAGAAATAGCTACGCCAGATTTCAAGCTGATAAACAGTACATCTGCAATAGAATGATAATAAGAAACATCGTTTAGGTCTTTTTTTCCTTCTAAAATAAAATTGTTAATATTTTCTTTTGTAATTACTTTTTTAATATTTTTTAATTCTCTACCCGAACCTACAATGATCCATTTGATATCATCGCAATTTTTCAAATAAATAGCAGCTTTTATAACTTGATCAAAATTTTGAGCTTCTCCAACATTGCCAGTAAAAACTATCTTAAAAGATTTATCATTTTCATATTTTTTTATTATTTCAAATTTTATACTATTTTTTGTAATTTTACCTCGCGGTAAAATATCCTCAGCCCAAGATGGAAAATAAATAATATTATTATCGGTATTATTATATTTAGCAATTATTTCCTTAAAAGATTTTGATTGAACTAAAATATAATCAAAATTTTTATAAATAAATTTAGAGATTACCTTAATTATTTTATAAAATATATTATTCTTAAGAATTTTTAATTCCAAAAGAATATCTGGCCATATATCTAATACCCAGATAAAAGATTTGCATGATTTGATTTTGGAAAAAAACAATGCTGGCAAGGAAGATGTTAATGGAGAGGTAGCAAAAGATATTACTATATCATATTTTTTGTTTCTTAATAAAAAAAATCCACAAATAATTGAAGAAAAAATAAATGAAATATAATTAAAAAAAAGAAAGATTTTACTACTATCTCTTCTTAAAAATACTGGAATTCTAAATACTGAAGCTCCATAAAAATTATTAAATTTTTTTATATCTAATTTATATTCACTAAATAATTCTCCATCTGGATAATTGGGAGCTCCAGTTAAAATATCAACTTGATGGTTGTTATCAATTAATAATTTTGCCACGTCATTAATTCTGAACGTTTCGGGCCAAAAATATTGTGTAACAATTAAGATTCTCAATTTAAATAAACTAAAGTTTAAACCAAGTTTTTTTATTTATATAATGGGTATAACTTTGAATAATTTTAACAACTGTTTCTGAAACATCACTAATTGCATAGTCATAATAAATTTTACTATTAAAACTCTCTTTCTTTTTATTACTCATAGTTATTTCTGCGGCATTTAAAACATCTCTTGAATTTAAACCAGACATAATAGTTAAACCACGCTCCATACCTTCTTGTCTTTCATTGGAGGTTCGTAAATTAACTGAAGGCAACGATAGTATGGATGTTTCTTCTGTAATACTGCCACTGTCAGATAAAATTATTTTCGCATTTTTCATTAATTTGACATAATCAAAAAAGCTAAATGGTTTGTAAAAAAATATATGCTTATCTAACTTAAGGTTAAATTTTTTAATTTTTTTTTGAATTCTTGGATGCAATGTAAAAATAACATTTAATTTTAATTTTTTTCTTAATTTAACTATTGAATTAAAGATAGATTCTAAATTTTTTTTATTATCTACATTCTCTTCTCTATGAATACTCGCTAAAATATAATTCTGTGAAGATAATTTTAGTTTTTTTAAAATATTACTAATATCAATTTGCTTAGAATAGTAATTAAATACTTCGTATAATGGACTGCCTATTTTTATAATCCTATCTTGATGTATTCCCTCCGACCTAAGATTTGATGAAGCATAAGAACTATAGGTCATATTAATATCTGATATATGATCAACTATTTTTCTATTTATTTCTTCTGGAACAGATTCATCAAAACATCTATTGCCCGCCTCTATATGAAATATCGGAATTTTTCTTTTTTTAGCACACAAAACTGTCAATGCACTATTAGTATCACCAAGAACTAAAACAGCATCTGGTTTTTCAACTTCTAATATTTTATCAAACCTTACTAATGACTTGCTGATAAATTCTATGGCATTTTTAGATTTACAATTTAAATTAAATTTAGGTTTTTTTAATTTTAGTTCTTTAAAAAAAATATTACTTAATTCATAATTATAATTTTGACCTGTATGAACTAAAATATGATTAAAATAAAATTCTAACTTTTTTATTATTCTTGAAAGTCTTATAATCTCAGGCCTTGTACCAACTACAGTTATGACTTTTAATTTCATAATTAAACTTTATAAAAAATTGTATCAGGATTTTTCTTATCTAAAATTTCATTCGCCCACACTAAAACTTTAACTATTTTATTTCCTGTATTTTCTATATTATGCGCCCAGCCTGGTATAGCATTGATGACAAAATTTTTATTTTCGTCAGCTAATATAGAAAATTTTTTCTTAGAAATTATATTTACAAAATTAAATCTTGCTTTACCAGTAATTACTACGAATTTTTCAGTTTTAGTATTATGATAATGATTACCCCTAACTTTTTCGGGTAATATTGAAAAAAAAGAAATTTGGCCAAAATCAGCATTCTTTAGAAACTCACTAAAATAACCCCTTTTGTCAGAGAACTTTTTTATAGCATATTTAAAATCTTTTTTTAGAAAATAACTTATATAAGTGCTATATAGATTCTTAATAAGAGAATTAGAAATATTATTCGGCAGAATAATTTTTTCTTTTTTATTGAAGCTTCTAATTATTGTCACTAAATTTAATAAAGTTATAGTAAAAACATTACTAATCTTTATAAAAGAATTTTTTTTCTTACCTGACTTAATGTCTTTCAAAAAAAAAGAAATTAAATCGTCAATATAAAGTAATAATATTTTTTTATTAGGATCAGTAATTGTAACTTTTTGATTTTTATATATTTGAGTGCAAAAGGTTGCGACTGCAGAGTTATAATAAGGTTTAGACCATTTTCCAAAAATATTTGGAAGCCTGTATATTAACACTTCTGCTCCAGTATTTTTTTTATAGTTTAATAAAATTCTTTCTGCTTTTAATTTTGATTCTCCATATACATTTTTTAATTTAACCTGCATGGAGGATGCATAAACAATTTTAGTTTTTTTAAAATTATTTTTTAAAATCGAACAAATATTTTCAGTAAAAATATAATTATCATCATAAGAATATTTTGGAGGGTTCTCTTTGTTAACTCCTGCCAAATGAAATATTATATCTGCTTTGATTAATTTTTTATAAATATCTTGTTTTGAAGATTTTCTGTTTAAAGTTAAAATATTATAATTTCTAAACTCAAAAAGTTTAGCAATTAGATTTTTCGCTATAAACCCTTGGGATCCTGTTATTAAAATATTCATTATAAATATTAAAAATTATTTAACTAAATAATTTTTATTTTTGAAAATTTCTAATTTTAATAAAATCTTCTTTGTTTTATCAATTGTTAAGTGTTCAGCGTTATTTGAATTGTAATCTTCAAAACTTGAAATATCTTTAGAGCCTTTTGCAAAATATAGATCATAATTCAAATCTCTTTGATCGCTATTGATGCAGAAATATTCACCCATATCTTTGGCTTTTGCCATTTCCTCTCTAGTTAACAAGCTTTCGTAATGTTTTTCACCGTGTCTAGTACCAATAATATTTATTTTATAATTTTTTTTATTAAAAATACTTAATATCGCTTGTAAAAGATTATGAATATTAGTGGCTGGAGTTTTTTGCACAAATACTTCTCCACCCTTTCCGTATTTTAAAGCAAATAAAACTAATTGTATTGCTTTGTCCATGGGCATTATAAATCTTGTCATCTTAGGATCCGTAATAGTAATGGGTTTATTATTTAAAATTTGGTTGATAAATAAAGGAACTACGGAGCCTCTTGACGCTAAAACGTTGCCATATCGCGTAACTGAAATAATAGGCCCATTTTTATTCAAATTAAAATTAGAGACTGCAATTTTTTCCATTAATGCTTTTGACATACCCATTGCATTAATTGGGTAAACTGCTTTATCTGAACTTAAACACACAACTCTTTCGACAGAGTGTTGTATTGCAAGTTGTATTAAATTATTTGTACCTAGAATATTTGTTTTTACAGCTTCTAAAGGATAAAATTCACAAGAAGGTACTTGTTTTAGTGCTGCGGCGTGAAAAATTAGATTGGATCCCTTAATTACGGCATTTAAACTTTCTTTATCTCTTACATCTCCAATAAAAAACTTAACATTTTTATTGTTAATATTTTTTCTTAAGTCCTCTTGCTTTTTTTCATCCCTACTAAATATTCTGATTTCTTTAAATAATATTTTTGATGAAAGAACTTTTCTTAGAAAAGACTCACCAAAGGAACCTGTTCCGCCTGTAATTAATAAAATTTTATTCTTAAACATTTATTTAATATTATTTTTAATTTTAGCTAAGAGCAATATTAATCTATCTTTTAACCCATAAAACAATGGAAAAAAAAATAATAGACTAGAAATATAGTAAATTTTTCTTTTAACAGTTAATACATTCCAATGTTTCAATAAAAAAAAAACTTTAGCTTTTTGCTGTCTAAAAACTTTATTAGTCAATCTATTATCAGCAGCAATATTAACTTTAATCGGAAGTGTAGTTAAAAAAAAAAAATTACCATACTTAGAGAATCTCAAAAAAAGATCTGTGTCTGTACCTCCGTACAAGTTATTATCCCAACCATTAATTCGTCTAATAATACTTGTTCTAAATATAGCGCATGAAGTATTTACTAATTGACCATTATTCCTTAGGTCATCAAAATTATGGGGCCTAATAGATGGATCGATAGTTTTGAAGGCAAAATTATTATAAACTCTAGTCATTGGTAAAAGATATGCATCTTTTATATTGATTTTTATATTTTTTAGAATAGTTTGAATTGAATTAAGATTTGCATAGTCATCATCATCGAAAAACCAAATATATTTAGTTGAACATAATTTTAAGGCAAAATTGCAAGAATAACTTTGTCCGTAATTTTTATTTAATACAAAGTATTTTATATTATTAAATTTTTTTAAATAATTCTTATTTTGCTCGGCAATCTCTTTTTTTGAACCATCTTCAATAATAAAAATATCAATAAAATTTTTAAACTTATTAAAATTGTCTAAACTTTTTTTAAAAAGTTTACTTCTATTATAAGTTGGTATAACGACAGTTAAAATTTTTTTAGACATATAAATATTATTTAATTAAAAATATTGATTATAAATTCAATTGTCTTTTGTTAAATTCTAGCAGCATTAAAATCGCCCATAAATAAGTATGAGTACCTGGCTTATTTTTTGAAAAAGAAATAAATAATTTTTCTACTAAATTTTGATCAACGGGTAAATTTTTATAATAATCTTTATTGTAAATTCTTTCTTTAGTCCAATCCTGTAGTTCATTATTCATCCACTGTTTAATGGGAGCTTCAAACCCAATTTTTTTCTTATTAATTAAATGATCAGGCAAATATCTTCTTAAAAGCTTTTTTAGAATATATTTCTTGTTCAATGAATTAATTTTATAATTAATTGGTAACCTAGCTGACCACTCAACTACTTCTTTACTTAAAAAAGGGGATCTAGATTCGAGCGAATAAGACATGGATGCAAGATCAGATTTTTGCAAATAATCATCATTTAAAGTGTAAATAATATCTAATTTCATACATGCCTCAGCTGCCGATATATTCTGATTGCTAAATGTTGAATAAGTTTTATGAAAGATCTCATTCATATTTACAGTATTCTCGATAACTGCATTGGACAAAACATTGTAATTATTTTTTATAATGCTTCTTACAAAACTAAAACTCTCTATAAGATTTTTCTTTAATAAAGTTTCTGCAATTAAATTTAATTTATAATTTGGAGTTAAATTTAATAAATACGCTAGTATTTTTTTAAAGGAATTTGGAATGTATTTAATTTTTTCTAAAATGTTAATTATTAAATAATAATTATATCCACCAAATAATTCATCACCCCCATCTCCGGTCAAGACAACCTTAACATGTTCACTTGCTAATTGAGAAGCAGCCATTAAAGGGAATGCGGAACTATCAAAAAAGGGCTCATCAAAACTTTTGAAAAAATTAGGCAGTAATTTTATTAAATCATCAGCATCTATATTTCTGTCGTAATGGTCCGTTTCTAAAAATTGTGAGATTTTTCTAGAATTATAGCTTTCATCAAAAATTTTATTATTAAAACCAATACTAAAAGTTTTTAAATTTGAATCTAAGCCAATTTTTTTTTTTGCAATAGCAGTTATTAAAGAACTATCAATTCCACTTGATAAAAAAACTCCTAATGGGACGTCACTTATAAATCTTTTTTTTAAATTTCTTATTAAAATATCTTCCAATTCATCAATTACGTCATTTTCTTTTATATTTCGGAATAAGCTAAAATCTGTACTAAAATTTTTTATTTCCCAATAAGGGCGGATATAAAAATCTTCTTTCGAAAATTTTAAATAATGACCAGCGTTTAATTTTTTAATATTTTTATAAATTGATCTTGATCCTGGAATATACCCAGAATCTAAATACGATCTAATTGATTGAATATCATATTCTTTTGATATTTCTGGCAATAGATTGATGATAACTGAGGGCCTAGAAGCAAAATAAAAATTTTTTTTATCTAAATAATAATAAAATGGTTTTTCCCCAATTCTATCTCTTGCGGCGTATAAAATTTTTTTAGACTTATCCCAGATAGCAAATGAGAACATGCCGTCTAATTTATCAAGACAATGATGACCCCACTTTATCCAACTATTTAACAATAATTCTGTATCTGAATTACTTTTCCAAATAAAATCATTTTTAATCTCTTGATGTATTTCACGATAATTATAAATTTGACCATTAAATACGCAGACATAATTTTTATCATGAGATAAAAATGGCTGATTTGCATTTTCAGATAAATCAATTATCGAAAGACGCCTAAAAGCAACTCCAAAATCACTTTCAATAATTACACCTAAATTATCTGGCCCTCTATTTTGTATAATATTAACAGAATTTATAAGCTTAGATTTGTCTATTAATTTATTTTCAAAAGTTATCTGACCTAAAAATCCACACATTAAATTTTATTTATTAATAAAATTTAAATTGCTTTTATACCAATTGATAGTTTGTATTAAACTTTGATTTATGGGCGTTATACTAATAGGACCGATAATTCTTTTTAATCTACTGTTTGACCCATGCGTAATATAAACATCACCTAACTGATGTTTTCTTTGTTGAAATTTAATATTTTTAAAATGCATTTTAAAAATATTAACTATTCTTTTAAGACTTATTGGCCTATTAGAACAAATATTAAATATTGAATGTTTTTGCTTCAAGTTTTTTTGATAAACTTTGTCTATCATATCAATCGCGTCGGCAATATAGGTAAAGTCTCTTTTATGTTTGCCATAAAAATTTAAATCAAATTTTTTATTTTTTATGCAAGCGCTTATAACTTTTCCTATTAACATATCTGGTCTTCCCCACTCGCCAAAAATAGTAAAAAATCTTAGGCCTATAAAATTAATATTATACATTTTTGAGTATAGTTCTGCCATTTGTTCATTAGCATATTTTGAAAAGGCATAAAAACTTTCTGGTATTTTTTTATGATTCTCTAATATTGGCAAAACTTTAGAGTTTCCATATACCGAACTAGAGGATGCATAAATAATCTTTTTTATCTTATGTTTTCTTACTAAATTAATAATATTAAAAAAACCAACAATGTTTGGATTAATATATTTTTCTGGAAAAATAATAGAACTTCTGACCCCTGGTTCAGCCGCTAAATGAAATACGAAATCAAATTTATTTAATTTAAAAAAACTAGATAATTTTTTACTATCTGAAATATCTATTTTTTTAAAAAAAAAGTTTTTTTTTTTTTTTAAAAAAG
>Ga0114968_10000528_pt1 | contig 28393 bp, 25 predicted proteins | sample M_130807_EF_Meta_FD_87020 | JGI IMG/M metagenome (GOLD analysis project Ga0114968, IMG submission 87020) | Freshwater microbial communities from Lake Montjoie, Canada to study carbon cycling - M_130807_EF_MetaG | ecosystem: Environmental > Aquatic > Freshwater > Lake | place: Lake Montjoie... | reverse complement strand
TTCTTTCTTTGCCAACCGCGGTGCACTTGGCGCAGCATTCTTTGACCCGACGCAACCAATCTATTCAGGTAACGAAGCCTACGGAGGTTATTTCGAATGGACAGACAACAATAAGCCAAATACACTTTCAGCGCGCAACCCACTGGGCCTTATCGAGCAGTCTACGGACCAAAGTAAAGTCAATCGTGCCATTGCCAACGCTAAAGTTTCTTACCATTTACCTTCTTTACCATCCTTGAAAGCAACCGTAAACGTAGGTGGCGACTTTTCTGAAGGTACAGGTTATACCATCACACCTGCTTCCTCTGCATCAGGTTTTTACACACAAGGGCGTTATTCAAACTACCGCACCACCAAAACCAACAAACTTTTTGAATCTTACTTGAGCTACAATTCTGGTTCAAAGTGGGAGAAACAAACGCTAGAGATGGTTGCAGGTTACTCCTACCAAGATTGGGATACCTACAGCCCAAATAACCCAACGTACAATGAAGCAAAAGATAGTGTAATTGCACCAGAGGCTGCATTTCCATTCTATACGCGTAATGTACTGATGTCTTACTACGGACGCGCCATCTACAACTACGCTGGTAAATATGTTGTGAACGTTTCTGTACGTCGCGATGGTTCTTCGCGCTTTAGCCCAGATACGCGTTGGGGTATTTTCCCTGCGGCATCTGCTGCTTGGCTTATTTCTGAAGAAGATTTCTTGAAAAACAGCAAAGCTATCAACATGTTGAAACTCCGCGCTGGTTGGGGTATTACAGGGCAGCAAGACGGCATTGGAGATTACGCCTACATCGGAAACTATTTTCAGGGGGCAACAACTGCTCAATACGCCTTTGGTGGTCAGTACTACCAAGTATTGCGTCCGGCAGGTTTTGATGCAGGCCTTAAGTGGGAAACCACAACCTCTTACAACCTCGGTCTAGATTTTGGTTTCAAAAACGACCGTTTCTCTGGAAGCATCGATGTGTATCAAAAAGATACCCGCGATCTACTCGCTACTGTTCCTGTTCCTGCCGGTACAAATTTTACCAATGAAATCCTTACTAACGTTGGTGCAATGCAAAACCGCGGTATGGAAGTCTCTTTAAATACTGGCCTCATTGCTAAAAAAGACATGCGCCTAGACTGGACTATCAATGGCACTTACAACGTGAACTCCGTTGTTAAATTATCACAAGTTGTAGATACTACATCTCCGGGTGTCTTGATCGGTGGTATTGGTGGCGGTATTGGAAACACCATCCAAGCGCATCAAGTTGGCTATCCAACTTATACCTTCTTTGTATTGGAGCAACAATACGACTCACAAGGCCGCGTCATTGAAGTGGGTTCTTTAGCGGAAATCGACATGAATGGCGACGGACAAGTAACTGCAGCAGATAAATGGAAAGACACCAACGCATTTGTGGACAGAAACCACGATGGCATCATCAACGTCAAAGACCGCTACTACGCTGGTCAGGCTGCTCCAAAAATGTTCTTTGGTACTGCCCTGAACTTCCAGTACAAAAAATGGTATGCTGGCTTCTCTGCCCGTGCAGAATTAGGTGCAACTATCTACAACAACATCCACTCTAATAGCGCAGTATTCCAGACAATTGATGGTACTAAAAAATACCTCAACAACATCAGCTCTTTGTATTACCAAGACGAAGTACAGCGCGTCACAGCAAATCAATTGATGAGTGACCACTACCTTGAGAAAGCCAATTTCTTGCGCATGGACTTCATTAACATAGGCTACAACTTTGGTAAACTCGGTTTTACAAAAGAAAAAGTGGGCCTCAATGCAAGTTTTGTTGTACAAAACGCGTTTGTTGTCACCAAATATACTGGTCAAGATCCAGAAATTGGCGGGGGCATCGACAACAATTTCTATCCACGTCCACGCGTGTATTCAGTTAACTTAACATTTGATTTCTAATTTTTGAACCATGAAAAGATTAGTAGCTTATACCTTTATTGCCAGTGTACTTTTATTGGGTGCTTGTGGTAAAAATTTGAATCAGTCACCGAAATATGGCCTCAATGCTGAGGCAGTATACAGCGATGCTGATAACTACATTAAAGTACTTGCTAAGCTGTACTCAGGAATGTCAATAACTGGCAATCAAGGCCCTGCAGGTCAAGCTGATATCGCCGGTATCGATGAAGGATTCTCAGCATATGTCCGCGTATTGTGGAACATGCAAGAACTTCCTACCGATGAGGCAATCTGCGGCTGGAACGACCCCGGAATTCCAGATTTGAATAAAGCACAATGGAATGCGGACAACGTGTGGGTAAAAGGAATGTATTACCGCATTTTTTACCAAATCACGCTTTGCAATGAGTTCATCTGGCAAGCCCGTGATGAGAAACTCAACGAGCGCGGCTTCTCTGCTGAACAAGTTGCTAATATCGTCACCATGCGCAATGAAGCGCGTTTCTTGCGTGCCTTGGCTTACTACCACGCCATGGATTTATTCGGAAATGTACCGTTTGTAACAGAAGAAGATCGTGTAGGCGCCTTTACTCCAGAACAAATCATGCGTGCCGACTTATTCGCTTACATCGAGTCTGAAATCAAAGCAATTGAGGATGAACTTACCCCTGCAAGTTCTGTTGCTTATGGTCGTGCTTCAAGCAGTGCAGCGCACGCCCTCATGGCGAAAATGTATCTAAATGCTGAAGTATACACAGGAACGCCTCGTTACACTGACTGCGCCACTTATTGCGAAAAAGTGATCAATACTAATAGTTTCCAACTCGACGACGTCTATCAGGATATCTTCTTGGCAGATAACCACACTTCTCCGGAAATTATTTTCCCAGTTGTTTATGATGGATTGTATTCTCAAACTTGGGGAGGAACAACCTTTATGATATGCTCAACCCTAGGAGGTTCTATGGTGGCTGCAGACTACGGTGTGAATGGAAAATGGGCAGGTAACCGCGCGACGCGACCTTTTATCGAGAAGTTTACCGATTCAACCGAAGATTCTCGTTGGATGTTCTATACCGCAGGTCAACAAATGGATATCACCTCCATGAGTACCTTTACGCAAGGATATCCAAATCCTAAGTACAAGAACAAAACCAAGGATGGATTAAATGGTTCAAATAACGCAACCTCAGCGCATGTCGATGTCGATTTCCCTATGTTCCGTTTGGCAGATGTTTTCTTAATGTATGCTGAGGCAAAATTCCGCTCAGGTGATGAAGCTACTGCACTGACATACATGAACAAAATCCGCGAACGTGCCTACGGAGACGCAAGTCACAACTACAGCTCTTTAGTACTTAATGATTTCATTGACGAACGCGCACGCGAACTCAACTGGGAGTGTACACGTCGTACCGACCTTATCCGCTTTGGTCTCTTTACAGGTAGCACATACGTGTGGCCGTTCAAAGGAGGCGACGCAGCTGGTCTTGGAGTAGATGATAAATACAATCTATACCCTATTCCAACAGCTGATATCGTACTGAATCCGAATTTACAACAGAATCCAGGTTTCTAAAGCATTCAAAATGTTGATTGATGGAAAGGGGGGAGTTTTCGGACTCTCCCTTTTTTATTTGTGCCCGCTCAGTAAAATTCCGTTATTGTTTATTTGCCGGATTCCATTACTGTTTATTTGAGGGAATATTGATAAGACACACGCACTAATGGTTGTACTCCACTTGCTCTTGACCTCAACCCAACTTGCAATTTCAAGGAATGTTGTTTAGGTAATTCAACGGAAGCGCCCACAAAATAGCGCCACTGAACGGTTGCTCCGCTGATGAGTACTTCTGTAGGGGTGTAGACTACATTGGCATTCCAACGGTAAAAGTGTTCTGCACTTAAGCACGGGCTAAGCGGAAAATTTTTGATGTCATAACTCATGCAGAGTTTATTGCGCCAAATGCTGCTGCTTGTCTTGCCCGTTTGCATGCTCCATTGTTGCGTGGAGTTCCACGAAAGGTCAAGTCTTTTTGGGCCAAGATCAAAAACATCTAGTATAGAGCATTCAAAACCAAGCTGATAACGGTTTGAAAAGAGGTTGCTTGCTAGTTGTATTTGATCACCTTTCTCGTTGAGGGCTAAGCGGTAGGCGCCTTCTAATTTAAAGACGTCAAATAGAGAAGCGGAATGGCTCAAATCCAAGTATAGCCGGTCAAAACCCGTCCCTAAATTTTGACGAAGGCCAAGGTCTATACTTGTTTTTTGCGTTTTTGCCCATTTTTTAGAGATACCGGCGTCAAGCCACAGACCTGTTTGGGCGCTGAGTACCTGACTGTACAAAAGAATAGGAAATAGTATTTTTTTCATTAGTGAAAGACATGAAGCGTGCCGAGGTCTGAAATACTGCCCTTTGCGGTGATTTCAATGGTTTGCTCTATTTCTATGTGTTGACCTTCTATCGGTGGATTTTCACTGACCACATAAACTTTGTAGGTGCCCACTTGCAAATTGGAAAATTGAAAGTCGCCATATGCATTGGTTTTGACATTGTCATTTGCAAAAGTATTTTCTCCATAACAGATGTAGACATTTTTTTCGGCCATATTTTGAACCATTGGGCTTATATAATCGGCACTGCCCTGATTGGCAACGTCCAGTGCAAAATTGGTGGTGCCGTTGTCTGGATCAGAAATGGCTTGGTGGCTTTTGTAAGCGATCGTTAAAATATCTTGGTCTAGCGCCATGTTGAAATTAATAGCACCCAAGCTGGCCAGCTTATTTTTTACGGCTTGCGCAATGGTGGTATTGGCATCGCTGTAATTAAAAACAACCTCTAGGCCGATTCTCCCTTGGATATTTGGGTTAGCTGTTGAAACCCAAGTTGGGTTTTTGAAATAAATGTAGTAGTTGTTGCCGTCTTTTACTTCGTTGAGCAGAAAATAGTCACCGTGCTCAATTTGTGCGCCAGAGGTGAAGGTAATTTGTTGTACTTCGTTTTCTCCGGCAATGAAATCTTGCCCGGTCACCTTCCCTTTGATTGCCGAGGTGCCACCAGGTCCAGGGTTTTTCTTAACACAGGCATTTGTGAAAAGTAGGAGGCATAAACCTAAAAAGAGAGGTGTGGACTTAATTTTTGATAACCTTTTCATAAATTCCTTTGGTTGGTTCAATGATAAAATAAATGCCGCTTTGTAATTGCTGAAGCTCTAAATCAATAGAGGTCTGATCGTATAAAACTTGAAGCATTATTTGTCCTGAGAGATTAACTATTTGCAGCGTTCCATTTCCGGCCAATCCGCTAATTTCAACTTTTGTTTGGGCAGGATTCGGAGCAATAATGACCTGATTGGCTTCGTTTTCAGAAAAACTTGCAGTGCAAGTACCAAACATATTGGCGTCCATCCAGGCGGTTCTGTTTTGAATCCAGGTTTTGAAGTAGTTGACTTCTGCTTGGTAACTTTGGCCAATAAAGTTATTTGGCCATACATAAGTGCCGAGAATGGGCCATTTTTGATAATGACGTACAGCAGGTATGCTGAGCATAGCGGCAACTGAATCGATATAGGTAGTTAAGGCGGCATCACTCAGAGTGCTTTGGCGCAAGGTGGTCCAGCGGCACTTCACTTCATTGGCAAAAAGCGGGTCTTGGAGCATGCGGTTCCACCAAAAAGGATTTTGCCATTCGCCGCCGCCGCCACATACACTATTGAAATTGATTTCCCAACCTGCAGTATTTCCGCCTTCGCAATAATTGGAGTTGCCCCAAGCAATATTGAAATCCCAAAGCGGCCCGGCCACCAATTTGCCGCCTTCGCTGAAGCGTTGTTTGTACAAGAAAGTTGAGATGCGATAACCATCTACATTTTTGGAGAGCTCGTTGATCAAAAAGTAATCGATAAATGAACCGACGTCGATGTAAGGTTTGTAGCCTGTAACGGGGTCTGTAAAATTGCTGCTTTTGAGCGCAACTTCCCAATCTGTGATGTAGTCTTGGATATAGGCTTTTTGCAGCGGATGAATGGTGTCTATTGTTGGGTCGTGGAGTTGAAAGCGAATAGGGCCTGAACCGGGTGCTTGGCAAGTGTAGGGGGAAGTCCAGGCGATGATGCCTCCGGCAGTTGTTTTGTCAACCTTGACAATGTATCCACCTGTGATGTGGTTGTCTAGGGTGTCTGAATAGTCGAGTGGGTCAATATTGACGCGGCCCGGATTGGTCTTGATGCGCTCCATAAGGACATACACTCCAATATAATTGCCATTGAGTACCACCTCGCAAAACTGCGTGCGTGGCGCCCAACGGCCGAGTTCAGCGCCTAATTTGTAGGTGAGCACGTTGCGCATAAGCGCTTTGTCTGTGTAGGGTGCATAAAGGATCCAGTCGTTGTCTGAAGGCCAGTCAAAAAGCGAAACATTATAGTTGACTTCATTTGGACCTCTCGTTTCTAGGCCGTAAGAGGCCTGCGGAAAACCACCTGAAGACGAGCCCCGTTTTTCGATCGCAATTTGACCATAAAATTCATTGAAAGTATCGTTCATCTCATTGATTTGCCCAGGACCATTATAAATGATTCCCATGAGGGCAGCAATTTTGGGTTCGTCTTGAATGGCTAAACCATCGGTATCAATGACCACAATGGGGAGCGTTGAGTTGGTGAAATTAACTTGTGCGCTGCTTGAATAGGCAAGAACAAAAATCAATAAACAAGCTAAAAAGAACCTCATGCCTGCAATTTACGTGAATTTCGGCTAAGCTGCTGTAGAAATATACTGAAGCCCAGCAAAATCCAAGAGATGGACAGTCCGGCTAACCAATCGCCGTAGGTGGTGTAAAAGGTTTGGTCACTGCGCAGCTGGATGGTTTGTGAAAATGCCGTTTTGACCCAATACGGTGTTTTTTTGATGATCTTTCCGCTCGGATCAATGCTGCCACTCGTGCCTGTATTAGCGCTGCGCAAAACCCAGCGGCGGTTTTCGATGGCGCGCAAGCGTGCAAAAGAGAAATGTTGTTTGTATCCTGGTGTGTTGCCCCACCAGCCGTCGTTGGTGATCACGCACAGCGCTTGGGCACCTTGTTGAACTTGTCGGCGCACAAAATCTCCATAAATAGATTCGTAACAGATAATAGGGGCCAAAGTAACGTTTTGTGCTTTATTGGTTGGGTCTTTTTGACGTTTGTTAGGTTTGACTTTGATGGCCATTACTTTTGGCTTCTTTTCTACACCCAATGTACCCGATGAGCCGCCATTTTCAATGGCGATGGCGGAAAGGAACGGGAGGTAAGCAGAAAATGGCACCAATTCTACCCCAGGCACCAATTTGGATTTGTGCACAAATTGTGGCGGGGCTGTTTTGGTGAGCAACATGGAAGTATTATAGCTTTCATACCATTCGTTTGTATTCGGAATGGGCGTGCTAGCCACAGATTGTTTGTAATCAAAAATACCCAAGGTACTAGCGCCAATAAGTAAGTTGGCTTGCGGCCATTTTTGAACCTGACGGGCAAGACTTTGACCAAATGCGAAGGTATGGAGTCTTTCTTCCTGAAAGGACAGCGGTAGCGCAGTTTCTGGTGCCATGATCAGATCGGTTTGGGCTGTGACATGTCTATTAGCCAAAACAACAATAGAGTCTGCAAAGGCTTCATTCGAGGCAGAAAGCGTGAATTTTTCTTTGTACGGGTCTATATTGGGCTGCACAACCACAGCATGGAGTTGCTTTGGTTGAAGGGTAGGAAGGGCAAATATTTGCAGCACTTGGCTCGTGACAATTGGCAAAAGCAATACGCCCAGAATAGTAAAAATATATTGGTTTCTGATGGCTACAATACGATATACATTATACAAGCGGAATATTAAAATATTGACCAAAAGGACCCAGGCGCTTCCGCCAAGTGTGCCGGTCCACTCGTACCATTGTATCCAGCCGGTGCGCACTGAGAAGTAGTTGCCAAAGGTGAGCCATGGCCAGGAGAGGTCCCAGCGGTGGTGGCCAAATTCAAAAAGAAGCCAAATGGGGATGAGCATGAAAAAGGAATAGCGCGTCTGGATCTTGCGGTCAAGGTAACTCCAGAGTCCGAATGTGAGCGTCATGAGTAGCGCATTAACGGTAAAGGCAAAAATGCCACCACTAACAGATGCATTGGCTACCCACCAAGTGGTGCCGATGTTCCATATCAGAAAAGAGAGGTAGATCCATAGTCCGAGTTTCCAGGTCTTTTTAGTGCTTGCTAAGAATTGTTGACGCAATAAGAAAAGTGGAACCAAGCCGATAAATACAAAAGGTGTAAAACTACCTGTGTAAGGAAAGCTTAAAATGAGTAAGGAACTGGATAGAAGTACGAGAAGATAATTTTTCATTCGAGGAATCGTCAGATCAAAATTAAGGAATTAACTGAGAAGCGCACTTTCTTTTCATTTGATAAAATACCATTCTTGGAAATGATGCGCGGAGCAACAACTTTGAAAATGATGGGCATAAAAAAAGCTCCCGGAAAGGGGAGCTTTTCAAATGGGATTCGTTGAATTATGCTTCTGTTGTTTCGAATGGAACTACAGATACAAATGAACGATTGTCTTTCTTTTTGCGGAATTCGACAAGACCATCTGTAAGCGCAAACAAGGTGTGGTCTTTGCCAATACCTACGTTGTTGCCTGGATGATGTTGGGTACCACGTTGGCGAACGATGATGTTACCTGAGATGGCCGCTTGACCACCAAAGATTTTAACACCTAAGCGCTTGCTATGTGATTCACGACCGTTTTTCGAACTACCGACTCCTTTCTTGTGTGCCATGGTTTCTTTTATTTAGTTCCTGTGAAGGAAATTATGCTTGGATACTTTTGATGGTGATAGCAGTGAACTGCTGGCGGTGACCGTTTTTAACACGGTAACCTTTACGGCGTTTTTTCTTGAAAACGATGACTTTGTCACCTTTAACGTGGTCAAGAACTTCTGCGGTGATTTTAGCACCTTCTATAGCTGGGGCGCCAAGGGTTACTTTGCCAGCGTCTTCGATCAATAAAACACGGTCAAATTCTAATTTCTGACCTGCTTCGGCATCTAGACGGTGTACAAAAACCTTTTGGTCTTTTTGCACTTTAAACTGCTGCCCTGCTATCTCTACAATTGCGTACATATAGCTTTATTTAATTGTTAAATAATCCAAAATTGGAGTGCAAATATAGTGTTTTCTGCGTGTACTCCAAATATTTACTGGGCTTTTCTTACGCTTTTTACTATTATTTGTTGCTTTTTCTGCTTTTTAAATTGACCAAAAGTACTCCGATAATGATCACGAGCATGGCAAGCAGTTGTTGCCAGACAAAGCGTTCACCATTGTAAATACCTATAGCGACGGCAATAATTGGGATGAAATAAGTGACCGTACTGGCCGCTAAGGCTGTAGTTTGAGCAATGATTCGATTGAAAAGAATGACGGCAAATGCGGTGCCGATCAGGCCAAGTATCAAAATGTAAGTGAAGCTTTCGACAGCATTGTTGTTTTGGTCGAAAACGCTTGGGGTGTCGAAAAAGAAAAAACAAAATGCAGCAGGCAAGAAGGCCATGCTGAAGCCGCCTGTGGCAATTTGTATGGGGTTGTATCTGGCGAGTTTATGCTTGATGGTATTTAAGCTGAATCCGTAGAATAATGTTGCGAGCAAAATGGCCATTGCAGGAGCAAGTTGAAAATGGCCACTCACTGGACTGCTCAACATGATCAGCCAAGAAATCCCGCTAAAACCAATCAAGGTACCAATGATTTGTTGTGAAGTGATTCTTGTTTGAAAAAAGAAAACACCGACAATAATGGTGAATATTGGAGTAAAGCTATTCATGATACCCGCAATGCCTGAGTCTAGGGTTTGTTCGGCGTAGGTGAAGAGAAATGCCGGTATGAGGTTGCCGCCTAAACCTACAATTGCAAAGAAAAACAAGTCGCTTTTGCGCTTTAGCCGGCCCAGTAATTTGGGAAGGAGGGGCAAAAATACCACGCTGGCTACAAAAATGCGAATGCTGGCTACTTGTGCGGCGCTAAAAACAACTTCGCCACCGGCTGTAAACATGCCGCGCTTCATCAGAATGAATGAGCTGCCCCAAATGCAGGCGAGTATGGGAATGAGTAGGTAGCCGAGTTGTTTGTTTTGCATATGCAAATTTAGTCGAAAAGTAGCCGTGTTGAACCTGTTAAAAATCGGATATTAACAAATTGTTGAAAAAGTTCCCACTTATTCCCACTTAATTGCCTTAATACATTGTATTACAGCAATATTAGCTTGTTAATAATTGTTAATATGTAACCATTATTGGCTCTTTACGTTAGAAGTTATCAACAATACAAAGCAGCTGTGGTAAAAAGTGGTAGGAATCTACTAATTTTACCCATTATTAACGCTATGTCAGGACTAGTAGGTGAATTTGAGGTCAAAATGGATGAAAAGGGGCGCTTCCTCTTTCCATCTGGTTTGCGCAAGCAATTGCCTGCTGTTTCCCAGCGCGATTTCATGCTCAACAAGGGTTTTGAAGATTGCTTGACACTCTTCCCACTGCCAGAGTGGGAACGCATCAGTCAGAAGCTTTCTAAAATGAACTTGTTCAAGCCAAAAAACCGAATGTTTTACAGGTTGTTCCATCAGGGTGCCAAGCAGGTAGCCCTAGACAACGCTGGACGCATTTTAGTGCCTTCAGCTCTTATGGAGCGCGTAGGTTTGGTTGCCGAGCTGATGCTGATTGCCTACAACGATCGCATTGAAATCTGGGATAAGTCTAAGTACTTCGAAATGATCGAAGGCAACATGGCAGATTTCGCTGATTTAGCGGATGAAGTAATGGGTGATTTAGACAATGAAGATTAATACTGACTACCACATTCCCGTCATGTTACAACCTTGCTTGGATGGTCTCGACCTCCGAGCAGACGGTACTTATGTAGATGTCACCTTCGGCGGCGGCGGCCATGCTCGTGCTATTTTTGAGCAATTGGGCCCAGACGGACAGCTCGTTGTTTTTGATCAAGACCCAGATGCCCGCAACAACGCTTGGGAGGCGCCAAATTTTCATTTTGTTCCGGCCAACTTTGCTTTTTTAAGAAACTATTTGCGCGCCCTTGGTCTGTCGCAGGTCGATGGCATCATCGCCGACTTAGGCGTTTCTTCACATCAATTTGATACCGCCCAACGCGGGTTTTCCATTCGCGAAGATGCCCCATTAGATATGCGCATGAACCGCAACGGTGGGCAGTCTGCAGCAGCGCTTATTGCCACTGCCGACGAACAAAAATTAGCATCTATTTTATACGAGTACGGAGAATTGCGCAATTCAAGAGCTTTGGCTGCTGCTTTGGTTCGCCAACGAGACAACGCACCCATTCTCACCACTTTTGATCTGATCAAAGCGCTCGAGCGTTTCGCACCTAAATTCAAGGACCATAAATTTTACGCACAGGTATTTCAGGCCTTTCGCATCGAAGTCAATCAAGAAATGCAAGTGCTCAAAGATTTTTTAGAACAAGCAGTGCAAGTGCTCAAGCCCGAAGGTCGTTTGGTAGTGATGTCTTATCATTCCTTAGAAGACCGCCTTGTCAAGAACTACATGAAAAGAGGGAGTTTTTCGGGTGAAATCGATAAAGACTTTTTTGGTAATGTACAGAAGCCAATGACAGAAGTCAATCGGCATCCTATTGTTGCCGATGCGCAAGAATGTGAGCGCAACTCAAGAGCCCGTAGTGCCAAACTCCGAATCGCAAAGAAAAATGGCTAAGTCGCAGGAAGCTACAACCAAGAACCGCAAGGGAAGCAAAGCCAATGCTTTTGCACAAATTCTCAATGGCGAGTTTTTGACCAAATCTTTTGTGTTGGACAACCTCAATTATATCTTTTTCATCATGTTGTTGCTTTTGTTGCTCATTTCAAAGGGCTATTACGGTAAGCAACTCACCAAAGACACCGATGCAGCCCAGCGCAACCTAGACCAACACGCCGCAGAATTCATCGAAGCTAAGGCTCGCCTAGAGCTTGTAACGCGACGTTTCAAAATGGCTGAACGCCTGGAGAGCCGTCAGCTCAAGGAAACCAAGAATGCCACCAAAGTGATTCGAATAAAAGAAAAAATCAATGAGTAAGGATAGAAAATACCTCTATTACCGCGCTTACTTGGTTTACTTCGGGTTTGTGGCCATCATGATTTTGGTGTTGTACTCCACACTTGATTTGCAATTCAACGGACCTGGAGTGGCCTATGCAACTCAAAAAGGCGAGTTGCCAACCCGAGTTGCCGACCGCATTCCACGCATGGGGCAAATCCTCGATCATAACGAGGTACCGCTCGTGACCAGCGTAACGTTCTACGATATCTACATGGATCCGACTGTAGTCGAGGAAGAAATATTCGATACGCAAATCAGCGGGCTTTGTGAAGGCTTGAGCCGCTTGTATCCAGAGAAGTCAGCATACGATTACGAAGCGCAAATAAGAAAGGCAAGGGCCAATGGGGTACGCTATTTACTGATCCGCAGAAAGGTGACCAACGCAGCGCGCAAGAAACTCCGCGAGTTGCCCATCTTTGAATTGGGTCAAATGAAAGGGGGCATCATCGATAACGTCAAGTCATCATGCGCAAAAAACCTTTTGGCAACTTACTCAACCGCACACTAGGGTACTACAAAATTCAAAACGCACACGATACACTGCGCGTCGGCATTGAGGGAGCCTACTACGATTACCTAAAAGGCGAACAAGGAAAGGAAATCGAACAACGCATCTCTTCGGGCTGGAAACGCACCGGTAAAATCATCAAGGATGCCGTAGAGGGTGCAGATGTGGTCACGACCATCGATAAAGAAATCCAAGAAGTTGCGCATTCTGAGCTAGAAAAGCAAATGATTTACATGGATGCCGAGCACGGTAGCGTTATCCTCATGGAGGTGAAGACCGGATATGTAAGAGCTATAGCCAATCTCACGAAGATCAGCAAAGGAAAATACACAGAGAGCTTCAATTATGCCATAGGCCATTTAGAAGTGCCTGGCTCCACTTTCAAACTTGCCTCCATTATGGCGGGTTTGGAAGACGAACGTTTTAAAGTCACCGACAAAGTCAATGCAACTGGGCGCTACACTGTGGGCGACGATGGCATGTCAGACTCCAATCATGGCATGGGCTATGGCGTCATTACTATCCAACAGGCTTTTGAGAAGTCTTCGAATGTCATTTTACAATTGATCAATCGCTCGTATAGAAACGACCCAGAAATGTTCATTAAACGTCTGGAGCAATTCGGGCTTACAGAGAAGTTGGGCATTGACTTAGAAGGCGAGCCGCGTCCGAAGGTGACTAAACCGGGCGACGCCAATTGGTCAGCGCTTTCATTGCCTTGGCAGTCGGTGGGTTACGAAGTAATGCAAACACCACTTCAGACATTGGCTTTTTATAATGCGGTAGCCAATAAGGGGCAGTTGCTGCGTCCGTTGTTTGTAGAGAAAATCAAAAGACACGGTCAGGTAATCAAAACCTTTAACCCAGTAGTACTCAATCCAGAGATTTGTTCTACGCATACACTCAAAATTTTGCAAAAATGTTTGGAGGGCGTCATGATCCGCGGCACAGGTAAGCAACTCAAGAGTTCTTTGTTCAGCATTGCCGGAAAAACAGGAACCGCGCAGTTGAGAGGGGAAAGCGGTTATCGTGAACAAAAAATCAAGGCATATCAGGCTTCGTTTGTCGGATATTTTCCTGCCAAAAAGCCAATCTATTCTTGTATTGTCGTAATTGCGCGCCCGGTGGTCGCCTATTACGGTGCTGCTGTTTCGGGAACCGTATTTGCCGAGATTGCCAACAAAATTTACGCGTCCTCATTAGAATACCACCGCGCTGTCAATGATCCGCGCAATCCGTTGGCTACAGATGTGCCTCAATTCAAAAGTGGCAACAGCAAAGACTTGACCTATTTGCTCAAGCAGCTCAATGTGCGCTATCAGCTCAACTCTTCTAGCGAATGGGTGCAAGCCGATACCGCAGATCAGCGTTTGCAAGTACAGCGCAAAGCGATTCTAGACAAAAAGGTGCCAGATGTCAGTGGAATGAGCGCCAAAGACGCCGTTTATTTATTGGAATCTCGTGGGCTCATTGTACGCCTAGTGGGCCGCGGGCAGGTTTATAGCCAGTCTATTGCACCTGGTCAGTCCTTGGTGAAGGGCCAGTTGATTCAAATCAAATTACATTAAAAAATGAGTCAGTTCAAGCAGTTATTTTCGGATCTACCCTTCACACTTCTTCAAGGTGACATGCTGGAGTTGCCCACTGCACTTGTATTTGATTCGCGCAAGGCAACCCAAGGCGTCTTGTTTTGTTGTATGGTCGGTACCCAGACCGACGGACACCAATACGCAGTTCAGGCCTACGAGCAAGGTTGCCGCATGTTTTTGGTGCAACAAAATATTGAACTTCCATCAGATGCCACTGTTGTTTTAGTAGAAAATACAAATACGGCTTTGGCGCATTTAGCTTGTGCTTTTTATGGGCATCCTTCTAAAGAACTTACTTTGGTGGGCGTTACTGGTACCAACGGCAAAACCACCACTGCAACTTTATTACACGATCTTTTTAGTCAGTTGGGTTTTTATTGCGGCCTGCTGTCTACGGTGGTCCCTAAAAATTACAGACAAGACATTGTCGCCACGCACACTACGCCAGATCCTGTAGCACTCAATGCGTTGCTGCGCGATATGGTTACTGCGGGTTGTCAGTACTGCTTCATGGAGGTGAGTTCTCATGCCATAGATCAAGGCAGAATTGGCGGTTTGCATTTTGCAGTTGCTGGGTTCACAAATATTACCCATGACCACCTAGATTACCACCATACTTTTGCCGAATACTTGCGCGTCAAGAAGGCATTTTTTGATGCGTTGCCAACTCAGGCTTTGGCATTAGTCAATGCCGATGACCGCAACGGCATGGTGATGCTGCAAAATACGCGTGCAAAGCGCCAAACATATGCCCTCAAAACGCCTGCTGATTTCAAAGGAAAAATCATCGAAAATAGCCTGAGCGGTTTGGTCTTGCAGATCAATGGAAAAGAGGTGCATAGCCGTTTGGTAGGTGCTTTCAACGCCTCCAATTTGCTTTTGGTTTACGGTTTGGCAGTGGGCTTGGGTCAAGAACCGCTCGAGGTGTTGCGCGTACTCAGCCAACTCACGCATGTGTCCGGTCGCTTTGAGCACCTGCGAAGCCCTAAAGGCATTACGGCAATTGTCGATTACGCACATACGCCAGATGCGCTTGAGAACGTTTTGGCAACAATTGCAGCTTTTCAGCACAACAATAAAGTCATTACCGTAGTGGGTTGTGGAGGCGATCGCGACAAAGCAAAACGCCCACAGATGGCAGCCATAGCCGCCGCGCGCAGCCAGCAAGTCGTACTCACCTCAGATAACCCGCGCAGTGAAGACCCGCAGCAAATCATTGCCGACATGGAAGCGGGCTTAGATGCTGCAGCCGCAAGCCGTACACTAGCCGTCCTCGACCGCAAACAAGCGATCAAAACGGCGCTGCTACTCGCACAACCTGGCGATATACTTCTCATCGCCGGCAAGGGTCACGAAACATATCAAGAAGTCAATGGCGTCCGCAGCGCTTTTGACGACGTCGCTATTACTAAAGAACTTTTTAACCAACTCGATAAATAACATGCTTTATTATTTGTTTTCCTGGCTTGATCAACAGAATTTTCCTGGTGCAGGATTGTTCCAATTTATTTCGTTTCGCGCGTCTTTGGCGCTCATCACTTCATTAATTGTTTCGGTTGTAATAGGCAAGCGCATTATTAACCGCCTGCGCAAGCAGCAAATCGGCGAAACTGTCCGCGACCTCGGTTTGGCGGGGCAATTAGAAAAATCGGGCACGCCAACAATGGGCGGTCTGATTATCCTCGCTGCCATTTTGGTTCCGACGCTTTTGTTCGCCAAATTGCAGAATGTCTATGTGGTCACGATGCTTATTGCCACCGTTTGGTTGGGCCTGATTGGCTTTTTAGACGACTACATCAAAGTATTCAAAAAGAACAAAGAAGGCTTAAAAGGCACCTCGAAAGTCATTGGGCAGATTGGCGTGGGCCTTATTGTAGGTGGCATTCTTTATTTTTCGAATGATGTTGTGGTGCACAAACGCGTTTCGGCAAACTATAAGTTGCAGGCCGATGAGTGTTTTGTGACCCACGAGCACTCCCAAAATGTGGGTGAAAACTACAAATGGATCCGCACCGACGACATGACCACTACCATTCCTTTTTTCAAAGGCAATGAATTCAATTACAACTGGCTCATTGGCGACGTCAATAAGTCTTACGGTTGGCTCATTTTCATCCCAATCGTTATTTTTATTGTCATCGCGGTATCGAATGGTGCCAACATGACCGATGGCCTCGATGGTTTGGCAACGGGTACCTCAGCTATTGTGGGCTTGGCCTTGGCTGTCTTGGCTTACGTGAGCTCGCACGCCAAATTTGCAGACTACCTCAACGTCATGTATATTCCCGAGGCAGAAGAGCTCGTGATTTTCATTGCGGCTTTTGTGGGCGCTTGCGTGGGCTTTTTGTGGTACAACGCATTCCCAGCCCAAGTATTTATGGGAGACACCGGGAGCTTGGCGCTTGGCGGCATCATTGCTGTATTTGCTATTGCCATTCGCAAAGAGCTCCTCATTCCGGTACTATGCGGTATTTTCCTCATTGAAAACGTGTCGGTGCTGCTGCAAGTGGGCTACTTCAAGTTCACCAAACGGCAATACGGAGAGGGCAGGCGCATTTTCTTGATGGCTCCGCTGCACCACCACTATCAAAAGAAGGGCATCCACGAGGCAAAAATTGTTGCGCGCTTCTGGATTGTTGCCGTACTCTTGGCTGTTGTCACGATCGTAACCCTCAAATTGCGTTAAGATGGAAGCCCAAAATCGCTTGCTTGTTATTTTAGGAGCCGGAGAATCTGGCGTCGGGGCAGCTATTTTGGCTAAGGCTAAAGGATGGCGCGTATTCGTTTCTGACGGCGCAAGTATAAAACCTACTTTTCAACAAGAATTAAACGAACAGCACATCGCTTTTGAGTCAGGTTCACATGATTTTTCTCGAATTCTTAGCGCCGATTTAATTGTCAAATCTCCAGGAATTCCAGAGAAAGCTGAGGTCATGAAGGCCATCCGACAAAAAGGCATTCAGGTAATTTCAGAAATCGAGTTTGCCGGGTATTATTCTAAGGCCAAGCACATTTGCATTACCGGGAGTAACGGCAAAACGACCACTACCATGTGGTGTTATCACATCCTGAAAAAAGCAGGGCTAAATGTGGGTCTTGCCGGTAATGTAGGGCAAAGTTTTGCCAAGCAAGTGGCTACTGAGCATTTTGATTATTATGTTTTGGAGCTCAGTTCTTTTCAGCTCGACGACATGTTCACTTTCAAAGCAGATATCGCTATCCTCACTAACATTACCCCAGATCACCTCGATCGTTACGCCTACCAAATGCAAAATTACGTGAATGCCAAGTTTCGCATTCTTCAAAATCAAGGCGCTGCAGATTATTTCATTTACAATGCAGATGACGCCATTATTGCTGCACAACTTGGGCAGGTGCAGACCAACGCTCAATTAGTGCCTTTTTCTATTCAAGCGCCACAGCTCAACGGTGGCTACGCAGATCAGCAACAACTATACATCAACATAAACAAACAACAACTCACCATGTCTATCCACGAATTAGCTCTTAAAGGGAAACACAACACCCAAAATGCGCTCGCTGCAGGAATTGCAGCAAGACTCGTTGAAATCCGCACTGATATCGTGCGAGAAAGCCTAGAAGATTTTGTCAATGTCGAACACCGAATGGAGTTTGTAGCCAAAGTCAATGGCATTGAATTCATCAATGACTCAAAGGCAACGAATATCAACGCTGCTTGGTTTGCGCTCGAATCCATGGAAAAACCGACCGTCTGGATTGTAGGTGGTGTCGATAAGGGCAATGACTACAGTGAACTATTCGATTTGGTAGCTCAAAAAGTGAAGGCAATTGTATGCCTTGGCTTGGATAACCAGAAAATCATTGAAGCATACAAAGACAAGGTAGAGGTGATCGTAGAGGCGAAATCTGCGCACGAAGCAGTTTCATTTGCATATCAGCTTGCCAAAACAAACGATGCCGTTTTGTTGTCTCCGGCTTGTGCTAGTTTCGATTTATTTAGTAGCTACGAAGACCGAGGTCAGCAATTCAAACAAGCAGTTCGCATGTTATAAGTGCCGCTATGAGAACCTATCTATCTTATCTGAAAGGCGACCCCGTAATTTGGATCATTACTTTGCTAATGATGGCTTTTTCGTTGGTAACGGTGTATAGTTTTGTGCCAATTTTGATCAAAATAGAAGGCGGTTCTCCGTTTTTATATCTTTTTAAGCACTTGGTTTATGTGGTACTCGGTTTCGCGGGGATGTACGCTATCCATCGCGTGCCAGCCAAGTACATTAGTCAGTTGGCTAAGTTTGCCTATTATTTAGGCTTAGCGCTCCTGATTTTTACTTGGTTTTTTGGTGCCCAAGTGAATGGTGCCGGCCGCTGGATCCGCATTCCTTTTGTCAATCTCACGTTTCAATCTTCGGATTTTGCCAAGCTCGCACTGCTCATTTATCTGAGCAAGCTGTTGGTCAAAAAGCAACCAAAATTCGATAATTGGCGAGAGGGTATTTTTCCTTTGTTGATACCGATAGGTGCCATATGTTTGCTCATCTTAAAGGATAATTTTTCGACTTCAGCCATGGTGTTTATGTTGAGCATGCTACTGCTTTTTATTGGTCATGTACCAGTTTTGAAGTTGTTTACAATTGCAGGTGTGGGGCTTGGCATGGTCTTGCTCATTGTCGGTTTGCACATAGCCATTCCTCAAGCTAAGATTTTACCGCGCTTTGATACTTGGATGAACCGCATCAATAATCGCGTAGATGCCAAAGACCAGAGCATTGAAAGTTTGCAGGCCAATCAACAAGCGAATAACGCTAAATTGGCCATTTCGGTGGGTGCTGTTTTCGGACAAGGTGTTGGCGACGGCAAGCTCAAAGAATTTTTACCCGAGGCCTATGCTGATTTCTATTACGCCACTTTTGTAGAAGAATTCGGTTTTGCATCAGCTTTGATACTCGTATTGCTATATCTGATCTTACTTTTTCGCATGATCCGCTTTGCACTCAAAACCCAAGACCTCTTTCAAAGCTATGTAGCCATGGGTATCGGCATTCACTTACTGACCCAAGCGAGCGTGAATATGTTGGTGTGCACGGGTGTATTTCCGGTAACGGGTCAAAATATGCCATTTTTAGCAATGGGGGGGTCGGCTTTGGTCATGGCTTGCATTTCCATTGGCGTGGTGCAGTCTTTTGCCAAAGAACTTCCCAAAAACGAACAAGAAAATCAATTTGCAAGCCCAGTACAAAATGAAATTGACTAAAATCATCATCTCTGGAGGCGGAACAGGCGGACATATTTTTCCTGCGCTAGCGATTGCCGACGAAATCAAGCGCCGCAATGAGGCTGCCGATATTTTATTTATCGGTGCCGAAGGAAAAATGGAGATGGAAAAAGTGCCACAAGCGGGTTATCCAATTGTGGGTTTGCCTATTGTGGGTTTTCAGCGCAAACTGACACTCAAAAATCTATTGCTTCCCTTCAAATTATTGCGCAGCTTAACAAAAGTTTTTTTTGTCATCAGACGATTTAAACCCGAGTTAGTAATTGGGGTAGGTGGTTATGCGAGTGGCCCCACTTTACAAATGGCACAATTGCTTGGCGTACCCACTTTGTTACAAGAGCAAAATTCTTTTCCCGGCAAAACCAACCAACTTTTGGCGCGCAAGGCCAAGGCAATTTGTGTCGCTTATCCTGAAATGGCTAAGTTTTTTGAAGCCTCAAAAATACAGCTCACAGGTAATCCTGTGCGCGCAGCCTTGCTTCAAAACCTGAATGAAAAAAAGCAAGAAGCTGCTGATTTTTTTGGCTTGGATGCAGACAAGCCCACCCTATTTGTAATGGGAGGTAGTTTAGGTGCAAAAACACTCAACGTGGCTATGAAATCAGCCATCAATCACTTTGAAGCCGAGTCTGTTCAGTTGCTTTGGCAATGCGGAAAATCGTTTGAACAAGAATTGTTGAATTTCCAAAATACACTACCTAAAAATGTGAAGGTTTTCCCTTTTATTCAGCGCATGGACCTCGCTTATGCGCTCGCAACGGTGATCATTTCGCGTGCGGGTGCGCTATCCGTGAGCGAGCTCGCGTTGGTGGCCAAGCCAGCTATCTTGGTGCCTTCACCAAATGTAGCCGAAGACCACCAAACTAAAAATGCCCGCGCACTTGTTGAGCGCAGTGCTGCTTTGTTGGTGACCGATGCCCAGGCGCAAGAAAAGTTAGTGCCCTTGGCAATAGCGCTCCTTCAAAATCCTGCTCAGCAGCAAGCGCTGTCTGAGGCCATGCAAACAATGGCGCTGCCCAATGCCACCAATGAAATTGTAGACGCTTGTCTGAAAGTAGCCAAAATATGAAACAGTTAGCAGCGTTTGATCGGGTCTATTTTGTGGGTGTCGGCGGCATTGGCATGAGTGCGTTGGCGCGCTTTTTCAAATTCACCGGCAAGCAAGTTGCAGGTTACGACAAAGTAGAAACAGTGCTCACGTTGCAACTTGAGGAAGAAGGCATCGCTATCCATTATGAAGATTTAGGAACAGATGTTCCGTCAGCATTTCAAGATCCTGAAAACACGCTGGTTGTGTATACGCCTGCGATCAAAGCGCTTGGTGAACTTACCTTCTTTCAAGCAAACAGTTTTCAGATCATGAAACGCGCCGAAGTCCTTGGCGCACTGACGCAAACCTTTAAGGGGCTTTGCGTGGCCGGAACCCACGGCAAAACTACAACCAGTTCTTTATTGACCCATCTCTTGACCGAGATTGAAGTGGGTTGCACTTCATTTTTAGGCGGAATTGCCAGTAATTTTGCCTCCAACTTAGTGCTGCATGCAGAAAGTCCGTATGCAGTGATTGAGGCCGATGAATTCGACCGCAGTTTTTTACAGCTTTCCCCTTTTGCAGCAATAGTGACTGCTGCAGATGCCGACCACCTCGATATCTACGGGACCGAAGATGCATTTTTGGAGGGTTTTAGGCAGTTTACCATGCGTATTGATCCGAAGGGATTTTGTATTCAAAAAGAAGGTCTTCAGCTCCAGAGTTTGGCTCCGATTTATACTTATGCAATTAATTCTCAAACAGCACATTACAGTTTTTTGAACCTGCGCTACGCGAATGGTTTTCAAGTGGCCGATTTGAAAATCGGCGCGCACTATTACGATGGATTTGAACTCGGTTTGCCCGGCATTCACAATGCAGAAAATGCACTCGGTTGTATCGCTTTACTCGATTGTTTGGGTTTTGACGTAGAAACGCTCCGAACGGCGCTCAAAAGTTTCAAAGGCGTCAAAAGACGTTTTGAATATCACTTACGCACCCCTGATTTGACCTACATCGATGACTACGCGCATCATCCGACAGAAATCAATGCACTCATCTCTTCGGTAAAGGCCATTTATCCGGGGCAGCACATCACTGGTATTTTTCAGCCGCATTTGTTCTCGCGAACACAAGATTTTGCAACCGAATTTGCCCAAGCTTTGGCGCAACTCGATACACTTTATTTGTTGCCAATTTATCCAGCGCGCGAAGTGCCAATCTCAGGTGTTACGAGCGAATGGTTAGCCCAGCTCACTCCGCTTCACAACAAGTGGGTATTGGATTCACATGAAATACTCACGGCACTTCAAAAGCCGCAAAAAGGTGTGGTGCTCACCATTGGCGCTGGCGATATTGACCGCATGGTTGGTCCGTTGACAGCTTTACTCAATATGCAAAAACAACCGCGATGAAAATTTGGCTTTTTAGGATCTTCTGGTTGCTGCTCGCCATTGGTGTAGTTGTCATTTTTTACTTTGGGAAGGCTTCCGAACAAGAAAAAGTGCTCGACACGCCCAAAATTTCGATCCATGCTGCCGACGAAAACGCTTTTTTAACCAAATCAGAATTGCTTGCTCGCTTGCAATTGCGCAAATTATTTCGCCGCGAAATGCAAGTTGGCGAACTCAATACGCACCGCATCGAGCGCACAATTGCGGCTATGGCAGAAGTCAAGACCGTAGATGTATTCAAGCATTTAGGTTCGAATTGGGAAATCAAATTAGAACTTCGCAAACCAATTGCGCGCATCTTCAATTTGAAAGGTCAAAGCTATTACCTTGATCAGGACGGTTTTATGATGTATCGCTCCGCTTTGCATACGGCAAGAACGCTTGTGTTTTCGGGGCATATCCCCGATGCCTATAACCCCCGTATTCACTGTGATTTTATTAACAATTCAAATTTGAAAAGTTCTCAAAAAATTGGTCAAATCTACCGCATTTCAAATTATGTTTGTAATGATCCATTAATGCAAAAATTAATTGGTCAAGTTTACCTAGAACCCGACGGTGATTTCATTCTTATTCCGTTGCTTGGTGAACAACAAATTGTCTTCGGCCCGGCACGCAGTACCGCTGAAGTTTCAGACAAATTCGAACGTCTGAGCCATTTTTACAAAGAAGCCCTGCCTCACGAAGGTTGGAACAAATACAAAGAAATAAGTGTCAAGTATGAAGGACAAATCGTTTGCAGAAAAAAATAACAATCCCGAGGTAAAGAGCACCCGTGTTGTTGTAGGTTTGGATATTGGCACCACTAAAATTGCTTGCTTTGTCGGTCGCAAAAACGAACACGACAAAATTGAAATCGTCGCCATGGGCAAAAGCGAGTCTTTGGGCGTGATGCGTGGTGTGGTTTCTAACATCGAACGCACGGTGCAGTCTATCAATGCCGCAGTTGAGGCTACTCAAGATGCTGTAGAAGGTGATCTTAAAATCAAAAATGTGCACGTCGGTATAGCTGGTCAGCACATCAGAAGCATGCAACATCGCGGTATTTACACTCGCCGCACCACCAACGGTGAAATCTCTCAGGTAGACATCGATGCCTTCGTAGACGACATGTATCAAATGGTCATGAATCCAGGAGAAGAAATCATAACCGTTATTCCACAAGAATATATCGTCGATGGCGAGCCAGAAATCAAAGATCCGATCGGGATGGCTGGCGTTCGCTTAGAGGCCAACTTTCATATCATTAGTGGTCAGGTGACCAACGTTCAGAACATTACCCGTTGCGTAGACCGCTCTGGTCTGAAAGTCAAAGATATTGTTTTAGAGCCCATTGCATCTGCTGAGGCGGTGCTCTCAGAAGAAGAAAAAGAAGCGGGTGTTGTACTCGTCGATATCGGCGGCGGAACCACCGACGTAGCTATTTTCCACGACGGACTCATTCGCCACACCGCAGTGATTCCTTTTGGCGGCAACGTCATTACCCAAGATATCAAAGAAGGTTGCAGGATCATGCATCGTCAGGCCGAAATGCTCAAAGTGAAGTTCGGTAGTGCGTTGGCTTCAGAAAGCAATGAAAACGAAGTTGTTTGTATACCTGGCTTGCGTGGACGCGATCCCAAAGAAATTACCTTGCGCAATTTGGCGAGCATCATTCAAGCCCGCATGGAAGAAATCATCGAATTGGTGAACCTCGAAATCAAAAGCACAGATTACGAGAAAAAACTCATCGGCGGTATTGTTGTTACAGGTGGTGGTTCGCAACTCAAGCACCTCACGCAACTCATCGAATACCTCACAGGCATGGATGCGCGCATCGGTTACCCAACTGAGCACTTGGCCAATACCAACGACATCGACGTCTTGTCTAGTCCAAAATACGCCACAGGCATCGGATTGGTCTTGAAAGGATTTGAGAGTTTTGAGGCAGCTCAACCATGGGAGCAGCAATCTAGTGCCAAAAAAGAAGACCCCATCATTGAGAAGGTCATTGCAGACAAGCAAGAAAAAATTAAAACGCATTCAAAACCTGGTCGCCGAGGCGAATTTTTTGACCGTATTTTAGGTCGTGTAGGAAAATTCTTTGACGATTCAGAAGATTAATATTTTAGACAAACTTGGTTATACAAAGCAGTATTATGGAATTTGATTTACCAAAACACGACACACCTCAGGCGGCCTCAATCATCAAAGTGATTGGCGTAGGCGGCGGCGGTTCCAATGCCGTCAACCACATGTATTTGCAAGGCATCGCTGGTGTTGATTTTATCGTTTGCAATACGGATTGCCAAGCGCTAGATCTTTCGCCAGTTCCGCACAAAATTCAATTAGGGCCAAACCTCACTGAAGGCCGTGGCGCCGGCATGATTCCTGAAGTAGGCATGAACGCCGCAATGGAGAACATTCAAGAAATTCGCGAGTTGCTGTCCAAAGATACCAAAATGGTTTTCGTTACTGCCGGAATGGGCGGGGGCACGGGTACAGGTGCTGCACCGGTTATTGCGCAAGTTGCCAAAGACCTCGGCATCTTAACGGTTGGCATCGTTACGGTACCATTTAACTTTGAAGGTCGCAAAAGACGCCAACAAGCCGAAGAAGGTTTAGAGCGCATGCGCCAAAATGTCGATACCTTACTGATCATCAATAATGAGCGTTTGCGTGAGTTTGGCAAGAACATGTCTCTTTCTGAGGCGTTTTCTCATGCCGATGACGTCTTAACTGTTGCTGCAAAAGGCATTGCCGAAGTGATTTCCGTTACTGGCGCCATCAACGTAGACTTCAACGACGTAAATACCGTCATGCGCAACTCTGGCCATGCTATTATGGGCAGTGCCAGTGCCGCTGGCGAAGACCGCGCTGTTGTAGCCGTCAAAAACGCACTCAACTCTCCATTGCTCTATGACAACGACATCAACGGCGCACGTTATGTTTTGCTCAATATCTCTTACGGAGACCGCGAAGTCATGATGGATGAAATCACCGACATTACCGATTACATCCAAGAAGCAGCTGGTTCTACCGCCGACGTTATCTGGGGCCATGGCCACGACGCCTCTCTCGGAGACCAACTCAGCCTTACCATCATTGCAACGGGTTTTAGTTCTTCGCCTTTAACGGGTTTTGAAAAGGGTCCGGAACGTATGGTAGTTGTCCTCGAAGAAGAGAAAAAACAAGAAATCACAGCTCCGCTTAGCTCCCCTTTTGAATCCATTGCAACTACACCAGTAGCCAACGTAACTGAGGAGCCTTTCATGAAGCAAGTGGAAGCACCGCTTTCCAATCCGTTTCAAACGGTAGAAACACCAATAGACGCAGTTGCGGCAAGTCCGAAAACAACCTTTAACCTCTACGACGAGCAAGAAGAAGTTGTTTCAGCTGCTCAAACATCAATGAGCTGGGAAGTTTTCGATGTGCAGGCCGAAGCAATTACACCTACACCGGCGGCCCCTGCATTCGAACAAGAAGTGGTAAAGCACGTGTTGGAAGATGACAGCCAAATGCGCGTAGAATTGGAAATGCCAAGACGCATTTTGAGCCCCGAAGAGCAACAACGCAAAAATCAAGAACGCGTCTCGCGCATTCAAGAATTCACCTCCAAACTCAAAAAACCAGACGGCTTACTCGAATTTGAAAACGAGCCTGCGTTCGTGCGTAGAAATATCCAACTCCAACAACAAAGTCCTAGTTCGCAAGAAGAGATTTCTCGTTTTGGAATCGGTAAAGACGCCAATGGCAATAACACTTTGCGTAGCAACAACTTTCTTCACGACAACGTCGACTGATCATGACCTTCACAGAACGCATCAACCTCGATATCAAAAACGCCATGCTCGCCCGTGAAAAGGAAAAGCTAGCTGCGCTGCGCGATATCAAATCCAAACTCTTACTCGAAGCAACATCTGGTGCTGAGGCCGAAGTCTCTGAAGAGAGCGCTATTAAAATCTGCATGAAGCTCCATAAACAACGTATGGAGACCTACGCACTATACCAAGCACAGCAGCGCGAAGACCTAGCTGCTGAAGAGTTGTTTCAAGCACAAGTCATAGAGGCCTATTTGCCAAAAATGCTGACCGAAGAAGAAATCCGCGCCGAGGTACAAACTGCTGTTGACCAAACCGGAGCAAGCGGTCCGCAGGATATGGGCAAAGTAATGGGTATCTTATCTGGCAAATTAGCTGGTAAGGCTGATGGTAAAGTGCTTGCCGCATTGGTAAAGGAGACGCTTTCCAACCCATGAAAGCAAGTTTAGTTCAACTTATCAGAACACTTAATGCAAGAGGTTGGTCTCCGGCCACCTCCACTAATTATTCCTACATAGACGAACACCACCAATGTTGGGTTTCTCGCTCAGGGGTCAACAAAGCCGATTTTATCGAGCAAGACTTCATGACTATCGATCAAACGGGAGTAGGTTCCGGGGTGTTTCATGGCATCAAGCCTTCTGACGAAACACGAATACATCTCTGGATTTACAAAAACTTTCCGTCGGCCAAAGTTGTATTGCATAGCCATGGTAAATATCCAGTATTGATCAGTCAGTTCAACGAGAATTTCTTTACCGTGCAAGGATACGAAGTCCAAAAAGGGTTTAAAGGCTGCACGAGTCACCTCGATACCCTACAAATACCTATTATAGACAACAGTCAAGATATGTCTGTGCTTTGTGCAGAACTCAATACCAGACTATCGGACATCCAACAACACTGCTTCATCATTGCTGGGCATGGAACCTATGCCTGGGGAGATACACTTTTTGATGCCCAAAAGCATCTCGAGACTTTAGATTTTCTTTGCGAGTGCGAATTTTTACTCTAAAAAATGGCGATTCTTTCAATTCCAGACCAAGGCGTTCAAATCAATGAACCCCTTCAGATCAAAGCTTTTTTAGCCGAACACGGCGTCTTTTTTAAGCAGTGGGAGTGCACGGTTCATTTCGATGACAGCGCAAGCCAAGAAGAAATTCTCGCGGCGTATGCCAAAGACCTAAAGCCATTCATGGATAAAGGTGGCTATCAAAGCGCCGATGTCATTTCCATAAACGCACTTACACCTAACTACGAAGCAATTCGAGCTAAGTTCTTAGCGGAGCACATCCACGAAGAAGATGAAATCCGCTTCTTTGTCGATGGTCAGGGCTTGTTTTGGTTTCATCTTAGCGACGCACCCATTTTCAATGTGCTATGTCAGCGAGGCGACCTCATTAGCGTCCCGACAGGTACCAAACACTGGTTTGACGCAGGCCCTCAAAACCCATTTGTAAAGGCCATCCGTATTTTTACCGATATGTCAGGCTGGACGCCACATTACACTGCATCGGGTATCGAAGTCAAGTATCAACATTTTAAAGCGCCAAACCTTGGATAAGCACATCAAATATATTCTGACAGATATCGAAGGTACCACAACATCAATTCACTTTGTTTACGAGGTCTTGTTCCCGTATTTTCGGGAGCACCTCAATGACCTCACCAAACACGCACAAATCAATGAAGTTAAGCAAGCTTTTGCCGATGTCATTGAAATTGCCGCAAGAGAAGAGGGCAAGCACCTCACCACCACAGAAGAGGTTTTGGCTTGTTTGAAGCAATGGAGTGATGAAGATCGCAAGCTCACGCCGCTCAAAACAGTACAGGGTGTCATTTGGAAAAGCGGCTATGAATCAGCTCAAATTACGGGTCATGTCTATGACGATGTTCCTGCTGCGCTCAACCAATGGCGTGCATTGGGCCTAAAAATTGGTGTGTTTTCTTCTGGCTCGGTGGCAGCGCAAAAATTGTTGTTTAAATACAGCGATTTTGGAGATTTATCTGGGCATTTTTCTAACCATTTTGATACCACAACAGGACCTAAAAAAGAGATAGATACCTACCACAAAATTACCCAGTTGTTGGGATTAGCGCCCGAGCAAATCCTATTCTTATCTGATATCACAGACGAACTCTCTGCCGCAGCCCAAGCAGGCTTGTACACCCTTCAGCTTGTTCGGCAGGGTACAATAGCCAATTGGCCAAACACAGTCCAAAATTTTTTAGAAATATAAAAATCCAATCCATAAAAAAAGCCACTCCTAAAAGTGGCTTTTTTTATAATTAATAAATCCTTAGTTGTTCGTAGGAGCTCCTGCGTTGTTGACAGGTACTCCGCTCTCTGGAGCTGGACCTACTTCACCTTTGATGCGAATCACTTTATTAGGCTCGTTGATCGCGTTTGAGGTAATTGTAACGCTTTTGTTGATTGGGCCCGGACGGTTGGTGTCGTATTTAACACGAATGGTACCTTTTGCTCCTGGTGCAATTGGCTCTTTCGGCCACTCAGGAACGGTACAACCGCAAGATCCTTTTGCGTTAGAAATGATTAACGGCTCGTCGCCTGTGTTTTTGAATTCAAAAGAACAATAAGGCTCACCACCATATTTGATGTTGCCGTAGTCGTGTACTTCTTTGTTAAATTCAATTTTAGCACCTTTTTCAATTTG
>Ga0114968_10000527_pt1 | contig 28428 bp, 26 predicted proteins | sample M_130807_EF_Meta_FD_87020 | JGI IMG/M metagenome (GOLD analysis project Ga0114968, IMG submission 87020) | Freshwater microbial communities from Lake Montjoie, Canada to study carbon cycling - M_130807_EF_MetaG | ecosystem: Environmental > Aquatic > Freshwater > Lake | place: Lake Montjoie... | reverse complement strand
CTAAAATTTTTTCAAGATTTCCAAAATAGTAATCTTTATTTAATTCTAGATTAACAAGATTAGATACTATTAATAAATCTATTTTTTTTTCACTCTTAAAATTATATAGATTTTTATTGTCAAATAAAAAAAAAAAAAATTTACATGCCGATAAAATTTTTTCATAAAAACTGTTATTTCCTGCTTCTTTAAGTAAATACGTGCTATAGAACTTTGATATAGAATATGATAAATAATTTGATTGTTTATATTGCAAAATTTTTTTGAGGTTTTTAATAATTTTTAATATTAACACTTTAGAAAGAAAATTTAAAAAAATTTATATCTTTCTCGAAAGCATCATAAACTTTTTTTTCTAGTTTTGAATTATAGTACTCTCTGTACAATTTGTGATCTGTTTTGTTATCATGCATTAACAATCCAGTTTTGCCAAACAGATTTAAAGTAACTTCGTCCAGATCTTTTTCTAAATTTTCAAACATAATCACTTTGTCCAAACAAATATTTTTTTTGTCATTTGTGCAAAACTCATATTGTTGCAATACATGCATATTATTTTTAAGATCATAATCTATAAACTCTTCAAATGAAAAACTTTGAAATTCTCTGCTAATTTTTTTAGAGTAAAAATATCTAGAAACCATTCTGTCCCAGGAATTTCTTACTACTGCAAATTTATAATAACTGTCTAAAATATTACTATTTTTAAAATGACTATAAAATTGATAGCAAGGAATATGAGAATTGTAAAAAAAAAACTCAAATGGATTAAAACTTAAATAAAAGCTATCTTTTTTTTTTAAAAAAAATTTTTGAAAATAGGTAAAAATTCTCTTAATTTTAAGCACTTTTTCTTGATTTATCAACGCTCTTGAAATTGAAACACCGGCATTTTTTGGAAGATGAAAAAATATATATTTTTTTTTCTTTGAAATTATTAGTGACATTTTTTTAATTAAATTTATAAATTATAAATATATATATGTATTTATGATTTATAAAGTTATTGATAATTTTTTAGACGAAAAACTTTGCAAAAACCTAATTTTAGACGGTAATTTATATTGTAATAATGTCCACACTAAAGTTTTAAATGAAAGATTACTGCTCCCCTCTACAAGCTTGGCTTTTTTAGAACTATTAAAAAAATCAGTTTATTGGAAAGATTTACACAATCAAATTAATTCAAAAGATTTTTTAGAAAAGGTATCAAAACTATGTGATATACAAGAAAGCACTTTTAGCATTACTAATTATTTTTTTAACTATAATCCGAATTTCTTTTTAAAAAAATACAAACAAATTAACTCTAGTGTTACTTCTACAATAGGAAATAGTAGCTTATTTTTTTATATATTTTATAAAATATATAGATATTTTTTAAGAATATATAAATTTAAGTTTAGCTGCAAAAATTATACAGAACTTTTATATGATTATTCAAAATCGCCCAATGGCTACCATAGAGAAATACATAGAGATTCTGATTCTAGAACAATAGTTTTTTTGCTTTATCTAAATTCTTTAAGTCCTCAAGCTACGGGGGGTGATCTTGAATTATATAAGTATAAAAAAAATGAAGAAAAAATTCCAGCTCAACCTAAAAAACAAGATTGTGATTTGGTTGAAACTATTGCCCCTAAAGTTGGTAGATTAGTTGTTTTTCTTAACTCTTACGACAGTCTTCATTCTGTCTCGGAAATGAAAAATCATAATGAGTATAGGCATTTTTTATATGGGTCTTTTACTTTGCTAGGAAAGAAAAATAAATTTTTATCAAAAAGCAAAGGTAATTTAAAAACTAATTTTAATATTTTTGAATAGTAGATTTAGTAAATTCTAAAATAGAATCTATTACATATTTTTGCTGTTTAAATGATAAATCGTAATATATTGGTATGCTTAAACAATTTTCATAATAATTTTTAGACTCATATAATTTGTTCATGTCATAACCTTTGTCTCTATAAAAAGGATGTATTGGCACAGGAATATAATGAACCTGCGTAATAATATTCCGTGTTCTAAGCTGCCTCATTAACTCATATCTTGTAATATTTAATTTTTTAAAGTTAATTTTTAAAATATACAAGTGATTGGAACTAATATTTCTGTAGTCTTTTTGTAGTGGCTCAATATAATCATTGTTAGAAAACGATACATCATATTTTTTTGCCAAATTTCTTCTTTTCTCTAAAAAACTATCAATTCTATCTAGCTGAGAATTTAAAAGTGCCGCGTGAATTTCTGTTTGTCTATAATGATAACCAAGGTCACGCATTTCATAATACCAAAAATTTCTATTACTTTCTGTAAACGCATATTTTCTATTTTCTGACAGCGCTTGATTTGTAATTCCGTGACTTCTTAAACTTATCAATTTTTCATAAAGTTCTTTATTGTTTGTTGTAATAGCCCCACCTTCCCCACTTGCAATAATCTTTACAGGGTGAAAAGAAAAAACAGTCGCATCAGAATACTTGCAGGATCCTACTTTTGAACCGCAGCTATATTTGGCTCCAAGGGCATGAGCAGCATCTTCAACTATTTTTGAATTATATTTTTGAGCTAAACTATAAATTTTTTTCATATTAATTGCTAATCCTCCCATATGGACAGGGGTAACAATTCTAACATTGTTATTTTTCAAATTTTTTTCTAAAATTTCTGGTGATAAAGCGACAGTGTTCATTTCGATATCGTTAAACAAAATTTTTGAATTACAATAAAGCGCCGCGTTAGATGTCGAAACGAATGTTATTGGGGATGTGACGAGCTTATTTTTTTTATTTAAATTAAGCGCTTTGTAAACGATATGTAGGCCTGCTGTTGCGCTAGAAACTAGTACTGCATACTTTGATCCGACATAAGTAGCGATTTTTTTTTCTGTTTGTTGAATAAATTTTCCTTGAGTTAGTGATCCACTAATTAAAACTTTTTTAACGCTTTGCACATCAGAACTATTTATGGAATGTTTTCCGTATGGTATTGGGCTGAATAATATTTTTTCTATCTTGGTTTTTTCTTTTAAAAAATCTTTTAATTGAATATCTAAACTTGGTATTTTGATGTTCGTAATATTTTTAAATTTTTTATTTGATAATGATAAATTTTTACATCTTTGAGCAATATGTTTTTTTTTATTTAGATTTGATTTAATTATTAAACTTTTCTTTAAGTTTAAAATATCAAAGACCTTTAATCCAAAATCATATTTAGAAATAGTTTCATGAGAAACGATATTAATTATTCCACTGGTATTTTTTTTTATTAAAAGTTCTATACCAAAAGACAAATATTTAGTTGAAATAGTTGTAAAAAAATAATTATCATACAGAATGGTTCTTTTGTTTTCATCTGCATTTTTAATAATCAAATCTACTAATTGATTTTTTTTTAGAGAATAACCAAAAAAATTAGTTCTAATAATTAATGAACTGGGATTATTTTGTAAAATCTTATCTTCTGCTATTAATTTTTGTTTTGCATAAACGTTTATAGTATTTGTTTTAAAATTTTCACTTTTTTTTAAATAATCTTTGCCATTATACAAATGATCTGTCGAAATATGTACTAGCTTGATGGAAAGTTCTTTGCAGATTCTAGATAGCAAATCTGGAAATAAAGCATTAATAATTTTAGTTTTTTTAGGAAATCTTTCGCAATAGTCAAGATTTGTATTTGCCGCGCAGTTAATAATAATATCTGGTTTAATATTATTAATCTTTTTATATAAAATATCTTCATTAATTACATCTTCTTTGAAAAAGTTAAAATATCTGACATTTGGAAAAAAAATTTTTTGTTTATGAACTGCAAATATAAAATTATATTTTTTTTTAAGGTAGTAAATAATATTTGAACCTAACGTTCCTGACGCTCCAAATATAAGTATATTTTTCAACAATTAGGCCTCTGATTGTAGTTCTTTTTCTATTTTAAATATTTCGTTTTTTAAATATTCTTTATTAATTTTTTTGGTATTATTAGAAGAATAAAAAAAATCTTTATTAACCGACTTTCCTTTTAATATTTTAATTTTTTTCGATTTTAATTTTAAATCTGGTAAAATTTCAAAATGATTCTTAAATTCAACAGTATAAATCGAGTCATCTACACCTATCATTTGTTCATGAATTTTTTCACCTTCTCTTAATCCAATTATTTTGATTTTAGGTCTTGGATGTATAAATTTTATTAGGTCTTTTATTTTTATAGATGGCAATTTTTTTACAAAAATTTCTCCTCCTTGCATTTTACCAAAACAAAAATTGACGAATTCAACCGCATCTTCCAATGAGAGAAAAAATCTGGTCATGTCTTCATGGGTTAAAGGAAAAATTCCTTTTTTTTTAACAGAAAGGAAATGAGGTATAATTGATCCTCTTGATCCTAATACATTGCCGTATCTAACTACAGAAAATTTTGTATAATTTTTTTCATAATATTGTGATGTAAAAAGTTTATCCGAGCATAATTTTGTCGCTCCATATAAATTAATTGGACTTGAGGCTTTGTCGGTAGAAAGTGCTATTACTTTTTTTAAATTATTAACTAAGGAGGCTTTGATAATATTCATTCCGCCAATAATATTTGTTTTAATACATTCTTCTGGATTTTTTTCAGCAGTTGGCACTATCTTTGTTGCGGCAGCATGAACAGCGTAATCGCAATCTTTCATTGAGTAGCTAAGTCTATCTAAATCTCTTATATCGCCTATAACAAATTTAATATTTTTGTATTTTTTATATTTTTCTTTTAAAAACCATTGCTTCATTTCATCTCTTGAAAAGATAATAATTTTCTTTAATTTTTGATTTTTTACACAATCCAACATTTTAGATCCGAACGACCCAGTGCCGCCTGAAATGAAAACAGACTTACCTTTTAAAAAATTCATTTTACAGCTACTAATTTATTAATTTTATTTTATTGCTTTTAACTCAGTTGAGGTGCAAAAGATAGAGCTATAAAGTCAGAATTTATTATTTGGACATTAAATTTAATAAACAATTTTATCAAAAAAATAAATTAGATGATGAAAATTTTTATTTAATATTTCCTAAACATATGTACTATATTAACTATTAAATACTAAAATTACCTAAAAAAACGCTCATAATATGAATAGTAAAATTGGAAAAGGTAATGCTTCTGAAAATTTTTTAAACTCTTCAATTGAACTAGATAAAATTTCTGAAATTATTTTTTTAAGCTATCAAAAATACAACTCTGGAATTGAGCATGATAAATATGAAAAAGAATTTTTAGAAGAACTTTCGCAAAGAAAAATCCCGTTTAAAATTGATAATCATGTGGCTTCATTCATATATAACAACAAAGATAATTCTATAAAAATTATTAAGTATTTACTATTTAGATACAAATTTTATTTAGCCGGCAAAAGAAAAATAAATCTCGGTTATCCACCATATGTTTTGATAGAACCTATTTCTGCTTGCAATCTTAGATGTCCATTTTGTTTTCAATCAGATAAAACATTCACAAAATCCCCTTTTATGGGAGTTATGAAACTAGATCTTTTTAAAAAAATTGTTGATGATTGTGACAGTATCGGAGTTGGAGCAATAACTATGGCTAGCAGGGGAGAACCTGGTATGAACAAAAATTTGGATAAAATGCTAGATTATGTAGGTTTGAAAAAAAATATATTTGAAATTAAATTGAATACAAATGCCACTCTTTTGACTGAAAATCTTATTCATTCAATCTTTAGAAATAAACTTACCAACGTAGTTATTTCTGCCGATCATTATATTAAGGAGGACTTTGAAAGATTGAGATTAGGAAGTAAATTTGAAGAAGTTGTGAAAAATGTTGATAGATTATTTGAAATTCGAAAGAAAAAGTATCCAGAATCGAAAACTGAAATAAGAGTATCAGGCATAGATAATGATAAAAATATTGATAAACAAAAATACGTTGATTTTTGGGCCATCCGCTCAGACAATGTTTCAATTGGATTGCCTCTTGAACGTTGGGATACATATAATAACAATATTCAACCTAATTTAACATCACCTTGTGAAAATTTGTGGGATAGAATGTATGTTTGGTATGATGGAAAAGTTAATCCTTGTGATTCAGATTACAAAAGTTATCTAACATATGGAAATTTGAAAAAAAGCTCTATAAAGGAGCTTTGGAATAACACTATTAGTGAAAAAATAAGAATAGACCATTTAAATTTAGATAGAAATAAGATTAACCCATGTGACAGGTGCGGCATAAATCATGAACAATGATTCAATTATAATAGGAGATGGTAAACACTCAAGGCAAATTAAAAAATTTTTAAAAAAAAAAATTAAATTTGAAATTTTTAAGCCAAAAAACAAGAATAAAATAAGTGAAAAAGAAGTAAATTTTCTTAAGAAATATGGAGTAATATTTATATTAACTCCAAATAGCAGCCACTATCAATATATTAGCAAACTTAACGACTATAAAAGATATATATTTTGCGAAAAACCTCCAACAAACAATATTTATCAATTAAAAAAAATTGAAAAAATGAGGAAAGGAAAATTATATTTTAATTTTAATTACAGATTCTCAGAAATTGCTAATTATCTAAATAATAAAAAAATCTTTAACAAGAAAGAGTTAATATCATCGATTATTAATGTATCTCACAATTATGCATTAAAAAAAGAATATAGATATAACTGGAGATCGAAGAAATTTAAATGTCCATTTGGAATTAAAGAGATGGTCACGGTACATTGGATAGATTTAATTAATTATTTATTTGGAATAAAAAAAATTTTAAACACAGAAGAAAGAAATATTTCGAAGAATGGAAATACCAACGATACTGCCGATATATTTATCAAAACTAAAAATAATGCTACTGTAAGTATTTTTAACTCGTACTCTTCATCGTTTATATTTAATCTTCTTTTTATTTTTAAAGACAGACATTTAGAATTTAATGGGAAAGAAATAAAAATTTATCAAACTTACTTGAAAAAAAATTCTACAAAAAGAACTGTCGGGCCAAGATTAACAAAAAGAATAAAAGTTGGAAAAAACATAAATGGCCTAGAACAATCTTTAATTTTTTTCTTAAAAAAAGTAAGACAAAAAAAAGAAATCCCTGATAAATTATTTAATTTAAGTATAAATTCTAATAAATTTATTTTTACTAATTAAGTTTTTCTAAAATAATTTTTAGTTTTCTTTTTGAGTTTACAATTTCTACACCTTCTGGATAAAATTTGCTTTTATTAAACAAAAAATAAGGATCATAATAAAAACTTTTTTTATGAAAAAATTTTGCGATCAAAGCCGGAGTTGTAAAAGGTATCGAAATAACTAAATTAGACTTTCTAATTAATGATGTTGCGGAAATTTCATTGTAATATATTCTCACATTACTTTTTTTACTTATTTTTTTTATAAAAAATTTATATCTTAAATCAATTCCTAAATAATCTCTTTTAATCTTTAAGAAAATAACATTATTTTTTATAGCTGGATTATAAATAATATCTTTTAAAAATTTTATGCAATAATTAAAACTATAATGATTATAAGGATTTACTAGTTGTGAAATTGTAAATAATTTTTTAGGAGGAACATCAAAAATAGTGATAATTTTTTTATTAGAATAACTAGGAATATTTATATTGGAACCCTCCATAGAAAAAGGACTTATAAATCTATGTGAAAAAGAACTTTTCACATTCGACTTGAGCCAATTTAATTGTCCCACGTTCCATATCCAAAAAATTTTCCATGTAGAGCAAAAGAGACCACCAACATCATGATATTTTTCAATTCTTTTTCTAATTAGAGGAAATATATTTATTGAATAAAAATAAAAAATTACTGAATTTTTTTTTTTTGTCTCATTGTACTCAGCCCAAGATGGTTTTGATATAATTTTTGGATTGTTAAAAAAACAATAATCAAAAATAAACTGGTTTTTTTGAAACAAGGCATATTCAAAAATATTTTCAAAAAATACTAGATTGTTTAAAAAATTTTTTTTTAAAAGTATTTTTATTATAATTGACAAAAAAAATTGTAAACGTTCAAAGATGCTCATTTGGAACATAGCTAATTGCAAAACAGATTTTATATGGAATGTGCTGTAATTATACTTTTTATATCTTAGTCTAAATTTATTATTAATTATTTTTTCATTATTATGATAAAAAATAACATCTTTTTTTAATTTAAGATTATTTATTATAATATTAAAAAATTCAAATTCTGTATGATTAATCCTAGGCAAAGAATCAAGATATATACTGGCGCTATTGGGATCCCCTCTTTTTACATTTTTATTTAAAATAATCTTTAAAAAAAAAATAATTTTTGTAAAAAATATAAAAAAGCATAATACAATCCAAGTAACATTCGATATAAAAAAATTAACTTTTACTTTTTTAGTAATTATTTTGAGAACTGTTGTTGGCAAGGGAAATATAAATTTTTTTTTGTTTAAAATGCAATTCAACAAAACTGCATTGAAGAATTTATTCATTAGAAACTTTGAGATTAAAAACTGCTTAAAATTATTAGTATGGTCAAAATTACATACTAATATTAATTTATTTAAATTTTTTTGTTTAACTATTTGGTGAATGATATTTGTTTTTATAGAATTAAAACTTTCTAATAAATTAATATTTCTTTTCGCATTTAAATAATTTTTAATTATTTTTTGTTCATAATTAAATCCAAACAATAAAAAATAAATTAATTTTTCATAAAAATTTAACATTTGATAAATACGTATATGCACTATATATGTAATATATAATATATATTAATTTTTTATAATTTTACTTTACATTCCGAGGCAACAATGAAGAAATTTATTAACACAACTAAAAAAAAAGACCTAGAAAAATTTTTTTTTGCGCAAGGTCTTGATGAGCTTGTTTCTCTATCCAAAAATAATCACTCAAGAGGTTTGATTAGACCCAATTTGCAAGATTTGTTTAATTTATGGCATTTAATTGTTTTAAACAAACGGACGTGTGTTTTAGAATTTGGCTCAGGGTTTAGCTCTATAATAATATCGTCGGCCTTAACATATTTGAAAAAGAAAAATCAATCACAAGTAAAAAAACTGAGAAGAAATAATCCTTTTGAACATTTTATTTTAGAAAATGAAAAAAAATACCTCAATATTACAAAGAAGAGGAATTTTAAATATAAGAAGATTATAAATAACAAAATTAATTATTATTTTTCTGATGTAAAAATGTCATTGGTCAATAATAAAATTGTCACTCTTTACAATAAATTACCAATATGCAATCCTGATTTTATTTATTTGGATGGTCCAAATCAATATAAAGTCAAATCTAACGTCAATGGAATAAATATAGGTCATCCTGATATGATGCCCATGAATGCCGACTTAATACTTATTGAATATTTTTTGTTACCAGGCTCTATAATTTTAATAGACGGCAGAGGTGCAAATGCTAAATTTTTAAAAGATAATTTTAAGAGAAAATGGTCATACCTCTATAGTAAAAAAAATGATCAACACTTATTTAGTTTAAATGACACTCCCATAGGTCCACATAATGAGAGATTAATTAAATTTTATAAAAAAAAAAATTAAAAATTTATTTATATAATACGATTAATTAGTCTTACTAGGTTTTCATTATAACTTGGATGTGGACTAATCACAATTTTATTAACATAGTAGTTTAAATTTTTTTTATTTAAAATTTTTTTGTTTTTCCATTGATTAATTAGGATTTCTTCAATGATATGATATTTTATCTCATTGCAAATTTTAATATCTTTAATCTTTTTTAAAATTTTAAGATGCTCTAAACGCTCTAATCTTTTATGAGGATTATAAAAAATATCATTATCATTAAATACAAAAGCTAGGTAAGTTTTTTGCATTATCAAGCTTTCAACCAGCATTGATGTCAACCCACCCATTATTAATTCAGAATTATAGATTAATTTTGGATAGTATTTTAAATCTGGCTGATAAGCTCCTTTGTATGAATTTTTATTAAATATTACTTTTAATTGTCTATCTACAATAACGTTATTTAAGCCCTCAAGTGAAACTCTATCATGTTTTTTTCTCCATGGGTGCGGTCTGTAAATAATTTTAGTATTTTTAAATATTTTTTTATTATTATTAATTATTTCATTTATTGTACATAATAACTCCTGTTCCTTGCTTAGCACTGATGCACCTAAAAATAATATGTAAGGAAATTTATATATTTTTTTATAAACAAAATTTTTTTTATAAACTTGAAAACGCGCGCTACCTGTGAGAAAAATTTTTTTTTTATAAAAATTTTGTATTTTGCATGCATGTTCTTTGCTTTGATTTCCCCAAACGCCAAGAATACTTGGTTTTTCTAAATAGTAAGATTTGCTTGAAATATTATCCCAGTTATCAATCAAAAAAAATGTTTTGATGTCACTTTTTTTTGTTATTAATGGCAAATAATAAGACATTAGATCAAGTCCACTCGAAGGAAAAATTATAAGCTTAAAGTCATTCTTTAATAAATAATCATTAATTTCATTAAATTTGTATAAGTAAAAATTTAAAATTTTTTTTAAAACATATAAAAAAAAAATATTAAATGAAATAATCTTAAAAAATTTATTAGCAATAGATATTTTCTTAAAAGTATTTTCAGTTCTTAATAAAAATGAAGAGGATTTTTTTCTATTTAAGTATATTGCAATATTATTTAAATGATAAATAAAATTTTCAAAAAAATTGTTAAACTTATAAGTTTTTTTTATATTTTTTAATAATAAAATTTCTTTAAAATTTTTAATTTTTTTAGAAAATAAAATTTCTAAATCATAAAACTTACTTAAATAATTAACTGTTCCTGTTTGTATATAGTTTCTTACATAAAGATCGCTGTCTAATACTAGCAAAACTTTTTTTTTCATCTTTTTATTTCAATAATCTTGCCATTGCTCAACTTCAATAGCTTATCACAAAAATGAAAATTCTCTTTTTTATGTGAAGACATTATTATCGTTTTTTTCTTTTTTAGATTCTTTAGCAGATTGAGTACATTTTTTTCATTATTAGGATCTAATGAATTTGTCGGCTCATCGAGTATAAAAATATCAGCGTTCTTGTAAATTGCTCGAGCCAGACCGATTCTTTGTATCTGGCCTCCGGATAATTTTCCGCCTCCTTCGCCTATAAATGTCTTTATCCCTTTTTTTAAATCTTTAACAAAATCTAATAAATTAACTTTCTCAATAATGTCCATTATTTCATCTAATTTTAAATTTTTGTCTTTTTTTCCAAGAGCTATGTTATTTAAGATAGAATCGTCACTTAAATACACATTTTGCGATACATATGATATTTTGTCATACCAGCAATTATTTTCATAAATATTTTTCTCATTATTATCTATTAATATTTTTCCAGAATTACATTTAAGCAATCCTGCAATTATATTTAACAATGTAGATTTTCCTGTTCCGCTTTCTCCAATTAACCCTATAAATGAGCCTCTTTTAATTTCCATATTCGCATTTCTTAAAATTATATTGTCATTGTACAAAAAATTAACATTTTTGAGGTTAATCGAATTATTAAAAATTATTTTTTCATTCTTATTACATAAATTGTATTTTTTTTTTGATTTACTTAAAATCTGGTACTCATCAGCAACAATATCAAGTGAATATTTTTTTGCTTTCATAATTTGCATATTTGATAAAATTGAAGAAACCATTGGTACACATCTAACGCTAGCGATCATAAAAAAGGTTAATGTACTACCTAATTCCATTAGAGAGTCCTGTTCATCTTTTTTAATAATTAATATTAAAAAAACCACCAAAAGAATAAAAATATATTCAAATAGAATATGGGGATATGATTTAATTGTATCTCTCTTTGCTCCTGAATTAAAATGTTCTATATTTGCTTTAAAAAAAAGACTACTTACGTGATCATTTAAATTATTTATTTTAATATCTTTAATAGCTTTTAAGTTTTCGCCTAAATAAAATAATTTTTTTCTTGAGGATTCAAAAATAATTTTAGATAATTTTAAAAGCTTCTGCTTGAAAAAAAAAATAACAATTAAAGAAACAAATGATATAAAAGTAAGAAAATAAAAAGTTAAAGCATAATTTACATATAATAAAAAAAAAAATCAATGAGAGCAAAATTGCTAAATTTATAAAAATATTTAAAAAAGATTTTAGCAATACTCTTGAAACAGAATCTACTTCTTGAATAATATTAATAGTTTTCATGCTATGTTTATCAATATGATATATGTAATTTTTATTTAGATACCCTGTAAAAAAATCATTTGTTAATTTAATTGAACAATCTTTTATTAAGTTATTGCTAAACCAATTTAAAAAAATAAAGAATAAAAACTTAATAAAAAAAATTAAAACTATAAAAATTAAAAAAATTATAACTGATTCATTAAAACTAAATTCTGTTAAAAAAAATCTTTCTTTTAAAAGTAAAAATTTTTCCTGGTCAAACACGAGATTGACAACTGGAATCAAAGCTGAAAGACTTATTAATTCAATTGTAACACCCAATAAAGAAACTATAAATAAAAAAAAAATTTGCTTTCTAAATTCTTTTAATAACAAATTAAATTTATAAAAAAATTGAAGTTTTTTTTTTAATGGCATAATAATAGACTAATAATATAATGCTTTATTTATTATTTTTTTCGATTTAGATACAGTATAAATTAAATATTGTAAGAATGATCATTAAAATTATTGGCTCTGGATCTGCTGGCAATCATATAGCTTTCGCTTTTAAAAAATTTGCTAAAAAAATATATATGTTTGATTTATCTGCCGATGCGTTAAAAAGATCAAAAAAAATTTACATTTCTAGATATAAAAAATGGAATAATAATATAATTCAAGAAAAAAGTACTATTGATAGAAAGTTTTATGATTTAGTTGTAATCTCAACACCTCCCAATACCCATTTAAAAATTTTACAAAATAATATCAACAATTCAAATAATTTTTTAATAGAAAAGCCTCTATTTGAGCCAAATAAATTTGCTATCGACAATTTTATAAAAATTAAAAAAAAGTTTAGAAATAAAAAATTTTACTGCGGATACAACCATAGGCTTTTCCCATCTACACAGAAATTAAAAAAAATAATACAAAAACAAAAGTCGCAGTTGGACGTAATAGAGGTAAATTTTAAAGAAAACACAGCTGGATTTCTAAAGGCACATTATTGGCTTAAAGATTTATCAAAAAGCTATTTATCAAAATATAAGCAGGGTGGCGGAGCTTTATTAGAACACTCTCATGCATTAAATCTAGCGCAGTATTTTTGCGAAGATCGAGCTGAAATGAAAATAATTAATAAAAATATTGAGTTTATCAAGAACGACAAAACATTTTATGACAAAAGCTCCTCGATAATTCTTCGATCAAATAAAAACTTAGTATTGGTTAATCAAAACTTTGAAACCCAACCCATAGAAAAAAATATAACTGTTTCTAATAAAAATATTTTTGCAAGATTAATTTACAACTTTAAAGGAAGTAATGACAGAATTATAGTTTATAATAAAATTAAAAAAAAATTTAAAACTTATAATTTTAAAAAAAAACGCAGTGACGATTTTAAATACGAAGCAGCATTTATTGCCAAAGCAATCAATAATCAAATTAATAAAAAAAATAACCCTCTCAATATTGATTACGCAATATCTACAATAAGACTAATACTAAAAATTTTTAAATCTTAGAATAGTTTAGTGTATAAAAAAAAAAAAATTTTAGCGATTATCCCTGCTAGAGCAGGCAGTAAAGGAATAAAAAATAAAAACTTAATGAAAATTAATGGCTTTTATTTAATTGAATACTTGTCCCGAATCATCAAAAAAACTGGAATAATAGATCTTTCAATTTTATCTTCAGATAGCAATAAAATTATAAAAATTGCAGAGCAGAATGAAATTATTTCATTATTTAAAAGACCAAAAAATATTTCTGGTGACAAAATTGGTGATCATGTCGTTTTAAAACACGCACTAATTCGTACAGAAAAAATCAAAAAAACGAAATTTGATATTATATTAATGATTCAATTAACATCACCACTTAGGAAATCAGAGTATTTAATTAGTGCTATAAAAAAAATTGTAGATAAAAAATTTGATTCAATTTGGTCTGTTTCAAGAGTTGATAAAAAATTTCATCCACTAAAGCAGCTTGATATAATTGGTGATAAATTAAAATATCATACACCGAAAGGATTTAAAATTATAAGAAGACAGCAATTGAAAGATACTTTTTATAGAAATGGCGCAATATACGCATTTACTAGAAAGACAATTATGGGAAAGACTTTGTTGCCAAAAAATTCAAGTTTTATCTTAATAAATGAAAAACAAATATCTATAGACACCCATGAAGATGTCAGAGAAATAAAAAATTTAATTAAATTTGAAAAATAAAATTTACTTTAGAGAAATAAAACTTTTTCTGGAGTTATTTTTATTAATTTTATTATCTAAATAAAATGAGTCGTTGTTTATGCTGGTTGTACTCAATTCCTCAATTACAGAGCCATTTTTTGAAACACATTGAAACTCATGTATATCATATCGACTCAAAGTGACGATATCCCCTACATTTAGAATACTAGTAAATTTTACTTTGTTTCTTTTTGTAATAACTAATTTTATTTTTCCAAATAAAATAAAAAAAGTCTCCTTTTTTTTTTTTTGAAATTGAGCAGGATGCTTTTGTTTATTAAACATAAAAATTAGCTTTTTGCAGTATGTAGTGTTAACTATGGTTAACATACAGATTCCATATCTGTAAAAATTTTTTATTCCATAATGATGGGATATTTCTAATTTACTATTTTTATCTATTATTGCTCCGGACAATTTAATTAAAGATAATATTTGATCTCTAATTTTTTCGATATCTGTTCTTGTTGAAACAATAGATAAATTGCTCTTTGTTAAAATTTTACCAGATAAAATATTTTTTTTAGCAGTAAAGTCTGAAAAATTTGATATTTGGTTTGCTGTTATCTGGTTTTTTTGTAATGGAAAAAAAAAGTCTATATCTTTAATCGTTATTTTTTCTCCCTTTTTTTTATACAGCCCTTTTTTTAAAAAGGCCCCTCTTTTAAAATCTAAAAGATTTTTCTGCTCTTCTTTTAAAAAATTATTTCTACTTTCTTGCGATCCTATCCTTGTTATTGTTTGATCTATAAAATGTAACCATTTATCTAACTGACCTGATGTTGAAGAATATTTATTTACTTTAAATTTTTTCGTTTTAATATTTACATGTTTTTCGAAAATTCTAGCACCCATTGAATAAGCTATCGAACCAGATAAATATTCATCTGGTAATTCGTGAGTTGAAAAGCCACATATTTTATCTCCAAATTTTTCTCTTAATATTTTAAAAAAATTTAAATTTAATTTAGATGGTTCGGTAGGATATTTGGCCACGCAATAAAGATATTTGATATTAATTTTTCTCTTATTAAAAAAACTAAAATTTTTACTTATTGTATCAATACTAGCTCCTCCGACGCTGCATATAATTTTTTTTTTTTTTGCCTTTTTAAAAATATATTCCAATAAGGGCCACTCATCTACTGAGCAACTAGCAATTTTTAAATAGTCAAATTTGTATTGAATAACTTTATCAACTGATTTTTCGTCAAATGGAGTGCAAATAATTAAAAATTTTTTTTTTGCGTAATTTATTAGTTGTGACCACTCTTTTTTTTTTAACCCAGTGTCTAAAAATCTTTTAACCTGTGCATGATCAGAATTGAAGTAATCCTCGTGTATATAATTTTCTAAGTTTCTAAATTGAAACTTAAAGGCAAAATCCATATTATGATATTTTTTTTTTATTTTATAAAATTCATCAATAATTTTTTTCCCATGAGATAACAATCCCATATGATTATTAGCCATTTCTAAGATAATAAGAGGTTTCATTTTTGTTATTTGAAGTATTATTAATTTTTATATTAAAATAATAATTATTGTATGCAATATAATTAATTATGAACAGATTATTAATCATTCCTGCTAGGATTGGATCAAGAAGAGTAAAAAAAAAAAATATTAAAATTTTTTATGGAAAACCAGTTATATATTATTCTATTCGCAGTGCTTTAAAATCAAAATTATTTTCTAAAATTCACGTGTCTACAGACAGTATGACGATTTGTAATTTGGTAAGAAAATATTCTATTAAAACTGATTTTTTAAGACCAAAAAAGTTGGCAGACGATAATGCAAAACTAATAGATGTTTATCATTATGTAGTTCAAAAATACGCTAAAAATAATTTGAAATTTGATGAAATATGGTTTTTGTCAGCTTGTAGCCCAATGATACAAACGGATGATTTAATTAAATCTGCAAAATTTTTTAAGAAAAATAAGAACAATTCATTTTTATCTATTAATGAATGTTCACCCCCTATTCAGTGGTCCATGAAGTTAACGGCGAATAACAAACTAATTCCTATTTCTCCAAAGTTGAGAAATGCAAGATCTCAAGATTTAAAAAAAAACTATATCGATAATGGGGCTTTTGGAGCATACAAATCAGAAGTTTTTTATAGAAAAAAGAAAATTAGCTACGCCGGTTATATTACAACAAAAAAAATCATAGATATTGATAATCAATTTGATTGGGATTTAACAAAATTGTTATTTAAAATTAAAAAAACTTAAATTAAAAGGTATTTTTTACGTCAAGCTTCATTAGCCTCGTATTTTTTTTTATAATGTAATTTTTAAAATTAATTTTTTTATATAATTTAATAGCTTTTTTATTACTATTCTTGACTCCTAAAAAAATAAAATAAATTTTTCTTTTTATTAAAATTTTTTTTATTACTGAATCGATAACTTCGCTGGCAACGCCTCTTCCTCTCCATTTTTTGTTGCCTATCAATATTCCCATAAATGCTGTTTTTTTTTTTAAATTAATATCATGGAAATAAATATTTCCTATATGTCGATTTTTTTTTGTATTAATAGATAAAAAAATTGAATTTTTATTTTTCAATCTACTCTTAACGTCATTTTTAAGGGACAAAATATTATCGCAACGGAACTGAATATTTCTATTAACTTCTTTGTCCTTAAACCATTGTAAATAATTATTATTTACTAAATTTAAGTTAAAGTTTTTTATTTTAAGTCTTTTAGTTTGAAACATTGTAAAATTAATTCAATCTTTGAAAACTTTTTCTAATTACCGGTCCTTTTAAATATTTTTTAATAGGCTCCCCATCTTCAAATCTTCTGATCTGTGCAAATATATTATTAAGAATTTTTGAATAATCGTTAATTAACTTCCGGTCATGATTAATTGTCATGTAGGCTAAATTAGTAGCTAAAAATTTATTTTTCAACATTTCTTGTGCAATGAAAGTTTTATATTCTTGGTTATTTTTGGAAATTATTTCAAAATATGTAATAGATTCATATCCATTTATACTTATCTTTAAATCGTTCTTTTTTGCAATATTTTCAACTTCATTATTAAGATGTTTGCCAGCATTGATTAAATGAACCCATGAATTTATTTTCTTCATAACTTTTATGGTCTGGAGAGCTGCTACGAATCCTATTCTGTCTGACCAAAAAGTACTGCTTATAAAGCAGTTTCTTGATTTTTTTAATAATTTTCCATTGCTTAAAACTGCTGTAATTGGATATCCATTTCCCATAGTTTTTCCTAATACCAAAATATCAGGATTTACTTTTGTCAATAAGTGCATTCCTCCTAAATTTCTTCTAAACCCAGTAGTACATTCATCAAAAATTAATAATATATTATTTTTTCTAGTGACCTCCCGAACCTCTTTGAGGAAATTTACATCAGGTAAGCTGCTTCTTGCAACTTCCATTTTTACAGCAGCTAAGTCTGGATTATTTTTTATTATTTTTCTTAATGAATTAATATCGCCATACTTGAACGGTATTAAAGTATTTTTAAGTTGTGAAGGAACACCAACAGGACTGAGTCCATTTATAAGATGTCCATTTAAAGAGTTTTTGCTTACTAAATTTGCAGATAAATACCAATCATGCCAGCCATGATAACCACAAAAAGCAATTTTATCCCTATTCTTATACGCTCGTGCAATTCTAACAGCAATGGCATTTGCCTCGCCTCCAGTTTTTGCAAACTTAGAAAATTGTGCCCAAGGATGCAAAGTGCACAATTGCTCGGAAAGCTCAACTTCTTCTGGGCAATTTAAGGTAGTTATATTACAGTTTTTAATACAATTAATTACCTCTTTATCGATCAATAAATTTGAATATCCCAGAACATTTTGACCAACATAACACATAAAATCTGTATATTTTTTTCCTGATGACCAAATAAAATTTTTTTTAGCTTTTGTATAATATGTGGGCCACTGATCTGGTAAAATATTTTCAGGATTTTTAGAGAATAACATATTTCCACCTAAAATTATTTTCTTTGCTTTTTGGTATAATTTTTTATTATTTTTCATCACCAGTTTCTAGGATCTATTATTTTTTTTGAATATATTAAGTCTAAATTGTAATCATAATTATTTTTAACATTATAATTCATAATTTTTTTTAATTCTTTAATACTATCAACTCCAATCACATAATAGTTAAAATTTTTTTTTAAAACTGAAGAAATTGCATAATCAAATGGGTCTATTTTTGAATTTCTTATAAAATCATGATAATTTTTATGAAGTTTAAAAAGTTTTTTATTCAAAAATTTTATATTTTTATTTATCAAAAAACCCTGCAAAAAAATTGATCGCGCATAGATCAACTTTTTCGATTCTAATTTATCAAACTCCCTGTTAAGTGCATTGTAAGGAAATTGAAAAACTGATTTTTTCATAATAGTAACGCTCTTATTAAAGTCTTTTATATTATAAATAGAAAAACCAATATTTTTAATAGGCAATTTATTTTTTAATATTTTTAAATCATCTTTATGATTTTTATGTCTTAAAATTTTTAAATCATTCAAATCATGAACGAAAACTGTTTCAATGCTACCTAATTTAGTTTTTTTTAAAGTGTCGTTAACAGAATTTAAGTAATTATCTAAAATATTTTTATAATTTGAATTATGAGGAAGTTTAGTGCTTAATTTTAAATCTTTAATTCCATGTGTTTTTAAAAATTCTCCAATTATATCTTCTGTATTGTAATTTTTTGCTGTATCAAAAAATTTTATACCGTTATCATAGGCATATTCAAATATTTTCAAGACCTTACTTTTATTCAGAAATTTAGAATTGTTTTTTAAACCGTACTTTAGTCCAAGCCGTGCGGTACCTAAAATAATTTTATTTGATTCTAGCTTCATTAAAAATTTATTCTTAAATATTTTTTCAATTAAAAAACTAAATACTAATTTTTAATTTATTTAATAATTTTTTTGTTAAAGGTTGATTTTTAGAAATATTAAAAGGACTTTTTTTACCTACAATTTGAAAAAAATATTTGGGTTCTAAGCCAACAGAAGGTCTCAATGTTTTAATATTTTTTTTAGAAAATTTTTCTCCTTTTTTAATATCTTCAATACAAAAAATTGAACGCCTAAAATTTTTATAAAGATTTTCTTTATCAGAACGAAAAAAATAATTTTTCATAAGCATTTTTTGAGTTTGATCAAGACAATTTCTATAAGATTTAATTTCATCATCTACTAAAGAAAACTTAAAATCTGGAGATTTTTTAGAGGATTTACATGCTATATGCTTTTCAAATATTTCGGCACCTACGCTAACAGCAGCAGCAGCTATAAGATTACCCTTTGAGTGATCCGACAATCCTACTTTGCAATTAAATTTTTCTTTTAATATTTTTATATTATTCAAATTAAAATCGTCACTAACAGCTGGATAGTTACTTACACAATATAACAATGATACATTTTTAACTTTTTTTTTTTTTAAAAATTGCATCACTTCATTAATTTCTTTTAAAGTAAAGGTGCCTGTAGAAATAATAATAGGTTTTTTGGTTTCTATAACTCTTTCTAGTAATGTATAATCATTCATTTCAAATGATGATATTTTATAAAAAGGACAGTTTAATTTTTCAAGTAAATCAACTGCATTACTATCAAATGGGGTGCTAAAACATGTGATCTTTAATTTTTTTGCATATAAGAATAAATCTTTATGCCAACTATATGGTGTTTTAGCTCGATCATACAAGTTCCACAACTTTTCGCCTTTCCACAAGCCATTTGAAACTAAAAAAATTTTTTTACTTGAATTTATAGTCATGGAGTCGGCTGTATAAGTTTGCAACTTAACCGCATCAGCACCATTTTTTTTTGCAATTCTAATGAGTTTTTTTGCTATTTTTAAAGATCCAGTATGATTGGCTGAAATTTCAGCTATAAAAAATGGTTTTTTCATAAATGTTTAATTTAAATAAGTTTAAATAACTTTAGATAAATTATATATTTTATTTAAAATTACTAAATGAAAATTGCAGTTATAAAAATAACAAATAAAGACTCAAATTTTATCCTTAAGTTAAGAAATGACAAAAATATAAGAAAATACTCTCATAATCAGAAAATTATTTCAACTCAAATCCATAACAATTGGTTTAAACAAAAATTAAAAAGAAAAGAAAAATTATTTTTTATAATTAAAGTAAACAACTCAAGAGCTGGTTTTATTAGATATGAAAAAAAAGATTTTTATTATGTTGTATCATTAGGTATTTTGCGAAAATTTCAATCAAAAGGAATAGCTAGTGAAGCTTTGGCAAAATCAGAAAAGCAATTTAATAATACAATGATAATTTCAATTGTAAAATATGAAAACAAAAAATCAATTAAATTTTTTATTAATAATGAATATAATATTTTATCAAGTAATAAAATAATATATTTATATAAAATTTTAAGTAAAAAAAAGAATTTAAAATATAACAAACTTATTAATCAAATTCAAAAAATTAGAAAAAAAAATAATGTAAATTGGATGGATATATTAAAGATTGCATTTGAAAGCTCACCAATAAAAACTAAAAAAGTTTTTGAAAATATTTTTAGAGATGATGAAAATATAAATTTGGTTTCTAAAAAATTTTTTTCATAAAACAGACTATAAAAAATTAACTGATATTTAATTTATAAAAAAAATATTATTTTTATAATGATAATTTCATAAAGATTATAAAGTTTAAATTAATTTTAAGAAATTTTATATCATTAATCTTTTAAGTTAAATTAAATACTTTAATTCTTATTAAAAACGTTTAAGTTTTAGGTAAAATTAGTTTTTTATCATAATATTATATTTTTTTGAAAATAATAGTTTTAGTAAATTAAAAAAAATTTAATTTTTTAATTAAATAATATGAAAAAAAAAATATTAGTTGTAGCTAATACAGCATTTTCAATTAAAAAATTTAGATTACATTATTTATCGAAATTATCTGAAAAATTTGATTTAGAGATTTATACACCTGATCTAATAATTTTAAATAAGTACAAAAATATAATTTTCGATAAGTTGGGTATTAATAATATTATAAATGAATTTTTTATAATAAGAAAACTAATAAAAAAAGATGTAAGTTTTATTATTATATATTCTTTTAAATATCAATTTTATTTTTTTTTATTAAATTTTTTTTATCAAAAAAAAATTATCAATATTATCGCAGGCAGAGGTAGTATATTTTTTTTAAATAATAATTTAATGAAGTTGTGTCGAGATATTTTTTTTAAAGTATTCTTTAGATACTCTAAAAATAATGTTTTTATTAACCTGGAAGATAAATTTTTTTTCAAAAAAAAATATATAATAAAAAATAATATTTTTACTATTCACACGAAAGAAATTAAAATAATAAATAGGAAACAAAGTAAATTAAATAATAAAAATTTCTTATTTTTTTCAAGGTTAATTAAAGAAAAAGGAATATTTGAATTTATTGAATTAGCAAAAAAAATTAATAAAAAATTTTCTAAAACACGATTTTTTATAGCTGGATCATTTAATAAAAAAATTGTTGGACAATCAAAACAAATAACAAAAGAAGACCTTCAAAAAGAAATAAAAAATTATAATTTTATTAAATTCATTGGATTTAAAAGTAAAAATATCCCAAGTTTTCTCTCTACTATGGATTGCTTGGTATCCCCTTCATACGCAGAAGGAGCCGGCCAATCCGTTATGGAAGCTATTTTATCTGGACTGTATGTAGTTGTGTTTAAAAATAGTGGTCACAAATATATATTAAATAATGAAAAAAAATTTATTTGTAAAAATAATTCTGTTGAAGAATTATACAAATTAACTTCTAATTTTATTAATGAAAATAAAAATATTGCAAGAAAAGTAATTTCTAAATCCCAAACTCATATTATAAAAAAATTTTCATCAGCAATAGTTTATAAAAAATTACTTGATATAGTTGAAAAAATTAATGATGAAAAAAAATTAGTATCAATATGTTTGGCATCCTATAATCATGAGAAATATATAGATGCCTGTTTAAATTCGATATTACAGCAATCTTACTCAAATATTGAAGTTTTAATTAGCGACGACTGTTCTAGTGACAATTCTTTTAAGAAAATCAAAAAATTTTTTTTCGAAAATAAAGGTAGATTAAAAATTAAAATTTTTAGACAAAATAAAAATATTGGTATCAGTAAAAACTTCAATTTCCTATATAAGCAGGCATCTGGTGATTATATTGTTTTTTTTGGTGGTGATGATGTAATGAGTAATGAAAAAATTAACAATCAAGTTAGAGCGCTTAATTTAAATCCAAATTCTTCTTTTTGTTATTCAAATTGCAAATGGATATATGAAAAATATAAATTTTTGACTTTCAGTCATTTTAATTTTTTGCATAAACCACCAAAAATACTAATTAATTTACTACGGGATTATAACATCCCATCTTGTACAATGATGATTAATAGAAAATATATTGATCAAAATCCATTTGACGAAAAATTAAAATATTTCAGCGACTTTCTACAAACTGTTAAATTATGGAAGAAAAAGAAACCAGTGTATATCGCTGAAAACTTGACATTATACCGAAGACATAGTGAAAGTATAATTGGCTCAAATAGGTTTATTGAAGAGAGGTTATCACAAATTTCTGAAGTAAAGAAATTATTTAACAATAATCAATATTTACAAAAAAAAATTAATCTAAATGTAAATGTGTATTATTACCACAAAATTCTTGGTGGTGAGGTTTTGTCTATACCTAATTTTAAACCTATGGCATTTTTATTTTATAATTTAAAATCTATTAGAGGATTAATGAGACTAATATCTTTATTTTATTATTCAATAAGCCTTAAAAAAAAAATTAATTTACTTAATTGAAGATATACTGCCTTTTTCTAAATTTATAAATTTGTTACAATAAGTATTTAATAGCTCATGATTATGACTTGCAATGATCAAAATTTTACTTTGGTCTATTAATTCATTAAGTTTTTTTTTTATTTTTTCTTCAAAGCTTTTGTCTCCAACAAAAATTATTTCATCCATAATCAAAATATCAGCAACATTGTATGTGGCCATTGAAAAGGCTAGTCTCAGACGCATACCTGATGAATATTGACATATTTGTATATTCTTAAATTCTTCTAAATCTGAAAAATTTATAACTTCATCTACATACCTAGTTGCTTCATATTTTGTCATATTTTTTAAACCTGCCCTTAAAATTATATTTTCTATTGCTGTCAATTCTCCATCTAGACCCATGGAAAACTCTAACATCGACGAAATTTTTCCATAACTCAATACTTGACCAGATGTGGGCACTAAAGACCCTGCAAATATTTTTAGTAGTGTTGATTTTCCAGATCCATTTGCTCCCGTAACTCCAATTCTATCACCGGCGCTTAATTTTAGATTAACATTATTCAATGCTTTAATATATTTTTGTTTGGAATTATTTGAAAATAAAATTCCTCCAATAAGTTTATTAAAAATTTTATTTTTAAATGACACATCCTTTGAACTTGAAAATACCGGGTAGTCTACTGATACATTTTCTAAAGAAACTGATATCATAAATTATAACCAGTATAAAATTTTTGATTTATATTTATTATAAATAAAAAAAAGAGCAACATAAACAGCTAAAAAATATAAAGATAAAATTTGAAGATATAAAAAATTAATATTACCTAAATTTATAGGTTCAGAAATACAAAGTAAAAATAATGCAATTGGGTTAATTAATATTATCCATTCAAATTTTAAGAGAGCAGTCTTTGTGAATAATATTGGAGAAACAAAAAACAAAAATTGCATTAAATTATTTATAATCATTTGAACATCTCGAAATCGAGTACATATTAACGATAGCGAAATACATATTGGAAATAAAAAAGCTAATAATAATAAAAAAGAAAATAAGGAAAATAACAAATATAAATAACTAAAATTAAAACCAAAATAAAATAAAATTATTATAAAAATCAAAATATTGTGTAAAAATATTAGAAAATTTCTACATATGACTCTTAAGGATAAAACTATCAAGTTTAATTTTTCATTTAAAATAAACGATTTTGAATCAATCAATGCGTTACATGATTCAACAATACTATCTCTTATAAAAAACCAAATTATAAAATTTAAAGATAAAGTTAAAAGATATTTATCTAAATCTATTTTAAACAGACCAGAATAAATAAAAGAAATACTTAAAATTAGAATTAGAGTGGTAACAGTGATCCACCAAGGTCCAAGAAAAGATCTTTTATATTTTTTAATTAGATCAAATTTAGCTAACGTTATCCAAGTCTTCCAAAGTGTTAATCCATGGAAAATATCAAAAAAAGTGTTTTTCATATATAATTAAATATATTAATTTAAGTTTAGTTTATAATGAAAAAAATTATTATCACTGGTGGCGCTGGATTTATAGGAAGTAATTTAGCAAAAAAACTAATAGGCAATAACAAAATACTAATCATAGATAAATTAACCACAAGATCAAATATTTTAAATATTGGTTCGATTTTAAAGAATAAAAATTTTTTTTTTAAAAAAATAGATATTTGTAATTTTGAGCAAATAAAGAAAATATTTTATAAATTTAAACCAAATTATATTTTTAATTTAGCAGCTGAAAGTCACGTAGATAAATCGATTGATAATGCTGATCAATTTATTAAGACAAATATTTTAGGAGTTTATAATTTACTTAAAATTTCCCATGATTATTATAACCAATATTATAATAAAAAATTAAAATTTATTTTTCACCATATTTCTACTGATGAGGTTTTTGGAGATTTGCCTAGAAACTCAAAGTTTAAATTTGATGTAAATTATAATTATAAACCAAACTCACCTTACTCAGCAAGCAAGGCTAGCTCTGATCACCTTGTTAGGGCTTGGAATAAAACATTTCATTTGCCTACAATTATTTCTAATTGCTCAAATAATTTTGGTGAATATCAGCATCCGGAAAAGTTAATTCCCCATACCATTTTATCTTTTATAAAAGGAAAGGATGTGCCAGTTTATGGAAAAGGCAGAAATATTAGAGATTGGATTTATGTTCAAGATCATTGTGATGCTTTAATTAAAATAATGAACAAAGGAAAGATTGGTAATACTTATAATATTGGTGCAAATTGCGAAATAAGAAATATTGATATTGTAAAACAAATTTGTAAAACTTTAGAAAAAAAACTTAAAAATACAAAATTAAAAAAATTAATTAAATTTGTAGAAGATCGACCCGGTCATGATTTTCGGTATGCGGTAGATTCAAGTAAAATAAACAATGAACTTAAATGGATTTCTAAATACAAATTCAAAGATTCATTAGATCACACAATTAACTGGTATATTAAAAATAAATTTTGGTGGCAGCAAATAATAAATAAAGGTTATAAATTAAAACGTATTGGAAAAAATAATGAAAAAAAAATATAAAGGTATAATTTTAGCTGGTGGTAAAGGTACAAGATTATTTCCAACTACAAAATATATCAATAAACATTTGATAAATGTGTATGACAAGCCGATGATTTACTACGCTCTTTCAGTATTATTTTTGGCTGAAATAAAAGATGTACTAATAATAACCAATAAAAAAGATATCAACATGTTTCAACAATTACTTGGTGATGGAAAAAAATATGGCGCTAGTATTGCATTCATGGCTCAAGAGCAACCAGAGGGCATAGCACAAGCCTTGCACATTGGTGCTAGATTTATATCCAATAACCACATTGCGCTTCTTTTGGGAGATAATATTTTTTTTGGTTCTAATTTTAGGCAAAAACTAAATAATGCAATCAACAATAATACTGGTGCCACAATTTTTACCTATCCTGTTGCAAGTCCAAAACAATTTGGAATTATCGAATACAGTAAAAATAAAATAAAAAAAATTGTAGAAAAACCCATGAAACCTAAAAGCAATATTGCTGTTACTGGTCTATATTTTTATGATAATTCAGCAATAAAATATTCTAAATCTTTAAAGAAGTCCAAACGTGGTGAATTTGAGATTACAGATTTAAATCAAATATACCTTAAACTAAAAAAGTTAAAAGCTGTTGATCTAGATAGAGGATTTTATTGGAATGATGCAGGTACATTTGATAATCTTTTAGACACATCAAACGCAATAAGGCTGTTTCAAAAAAAACACGATTATATCATTGGAAATCCAGGTGAAATCGCTAAAAATAACAAATGGATTTAAAATTATTTACTTTGTGAAGCTAAATAAATTTTTTTTATCAATATGTCTAAAGCAGTATTTTTTTTTAATTTTTTTCTTAACCCGATTGTAAATAAAGTTTTAATGCTAGTAAATTTTAATTTTTTTCTTAACCCGATTGTAAATAAAGTTTTAATGCTAGTAAATTTTAATTTTTTTCTTAACCCGATTGTAAATAAAGTTTTAATGCTAGTAAATAAAGTTTTAATGCTAGTAAATAAAGTTTTAATGCTAGTAAATAAAGTTTTAATGCTAGTAAATAAAGTTTTAATGCTGGCAAATAAATATACAATGAATAATATATAATTATCAAATTTTATTTTTTTATTTATTCTGATTTTTTTAATATCGCTATGATATGATAATTTATTAATATTTAAATTATTATTTACTTTTAAATTAAAAATTTCTTCTATTTTTTTTATTCTATCATTCCACCTTGCGTATCTATTTACATATTCATTTTGCTTGAAAATTAAGTCGTTCATTGCTGATTTATTTTTTAAAAAATATTTAATTTTATTAAAACAATCTCTCGGAGTTTCATATAATTGTTTACTGCTTATTTTATATAAACTTTTTGTTAGAAAATTATTTGTCTCAGTAATTAATAAGGAATTTGAACCCATTATATCTAAAAGTCGCCAAGAAAATGCAATATTTCGTGCTTGCAAATGAGATATATTTAATGAAATCAAACTTTGATTAAATATTTTTTCTAAATCATTTTTTTTATATACTTGTTTGGTACTTATGTAGTCTTTTAACGATATATAAGAAGGTGGAATATAATTTGTATAAATAATAGGATCAAATTTTTTAAGTCCATCTAATATATTCAATCTATATTTAGCATTATTACTTTCCATTTTATTTTGCGCAAAATCTATATCGTAAAGTGAACCTATAAAATTAATATTATTTTTTTTGATTAACGATTTATTTGTAATGTTGGTTGCAAGAGATACATGAAATATTTGTTTTTTATTAGCTCCAAAGTTTTCAATAAAATCTTTCGCACCAAATTTAGTAAAATAGAAAAAATGATAACGATTTACATTTTTTTTGATCTCAGGTTTATTAGAAAAATACATCCACCGATCTGCCTCAGCAATTACAATGGGACAATCAACATACTTACCAATATTATTTATTATAGAATTATTAAATGAAATTATAAGATCAGGATTAAATTTTTTAATTTTATTTATAGTATCTATTGCAAGTTTATTAGAAAAAGGAATGTTATTTCCGTTCCATGGATCAATATTGCATTCATTAGTTATAATATACCGAACCACATGACCTCTTTTCATAAACGCTTCTAAAAAACCTTCATAAAAACTAAGCAATTGCCATTGATTATGTTCATAAATAGGTGAAAAAGAAAAAATTATGATTTTAGACATTGCAAAATATTACAAGTATTTTTTGTAAATTGATATTAAGATTTGTTATAGATAAACCAAAACTTATTAAACTAATTTATGTTACCTAGAATGCTACTATTTAATATTAAAAAAATAAAAAATAGAAATTTATTTGTTTATCAAAAACTTAAATTTAAAATTAAAAGATTTTATTTTCATAATAATTTAAAAAAAGGCTATATATTTGGACTTCATGCTCACAAAAAATTAAAACAAATATATATT
>Ga0114968_10000526_pt1 | contig 28449 bp, 12 predicted proteins | sample M_130807_EF_Meta_FD_87020 | JGI IMG/M metagenome (GOLD analysis project Ga0114968, IMG submission 87020) | Freshwater microbial communities from Lake Montjoie, Canada to study carbon cycling - M_130807_EF_MetaG | ecosystem: Environmental > Aquatic > Freshwater > Lake | place: Lake Montjoie... | reverse complement strand
GGTGAGCAAACTAAAGAAGGTGGAGCAATCTTTTCAACTCTTGATAGAGTAGAATCAATGAATGTTCCTTCTGTAGCAACTGGATTAAAGTTCAGTCCTGATAAAGATATTAAAATGTTTTTATCTCCAGATAAAGTTAATTCAAGTATTGGTACAGCAGTTAAAAATGATGACTTACCATTCTAATAATAAATAATTAATTAATAGCGCAGGTAAGAAATTACTTGCGCTTTTTTATACTTATGTTTAGCTTAAAAGGTGTTGAAAAGGAATTAACTTTAGAAGAGATATATGATAGCATAGGTCAATACAATTTGTGGAAATATTATTGCAAGAATTTTCAAAAAGTAGATTCTTCTTTTAAATCTGAATTATACAATGATAAAAATCCATCATGTAGAATAAGATGTAACAAAAGAGGTAATCTAGTTTATAGAGACTTTGGAGGTGATAATAAAGACTATAGTGTAATTGACTATATTATGTTTAAATATAATTGTACTTTTAAAGAGTCTTTGAATATTATATTGTCAGATTTTGGATTAAGTGTATCTAATTTACATATTAATCGTGAAATGAAGGATTTAAAATTTGAAGAAAAACTATTAACAATAGTTAAAAGAAGAATAGAAATTGTTAGTCAGCCTTTCACTATTGCAGATTATGATTACTGGAATCAGTACTCAATACCATTAACCTTGTTAAATACTTATAATGTCTTTTCTTGTAAACATGTTTATATTTACAAAAATGATGATGTTTTTGTTTTAAATTATAATAAATTAAATCCACTATATGCCTATAGGTTTTATAATAAAAGTGGTTATAATCATAAAATATACAAACCATTAGAAAAGAATAAAGCTTATAAATGGCTAACAACAGGTTCTAGTATTGAAGGTTATGAACAATTAGATAAATCTTCAAACATATTAATACTTACAAAGAGTCTTAAAGATTGCATGGTTTACAGGTTATTAGGTTATAATGCTATATCACTTCAAAGTGAAACAACAAATTTGGATGAGTCCATTGTTAATGAATTACTTAGCAGGTTTAAAACAATAATAGTAAATTATGATAATGATGAAGAAGGAATAAAAAATACATTAAAAATTGCAAATGTGTATAATTTTAAATACTTTTACATCCCCAAATATAAAGACATAAGTGATTATATTAAATCAATGGGATTATCTAGTACAAAAAGAATGATTAATAATCAAATAAAAAAAACAAATGATAAACAATAAATATAGAATATCCTTTGAGATAACAGATAACTGGGCTGTTGAAGGCTTTAGGAATTTCATTAAAGTATTATTATCTGATGAAACTCAATTTGAAGTTTATATAATTTCAAATGATGACAGTACGTCTTTAATAAAGAAAACTGGTGAAAACTTAGGTTTAGATGAAGCTCATGTTATTAGGTGTAACTTTTCAGATGATAAGTTAGAAGCAATCCAAAATAACAAGATTGATATTCATTTAGATAACTTACAAAGCTTTGTTATGTTAGTCACAGAAACAACTGATGCTTATGGTATTTTAATAACTAAAAATTTAAACAAATACTATTTAAAGCCAGATTACATTGTAGTTTTTGATAGACTATTACAACAAATAAAAAATGAAGAAAAATAAAGGAAAAATAAAGAATGCAGTATCTCTTGTTTCAAACGGATTAACTTTTAAATCTAAACTAGAACTATTTACTTATAATAAGTTAATAGAAGCTGGTATAATAGATTTTAAGTATGAAGAAAAGAAGTTTGTACTATTAGAAGCATTTGAATTCACTAATGAAAGTTATGAACTAAAAAAAGATAAATCACTTGTTAATGCTAGTAAAAATATTAGGAGCATAACGTATTTACCTGATTTTACAAATATAGATGATTTTAATAATGGCTGGATTTTAGAATGTAAGGGTTATCCTAATGACGCTTTTCCACTCAAATGGAAATGGTTTAAGGATCATTTAGTTAGAAACAACTACAATGTAACTCTTTATAAGCCTAATAATCAAGCTAATGTTCTCAAAACAATAGAATTAATTAAAAATAAATATTATGTTTAAAGTTAGTAGTAGTGAAATTGTAAAAATTACTAAAGCCCTTGAAAGAGCAGCTTTTGCAATAAACACCTTAGAAAGGTTAGGTCAAAACAAAATTGTCTTTCTAGAAATTAAGAAAGAAGTAAATGACCTAATAGATGAATTAAAGTCAAGGTATGAAATTGAAAAGTTCTCTGAATGGGATAAAAAAAAATAGAATGAATAAAACAGGAGTAAAAGAAAGAGTAGCTGTTTATGATGGTGATTTTATTCCATTTTATGTATGCCATAATAAAAAAGATGAGCCTATTAAAACCCTAGAAGACTGCAAACAGCTTTGTGATGAATTTATCAGAAGCATAAACACTTTAGTGCAAGCAGATAGCTATTTAGGGTATTTAACAATAGGCAAATGTTTTAGGTATACTGTAAACCCAAACTATAAAGCTAATAGGAAATATACAGATTTGCCAGAATTTCTATATGACATTAAGCAATATTTACAAGATAATCATGGGTTTACATTTAATAGTGACTATGAGGCTGATGATTTAGTTGTTTCATTTAAAGCTAAAAACAGCCAATATGAGAGCATTATTATTTCTCCTGATAAAGATATACTAACTTCAGTAGATATTGCTTACAATCCACGTAAAAATGAGTTTGTGGAGAATACTGCTGATGAAATAAACGCTTACTTTTGGAAAAGTATGATTACAGGTGATTCTGTAGATGGAATTAAAGGAATTCCCGGCAAAGGTAAAGCTTTTGCTGATAAATTGTTACTTAACATTGATAATCAAGAATCATTAAGAGGATTAGTGTTTGATGAGTATATTCTGCATTTTGGAGAATATGAAGGAATAAAAGAGTTTTACAGAAACTATTTAAGTTTAAAAATGATTGATGATTTAGACACAGGGGAATTAAAACTTAACAAAATAGAAAAAATAGACTTTTGTGAATAGGAGAATAGAAATACTTGGTACAAAACCAACAAGATGTCATACATTTGTTCTACCAATGTGTGACATTCATTATGCTAAACTACCATACAATTATATTAATTGTTATCTTTTAGATGACTATATGGTTGTTATGGTGTTTGAAAAGATAGATAGTAATGATTATATCTTTGAGAAGTTTATAGAAAAAATAAATGATAATGATTGTTATGTTAAATATGAAGAAAATTTAGAAGAAATTCTTATTTATCTTAGAGTACCAGGACATAATAAACCTAATTTTGATAAATTTATTAAAGGAAACTATAGTAAATTTGATGATGAATTAAAAGAGTTATTATGTAGGTATTATGGTAGAGAGTCTATTAAAAGCACTCATTCTGCTACAGTATTTAACACAATTTATCCTCAAAAATTTAAGAGAAAGCAGATAGCAGACAGATTAAATGTAGACATAGATCTTATCTATGAGGTTTTAGATGTTATAGACATAGAAACTGAAAAATACGTTAGTCTGTTTGATTTAGAAAAAAACCAATTAAAAAACAATATAATAAATGACAACTAGTAATAAAATTTTATCAGAAATTACAATTTTTAATAAATACGCAAAGTATAATCCTGACTTGAAAAGGAGAGAAACGTGGGATGAGATCTGTAATAGGTATGAGTTGATGATGATTAGTAAATATCCTAATCTACAAAGTGAGATTACAAATAGCATGGATTTTGTAAGGAGCAAACGTGTTTTACCAAGTATGAGAGCAATGCAATTTGCAGGAACTCCTATATTTAAAAATGAAAGTAGGATATATAATTGTGCTTATTTGCCTGTAGATGACTATAGAGCATTTAATGAATCAATGTTTTTATTATTAGGTGGCACTGGAGTTGGATTTAGTGTACAGAAGCATCATATTGATAAGCTACCACCAATTTCTAAACCAACAAAAGAGAAAAAATATATGATTGCTGACTCATTAGAAGGTTGGGCTGATGCTATAAAAGTGTTAGTTAAATCTTATTTTGGGTACAATCAATATAAGCCTAAGTTTAATTATACTGATATTAGGAATAAAGGGATGCGTTTAATTACTGCTGGTGGTAAAGCACCAGGGCCTGAGCCATTAAAAATAGCATTAACACATCTTGAAGCAATATTTGAAAGAAAGCAAAATGGAGATAAATTGACATCACTTGATTGTCATGATATTATGTGCCATATTGCTGATGCAGTATTATCAGGTGGAATTAGACGTTCAGCAATGATTAGTCTATTTTCACATGATGATTATGATATGATGGAATGTAAGTTTGGAAGCTGGTGGGAATTAAATCCTCAACGTGGAAGAGCTAATAATTCAGCAGTGTTAGAAAGAGAAGTGGTTACAGAAGATAAGTTTAAAGCTATTTGGAAGAAGATTGAATTATCTGGAAGTGGAGAACCAGGTGTTTATTGGACAAATAACAAAGACTGGGGAACTAACCCTTGCTGTTTTATTGGAAGCACATTAGTAGCAACTGCTGATGGACGTAATGCTGTTCCAATTAAGCAACTATGTGATGAAGAATATCAAGGACCTGTATATTCTATGCAAGCTCAAACTGGACAAGTAGTAACTTCTTACTGTTCAAAAGTTTGGAAAAGCAGAAAAAATGCTGAGTTAGTTAAAGTATTGCTTGATGATGGGAATAGTTTTACATGTACTCCTGATCACAGAATAATGCTTAGAAATGGACAATATGTTCAGGCTCAACATCTTATAGAAGGAACATCTTTAATGCCTTTTAATTCTTATAAAAGAAGTGATAGAAATTATAGAATGATTCAATCTAACACAGGTAGAGATATTGCTCAATATGCCCATGTTGCTCAGTATTATGATATTATTAAGGAAGGGTATAATTCTCAACACATCCATCACAAAGATGGAAATGGATTAAATGACCTACCTGATAATTTAGAGGCTATAGATGCTATTAAACATAACAGAGAGCATATGTTAGGAGCAAATAATGCTTTTCATAAAATGTCTAATAAAGTTCGTGAACAGTGGTCAGAAAAACAATCATCTCGTCAAAAAGGAGAAAACAATACTAATAGTAATGGTTTGACTACAGAAGAAATGATAACTCGTTGTTTTGATAAAACAGTTCAAAAAAGAGCTAAATTGTCTTATCAAGAAGTATTAGATAGTTGTGGTGTAAAGTTCCTTTCTAAAGGAAGACTAAAAGAAATGAAAGCTGAAACAGTTAGTGAGTTTTCTGAAAAATTAGCAGAATTAGCAAATCATAAAGTAATTTCTGTAGAATTTCTTTCAGAAAGAGAAGATGTGTATGATATGACTGTAGAGGGTACTCACAATTTTGCAATCATTACTTCTAATAAAGATGATAATTTTATTACTTCTTCAGGAGTGTTTGTTCATAATTGTGAGATTGCATTAAAACCATTTCAATTTTGCAATTTATGTGAAGTAAATGTGTCTGATGTTGTAAATCAAGAAGATTTAAATATGAGAGTAGGTGTTGCAGCGTTCTTTGGAACATTACAAGCTGGTTATACTGACTTTCACTATTTAAGATCTATTTGGAAAAAAACAACAGAAGAAGATGCCTTAATAGGTGTTGGAATGACTGGTATTGCTTCAGGTAAAGTTTTAGACTTAGATTTAATAGAAGCTGCAGATATTGTTAAAAAGATTAATAAAATAATCTCTAATAGGATTAAAATTAATTCAGCAGCAAGAGCAACAACTATTAAACCAAGTGGAACAACTTCTTGTGTATTAGGAACGTCAAGTGGTATACATGCTTGGCATAATGATTATTATTTTAGAAGAATTAGAGTTACAAAAAATGATCCTTTATATGGATATATGTTTATGTATCATAATGAAATTGTAGAAGATGATCAATTAAAGTCACATGATACTGCAATTATTACTATACCTCAAGAAGCTCCAATTGGTTCTATACTAAGAACTGAGAGTGTTTTAGATTTACTTAATAGAATTAGTAAGTTTAATTTACAATGGGTAAAGGAAGGTCATGCAAAAGGTGATAATGCAAATAATGTTAGTGCTACTGTTTCTATTAAACCTGAAGAGTGGGATTTAGTTGGGAATTGGATGTATGAAAATAGAAGCACTTATAATGGCATTAGTGTATTACCTTATGACAATGGTAGTTATATTCAAGCTCCCTTTGAAAATTGTACTAAAGAACAGTTTGATAAGTTAAGCAAAAGTTTAACTGACATAGATTTAACAAAAATAGTTGAAAATGACGATAACACTGAGCACTCTCAAGAATTAGCTTGTGCAGGTGATAATTGTGAAATAAAATAATTATGACAAAAATTGGAGTAGATTTTGATTTCAATAAGTTAAATAGACCAGCAACAATGGAGGAGTATAAAGCTTCTCCTTGTGCTAGTCATGATAAAAACTCTGAAATGGAAGAACAAGTACATAGGCTTCAGGAGATAAATAAAAACATACTTAAAAGTCAAGCAGTTAAAGCTGGATTAATTAGTAAATTAGATACTGAAACAATTAAATTTGATGAAGGTAAGCCTGATTTTACTTTAATACCACAAGAAGCACTGCTTGAATTGGCTAAAGTTTTTACAAAAGGAGCAAACAAATATGGTGTTTTTAATTATAGTCATGGAACTGACTATAGACGTTATATTTCAGCATCTCAAAGACATATTAATCAATGGCTACGTGGAGAAGACATTGATGAAATAGGCACTAATCATTTAGCAAATGCTTGTGCAAGTATTATGATGGTGTTAGACAATCAATTAACCAATAAAGGTGTTGATGATAGAAACAAAATATATAAAAAATGAATAGAACACAAAGAGAAATATACACCTGGTTAAACAAAAAAAAGGGGTATTTAAAGAAAAGTGCTGAGTTTATAAAAAATCGTTATAAATCAGACTGCAAGTTAAGTGATGTAATAATAGCCTTAAATCAAGCAAAAATTGATTCTAAGGGCATTAAAGCCATAAATGGTGATTTACCCATGACAAAGGTTGTTTATTCATTTAGACCAAACAATTTATCATCTTCTTTAGATGTTAATAATGTTATATTTTTACCAGATTTACATGCACCTTTTATAAAAAAGGATGTTTTAGAGTTTTGCAAAGATACTCAAATGAAGTATAATTGTGGTACTGTAATATTTGCTGGAGATGTAATAGATGGTCATGCTTGGTCATATCATGAACATGATCCTGATGGATTAAGTGTTGGTGATGAGTTATCTGCTGCTAAAGAACAGCTTAAAGATTGGTTTAAAGCCTTTCCAAAAGCAATTAGCTTAATGGGTAATCATGACTTATTGATTCAGCGTAAAGCTAGAACAATAGGATTATCAAGGCACTTTATTAAGGATTTTGGCTTAACAATTGGAGCTCCTAAAGAATGGGAGTTTAAATTAGAGCATATTCAAGATAATGTTTTGTATAAACATGGTAGTGCTGGAGATGCATTTAAAGTGGCAACAGAAAGTAGAATATCTACTTGTCAAGGTCATTTTCATTCTAAAACATTTGTACAATGGTCTGTGAGTGAAAAAGATGCTATTTTTGGACTACAAGTTGGTTGGGCTGCAGATAGACATAAGTATGCCTTTGATTATGGCAAAGCTTTTGCAAAGAAACCAATTATAAGCTTAGGCCTAGTTCTTGACAAAGGACAAACTCCTATAGTAAAATTAATGAATCTATAATTAACCAAAAGGCAGTAGTTTAACAATTACTGCCTTTTTAAATTTTAAAACATGCAACTATATCAAATAATAATACTTTTAACATTACACTGGATTTTTGAATTTGCTTTATGTAAATCTGAAGCTGATTCACATGGAAATATAAATTTAAAATCAATATTTAAACATTCATTGCTTTATTCATTTGGTTTCTTTTCATTTATATTTGTTTACATTGTAATCAACATATATCATGGCAATAATCCACCAAAGGTTTTATTGTTATTTCCACTAATTTGTTTTATTGGACATTCAATTATTTCTTTTATAATGAATAATGTAAACACTAAACTATGGAATGCTAGAAGTTTAAGACAATTATTTATAAATATTGGCTTTGAACAACTTTTATATCAATTATTCTTAGTTGTGTCATTCTATTTATTAAATTTATAAAACAAAAAAGGGGAGCCCAGTAATGAACTCCCCTTTAAAAAAATTTAGTACCGTTTAATTATTTCTTTGCAGGAGATTGATTTCCTAATCTATAAATATCAAATACCTGTTTAACTCCAGGAGTAGCATTTATAAATGAACCTGTAAACTTATTTTCTCCTTTATTAGGACCTGAACGATAATGATATTTCTTTTTATCACTTTTTGAACCATCATCAAATATTGCAGGAATGTTTATAAAAATGTTTGAAAAATCTTTTAAAGTTCTTTCAATTGGAAGTCTTGTAAATGATTTTTGCATATTTATAGGATCATAAAAGAATAACAAATCTCCACTAACTTGATTTAACAAACTCATAGTAAGTTTATATGCTGGTTTTTTTCTTAATTTATCATCTTCAAAACCAGCTTTTGCAAGAAGTAATACTGTTACTATTAAAAGTTCAGCAAGATTCTTACGCATACTATATATATCAAGCTCAGTAAACTTATTTTCTTCTATAGACTTAATATCACCTTTTACATTAGCCCACAAATATTTAAATCCTTTAAGGTAAGACTTATATCTTCCTTCAGTTTCAAGGCCTAATCTTTCATTTATTTTTTTTCCTCCAAATCTTGATTCAATAGCTGCAGGTATCCATTTTTTAAATTGATAAACAGCTCTAAATAAACTTTGTTGAGCAAAAATTGCAGCATCTTTAGAAGAATATCTACCATGAATCCCTTGATTAACAGCTTGAACTTTATTTGTTAATTTATTTAAGTCTATTTCTAAAAACTCATAACCCATTAATTTTTCATCCCAAACACCATTTTCATCAAAAGCTTCCCACATTGATATCTGATCTCCATTCTTAGTAGTAACTTTGTTATTAAGCATAATAGCTATCATTACACTTACTTGTAATTTCTTTTCACCAATTCTTTGTAAAAAATAAGCTCCAGATTTTAATTTTTGTGTATAACTATTTGCACCTTTTTGTATATCTTCAAGACTAAGGAAGTCATCTATTTCCATTAAAGGATTAACTTTACTTATAATATTAGATAATTTAGAATTTTCATTAAAAGATTGAGCTAAAAATATAGAATTAGCTTCAGTTAAATTAGCAAGATTAAAATATCTGCCACCCATAGCTTCAATCATATTACCAGTTCCTCCAACAGCAAAGTTAGCAGCTGCAGCAAATGGACTAAATCCAATTCTTAATAAAGATGTATAAGTTAATGCAAAGTCAATAATTGGAGCTTTATCACCAAAATAATCATTATCTGACTTCATTTCTCCTTTTACTTGCATTTTTATAAACCCATCAATTAAACTATTTAAATTTGTTGAAGAACCAGCATTTCTCTTTTTTGAAACTATAAATTGCTTTTCTTGCATTAATTCTTGAAATAGCTCAACTTTAGGTAAAACATCAGACATTTGTTCATATGAATTACCAAAATGCATAAAGTTTAATAAAACATAACCTAAGTCATTTGATTTTTTGTCAGAAGGTATGTTACCAATATATTTTAATGGAACTTCATTTTTTTCAAGTTCTCTATTAATAAAATACTCATTTTCTCTAGTGCCCCAAAAGTTTGCAGACATTATATGATTAATACCATCTTTTAATTTACCAACAGAGTCTTTATCTGACTTTAAAACACTTAATAATGTTGCTTCAACAATATTTGGTATAAAATTTTCATCTAATTCGTCTACAGGTAGTTTATCAGTAATATCAGCAATTGTTTTTTTGAAGAAATTGTAAAATTCTAAAAGAGGTTCATTACCTTTTTTGTGAATTTCTTTATAATTATCACTATAATAAGCTGAATCTTTTGGCTCCCAATTATTAGACTTACTATTATAAACAGATAATTTTTTTCTTATTTCTGCTCCATTTTCTTTTTCAAAACTATCAGCAATTAATTTATAATAATCACTAGTATAAGGTTTTGTTAAAACAGTACTACCCCTATGTTCTTGTATAAATATTTTATATATATCTTTTCCAGTAATACCTTGTGTTTTTTGAAATTCTTCTAATTTTTTAATTTCAATATCAAGTATTTTTTTACTTTCTTTATTGTTTTTCTCAATAATAGATTGCTTTTCTTTAATTGATAGACCAATAGTTTTACCTAAATAATTTCTAACGTCAGATAATGTACCAAATTGAAGTTCACCATAATTTATGTCTTGTTGAATTTCATTTTTTTCTTTATCAGTTATTTCTCTACCAGTTAATCTTAAATGCTCTTCATCTAAAAGTTTAATTCCAAATCTTTTTAAACTAGATATTAATAATCTAGCTCTTTCACCAACTTCTTCTAAATTTTCAAATGTATGTAAAACTTTAATTGATTTTTCTATGTTTTTAACATTAAAATTTTGACCTGATTGTTCTAATGCATATAATTTCTTTAAATAAGTATCAACGTCATCAATTGTTTTATGAGCTAAATCAATTAAATTTTGTTTATTATTATTATATATTAAGTTTTGTAATGTTGCTTCAATTTCTTGAATTTTAGCTTCAATTCTTTTTGATTCATCAGATAATGAATTGTTTATTTTTTTAACATCTTTCTTTAATTTAGAAATTAAACGTGTATAAAACACATAATACTTTTCTACATCTTGTGGTATTCCACCACTTTTAGCTTGTTCTTCTAACATAGCTTGAATAGAATCATCAACTTTAGTTATCTGATACACATATAATGGCTCAGTACCATCAAAAAATGCTTTAACATGGTCAAATCTAATGTCTTCATCTCCAACAAACTTCTTTTTAAGATAATCTGGGTTTTTAATTTCATCAGCTTTTACAGCCTTACCATACATATTTAAAACATTATAATAGTTTTTACCAAACTTATATAGTCCAGAAGGATAATTTTTAGTACGCAAAGTAAATGTTTTTTCTCTAGAAAGCAACTTCTGATTATTAGAGTTTGTCATAGGAAACCCTTTTTTAACATCATGAATTGTACTATTTATATCATACATTTCAACAGACATTGTTGGATTACCAACTTCTTTACCAGAAATAATCATATCTGATAATTCAGACACAATATTGTCTAATTCAGAGGTTATATTAGAATTAGGCTTAAATAAGCTTATAAAGGCTTTAATGGCATTTTTAATAGTTTCCCATATCTTTACACCATCTTCAGATTTAAGTTCATCTGGAAGTCTAGGATCAGCTATTTGCTTTGATATTAACTTACCAAGTAAATCCATTTTTAACAAATTAACGTTACCTTTGTAAGCATCAACATATTGTTGGCCTAAAATATTCTTATAATCTAATCTTCCTATTAAGTTTAATGCTCTTTTTACTAAAACATGGTCAATACCTAATGCTAAGGTTAAATCATGAGCTAATTCTTCAGGAAGCGTTAATGCACTAGCTTGATTTGAATTAATTTGAATAATTCGTTTTATAGAATCATATTTAGCAACAACTTCTTTACCATTTTTACTAAGAACTTTATCAAGGAACTCTACTTTAATGTTATTTGCTTTAATATAATCACCTAATAATACATTAACCCTATCAACTAAAGATTTTTCTTTAAGTCTTGATTCTTGTTGTTCAATCTGAAATAACTCAGTTTGATTAGATTTATCAACTTTAGGAGTTGGTTTTATTACAGAAGTGCTTGACAATTTTTGAAAAGGTAATTCATCTTCAGCAAATCCTGAAAATTCACCAGGATAATATTCCCTTGTTCTAACAACTTCACTTCTAATTAAACTTCTAGGATACTTTTTAGCAACTTCTTTAAGTTTGGCTATTTTAGTATTAATTAATGCTTGAGAAGTGTATTCTTTTTCTTTAATTGTAGGCTGTAATTTTTTTAAGGCTATTTCTGCTTCTTCTTTTGATTCAAAAACATTTTCATAATCACCATCTTCTGTTTGTATTGCCCATTTATTATTACCTACTTTAGTCAATCCATAATAATTATTAGTAACAACTTTATTCTTAACACTCTCAATGCTACTAACATTATCTTTAGTTTGAGTTGGTTGAATAACATTTTTAAACTTTTCTTTAAAAGAATTATCTTCAAATCCAGGAATAACATTATAAAATTCTTTTCTATTAAAAGGTTTAATTTCAGGTTTAACTAAATTACCATATTTTTGGTCAAGTATAGAGTTTAATGAATTAATAATTTTTTTAGTAGAACTTGGAATATCTTCATCATATTCTAATCTAAAATTATTACCTGTTAAAACAATTCCTAACTCATTATGATGATGTTCTAAATTATCTATAACAGAAGAAAGATTAGGTTGTATGTTATTTACATTATTTAAAGAAGGGTATTTAGTATATGATACTCCAAGTAATTCAGATTTTTTATCTTTATTTACTTTTTTAGAAGCATCCCAAACACTACCAGAATACACATCTGTATTAGATGCCCATAAAATATCATTAGATTTTGGGTAAATTTTAAATTTAATTTTACCTCCACCACCTTCTAAATGACTTATTTGTTTATCAATAGGTTTAGTGTAAGAAGAAATAGCAAATTTACCTCCAGCTTTTTCATTATCTTCTATGTGCTGAAGTAAATTTTGCATCATTAAATTTACATCAAAATTTGAGTATGCTCCTACAACAGAACTAAATTCTTGACCTCTTGAATATATTTCTTCAGGATTATATTGAATGTTATTAACTTTTTTCCATTCTTCTATAATTTCTTTAGATTGTTCATATTCTTTGTTTTTTGTTATAAAATTTTCTAAAGGTGAGCCTTCTTCTAAAGCATTTAATCTGTTTTCTAAAACATCTATACTACGAGCTAAAGCATTATAAATATCTATTGATGCTCTTGTAGCAGTATTTTTATCATTGACTTCATCAAATACTTTTTTAGCTTCATCATCAGATATTTTTACATACTCTCTATTCTGAACTGCATTTGGGTCTCCTCTTTTATCTAAAACAAATCCATCATAATCATCTCCAGTAAGAGTTTCTTTACTTCCTCCTAAATAACCTGTAGTTCCATCTTCTTTTCTTGCCCAATAATTTTGTCTTAATCTACCTTTTTCTGTATAAATATCAATTTTATTACTAAATGGTATTTTTTCAAACTTAAAGTTATTAAATTGATTTTTTAAATCTTTAAGTTCATCAGTAAATTGTTTAATTTGTCTTTTTTGCTCTTCTGATGTTTCTGTATTAATCTTAATACTATTTAAATCAACATCTTTAACATCTTTAGCTAATTGACTAATATGATTACTAGCTTCTTGATAAGTTTTAAATGTTTGGTTATCAGGAGTAGTATATATTACTTCATTACCAGGAAGTATAAGCTTAGAATTACTGTAAGCCAATAAATCAGCAATATCACCTAATGTCATATTATCAGGTAATTTATCTATTTCTACTTCTTTTTGACCTAAAAGTTGTTTCATAAAAACTTTCATTTCTTTAAGAAGTCTTTTAAGTAAAGATATTAACTTACCATCTTTAACTGCATCAAGTTTTTCAGCAGTCATCATACCAAGAAGTTCTACAATAGCTTCTTCTTGTTGTTCTTCTAAGTTGTACTCACTTTTTGTAAATCCTATTCCTAGTTTTCTATAAACAATTTCTGCGTCTGTTACTGGTGAAGGACCTTCATCTCCTTGGTATTCTGGAACATATTCAGGAAAATTAAAATACATGTATTCTCCATCTACTGATGGATATAAAGTATTCACTTGTTCTACAATTTTTTCAGCAGAATAACCTTTATCTATTAAAACATTTATAAAATCTGATAATCGGTATCCATAGTTATTTGTATCACTAACAGGTGCACTTGTTTGTTTTTCTTTATAATCTCTCTTAATCCTATCTAATACTTCTTTACCTTTACCTATTTCAAGTTCTTTAAGTAGGTTTTGGTATAATTGGTTAGGCGCATTATTACTTTTTATATAAGCATTATTAAACTCTTCTAATGATACCTCTTCCCCATTTTTAGTAACAGTAGGATTAGGAAAACCCTCTTCTGTAGCAATAGTTTCTGTCTTATATACATCTTCTTCAGATTTAAATATAATATTTAAACCAGAGAATATGTCTTGTTCTGTAAATTTAGGTACATTGTTATTTTTAATAGCTCTAATAATAGGATGTCCTAATATTTCGTGTATAGGAGTATCAAGAGTAGCGTAAGCTAAATTAATAACTGCCTTATTTCCTTCTAACTTACCTTTATATTCTTTAGTTCTATCAGATTCAAAGATAAAAGGTATGCCAATTCTATCTGATAATCTTGCAGCTAAATCTCTAATAGTTTTTTCAGAAGCTATAAAATTTTCATCAGATTCTTTTGTTAAGTTTTGATATTGAGCTAAATCTCTGTTTTCTTGTTCTTTTCTTAACTTTTCAGACTTTTCACTATCTGTTTCTTCAATTACTTTTTCTTCATCATTAAAAAAATCAAGATTTTGTTTATGTTTTTTTTCAGCAGCTAATTGTTTTTTAAATTCTTTATTTACAGCAGCATCTAAAGACTTTATCTCAACAACATATACATTGCCATTAAATTTATGTCTTTTAACTACAGCTATTGGAGAATCCCAAAGATCATTAAGATAATCCCTAATTTTTTCAGCGCCTCTTTTTACTATACCAACATCTTTACTAAGAAAAAGTTTTTCGTCAATACTTTTTTGAATAGTTTTTCTAATTTCTAATATACAAGCCATTTTAACATTCTTTTTTATAAGTTACAGCCTTAGCTAATATTTTTTCTTTTATTGTATTATCTGTAATAGATTCTTTTCCAAGGTTAGTTTTACCAGAACCAACAATTCTATCATCTGAAAGTACAAAATAATTTGCACCATTATATATAGATGACCTTAAAGTTTTATCTTGAAGTTCTTTTCTAACATTTACTTTGTTTTTAGTAGTTTGGTCAGTTACTTCATTACCATTCTCATAAAACATTTTACCATCAGGTTTTATAGTAATGTTAAATTGTTCAACTTTAATTTGTCTTTCACTAGGAATGCTAGATGTTTTACTTTCAACACTAGTAGATGGTTGAGTAGATATTAATTTCTTATTATTAAAATTCATTATCTCAAAAAACTCAGAATCTGATAATAATTTATTATTATGTAAAAAAGAATCAAAAGCATTTAAAAAATCAGCTTTTTTATAAAGTTCTTTTCCATAATCATAGTTTATAACAACAGCTTTGTAAGTTTTAGAATACTCTATTATTTTATCCCATATTAAAGGAAAATGATTTTTAATAGTTTCTGCTAAATTTAACATTTGATCTTTAGATTCTTTATTTACTACACTAGATGTATCATTAAAGAAACTTATACCACCAGATCTTTTTAATGTAATAGACACAGTGTTATCAGGCCCTATATAAACTCTTTTAGAGAAAGATATAGCTTTATCAGGAGAACTTATCCATTGTTGTATTGTTGCTGAATCATTACCTGTACTTACTGATTGTTCAATAATAAGATTACCTTCTTTTTTTGTAAACTCATGCTTTGAAGGATTGTTTATGATATCTTGTTTAGCTAACTTAGGATCAGATTCATATAGTTCTTGTACTCCTTCTTTAACACTAGTAGATGGTTGAGTAGTAGGTAGAACAGATGTTTGAGTTTCATCTAATTCTGTCTTATTATTATTTAACTCTATATTACCTTCTTGTCCAAGTATTTCAGATTCAGACTGATCATTAGACTCTTCATCACTATTGTTGTTTTTTAATCTAGAAACTGGATTTTCTTCATTTATATAAATTTCAATTAAATTACCAATTTTTCCAAGTGGAGTTATCTCATCATAAGTTATAGTTGAAAAATCATCTTTAGTTTCTGAATTAATAACATTACTGTCATTTCTTTCATATAATTTAACCTGTTTATTATATTCATCAAAAACAGATATAATTAATGGGCTATATTCCATTCCATCTGAATCTTCCCAAAGCATATCATTTAACCTTTTAGCATCTTTAATTTTAAGTTTATTTGTAGTAATAGTTTTAGGAAGTCCATTAGTTGAATCTTCTGTAAACATTTTACTGTCAAATACTTTAGTAAAAACTCTTGGGTTATTTCTAATCATTTGTTTAATAATCCTTAATGCAGGTAAATTTGGTGCAAAATCACTATTTAAATTATATATTGCATTTTTTCTAAATTCATTATATGACTGTAATTCAGTTGTTGTTTCACCAGGAAAAATACCCTCAACTTTTAAATCATCTAATATTTCTGGACTAATTAAAGATGCATATGAATTAACACCTTTAAAGAAACCAGTACTTAAAAATGAATGTTTAATCAAATCAATAGCAAATTCACGTACCATTGGATCTTCTGATTTATAAAGAGCAGTTAATCCAGAAATAACATTATTTTTAACCTGCAAGTTAAGTCTATTTCCTCTTAATTGCAAATAATAATTTTCATTATCTTTATCTTGATATTCTTTAATTTCTTTTAAGAATACATTATTTCTTAATACATTGTAAGAAGTTGTGCCTAAAAACTTCTCTTCTTCATGAAATTTAAAAATATCATTTATTTGAGCAGGTAATTCTCTTAACAATTTAACATATTCTTTATCTACATCTTGAAATAAAAATGATTTATAGTCTGTAAATGTTCTTATAAAACTATTCATAAATATCCTATCTTTAACAGGGTATTCAGCTATATTCTTGCTTCCTTGTTGAAATGCAAGATATTCTTTTATCTCCATATACTTCTTACTGCCATATGGAAAGTAATTACCAAACCAATTTAATGCAGCCATATGTACACTCCATGTTGCTTCTAAACTTGGGATTCTTCTTAAATCAAATCCATTTAAAACCTTAGAATCTAATAAATCAAGTAATATTTGTTTTTTACTAATAATATCTTCAATGTTAGGTCCAACTTCTTTATTTATTGCAAAAATCTTATTAGTTTTAACTAATTCTTTAGATATAATTTCAATGTTTTTAAATTGTTTTAAAGCTCTTGCTTGATTTGACCAGTATTTTAATACTTCAAGTTCATCAGCTGTTTTAATAAAATTATCCTTATCAAAATTATCAACATATTGTTTTATGTCTTTAGTTTTAATATAAAATTCATTATCTTCTATTTTATCAAAAAACATACTAATACTTGGATTATCATTGTCTTTAATTTTACTTAAAGATTCTTTAGCATTAGTCTTACAAATACTTATTAAATCATCAACAGAAAATTGTCCTTGATTAAATTCTTTAATTTTATCTGTATTAGTTATTAAATTAGCAGATAATTCTTTAATTATAGGTTGTGCAATAAATGTTAAGGCGTCATTTAAACTCTTTCCAGATCTTAATATTGAAATAAATACATCTACAGTGTTATTATCTATACCTAAAGTCTTTAATATTGGATTTTGAGTATCATCTAAAACAGCATCTAAAACACTACCTACTACGTCAGAAATTAATTGTCCATCTTCATTATATAACCCACTAAAATTAGTTCTTTTTTCACCATCAATATTTACAGTTTTATCTAAATTAAGCTTAGATTTATTTTTATCTACTTTTATATAACTTGCTGTATTTAAGTTCATTAAAGTACCATAAGAATGACCTGTAACATGTAATGCAACTTGTCCTTTTAAGTCAATTGCAACATGGTTTTTATCTTTTAATTCACGTTGAGTGCTACTACTAAAATAATTTTCTTCAACTTCTTGACTAAAATTATCTTTTTTAAATTTAGTTAAAACTTCAAATGAAGATGGTTTAATTAATAAGTTTAAATTTTTTATTTCTGTTAATACTTTAAAATAACAATTAATAATCTCATTGTTTCTTGCTGGTCTTACATTTTGTTCTTCTATACTTAATTTAGAAAAATAATTAAAATCCATTTGATCTAATTTATTAAGACTTGTATACTGTAAATAATCATTATATCTTAAACCAGTTTCATTTTGATTAAAATAATAAGTATAAGGTCTAAAATACTCTTCTTTATCTTCATTAATTGTTTTGTAAAAATCCTTACCAATAAAAAATATTTTATCAAAGTCAAAGTCAGAACCAAATTGAGTTACTATTTGATCTGGCAATAAGATAAAATTACCCATTGTTTCTGGTAAAAATTTAACAACTCTAATTGGGATCATAGAGTGTAATCCTCCTGTTGGTATACGATATATAATTAATTGTCTTAATTCTTCTGGTATATTTTCAGCATCAATTAAAAACCCTTTTTCATTAAAAAACTTTTTAGTCCAAGCTGGCATTGCTGCTTCAGCAAACTCAATATAACCATTTTCTTTATTAGGTTTAATCCATTTTAATTTACCTTGTTCTATTAATTGTTCTTTAGTTAAATTCTTTTGTTGTTCTAATAAGTTCTTAAACTCACTTTTAAATTTAAAACCAACACTACTTGCTTGAACAGCATCTCCACCAATTTCAAATTCTTGTTTAACAGCATTATCAGTAAAAACACTACTAATTAAGTTTTCAACTTGAGTAGATAAATTACCACTATCTAAAGCATATTTAAAATCACCATTTTCTAATAATAAACCTTCCTCAACATTAATGTTTTCTTTACGTTTAGAAATTGAAGCTTCAATAAATTTACTAAATTCAACATTATCTTTAACATTCATTTTAACTAAAACTTCTTTTAATGATTGTTTGATATTTGTGGCTTCAAGTTTGTTTATTAAATCAATTAATTCTTTACCATTTGTTCCTCTATAAGATTTATTTGGATCAATTGCAGAAAACATTAACATTTTAATTTGTCTTGTAGAGTCATTCCCACTTTCAATATGATCAACATTACTTGTTTGAATACCAAAATTATCAGTATTTAAATCTAAAGTAACACTTCCAGTACTATCAAATATATCATTTCTAAACCCTAAAGTAGCCTTAAATGCAGATTCATGAGCAACCATATCAAGCGTTGTATTGCCATTCTTATCCTTTTTAAGCATATCTTTACGTATATCTGCTAATAGTGGATTTAAGTCTGTATATGACTTAAATAAAGGTATCATTGAACATTTAACTTGTTCAAAATCCATAATACTTAAATCTTCGTTAAACCTATCACCAAAATAAAATGGCTTTATTCCTAATAATTTTCTTCTTAAGCTTTGTGGAATTTCAGAAATAACAGATCCTTCAGCAATATCATAAGCTGATTGCATTTCTGGAGACCAATTTCCTTGAGCAACATGAATTCTTTTGTATAGTTCTGGAGAAATATAAACTTGAGCATCTGTTGAATTTGTTTTAAGATAAGGATCAATTGTTGATTTTATTTCAGAATCTGACAAACCACTATCTTTTAAAGAATCATAAATATCATCATATTCTTTTGTACTTAATTTACTAAAAACGTCTTTAACAACTCTTGTTTTAATAATCTTATTAATAAAATGACCAAAAACAGTCATTGTTTGTGCTTGTGGTGCACGTTTAGCTAAATTCCTAGCTTTATATTTAGCAATATCACCATTAAGTATATTTGAAAACTCAATATTGTTTAACTTAGTATTAGCACTAAATTCAACTAAAATATTTAATATATCATCACTAACCTTTTGATCAGTTCTTTTTACTTCTTCATTAGTAACTTTATCAATATTCTTAACTAATTCAATAGTTTTACTACTATATAATCCTGTTTTATTATTTTTTTCAATAACTCCTTTAAAAAGCATTTCTTTTAAAGTAGTATTAAAATCATCTTGAATGTCTTTAGCTATACCAGTAACTACTTGTTTTTTAATAGATTCTAAATTACTTTCAAGATTGTCTTTAGTTGAATTTTCAATAATTTCAATTAAATCTTTTCCTAATGTTTTATTAAATGAATCAGAAAAACAATTAAATTTATATGCAAAACCATTAAACATTTTGCTTAAATTATTAACATCATCTTCAGTTAATTCATCTTTTACTGCTAATTTAGATACCTCTTGAAAATTGTCTTTTGACATATGGTAATTTTCAAGTAACATATTTAGTTTATATTTACCTGTACCTTTATTTAATATAATTTCATTCTTAATATCAATATTAGTTTTAATTCTATTAGCTTCTTGTAAGAAAACATTATAATAATGCATGTTACCTTGGCCATTATAGATTATTGGTGAATTTTCAATTAACAATTCTCCTTTAGAATCAACCATTACTTGAGTACTTGTAGAATCAATAATAACTTGCATTGATTTACCTTCAGGAGTTAAATAAAAATATTTATTTATTGGTAATGAAGTTTCTTTTTGTACATTACCTACAAGATTTCTAAATGATACTATTTGAGTAATTGCATAGTCTTTTGGTGTCATTTTAGTAAAAGAAACACCTTCTCTAGTTCCTCTTGAGTCTTTTGATGAATCTAAATAACTTATTTTAAGGTTTTGTTTAAAATCACTTTTATTCTTAAGTAGACTTAAAATATTGCTATTTTTATAAAAAGAATCTTGTTGTAATTTTGAAATCCAATTTGCAAACTTATCTTTGTTTTTAATTTTAACAATTGTTTTACTTATAAATGTAGGTAATTGTACTGCAAAAATATTCTTATTTCTTCCATCAATAAAAGACATTGAGTTTTTATTTTTAGAATTATCAACTTCTTTTCCAACAAGTCTAAACATTGCTTCACGGAATGTTTTTTGTCTAGAAAGGTCAAGTCCAGAAGCATAGTATTCTAATACCGTTGCAACATCTTTTCTCCACTCAGGATCATTTTCTTCAACTAGTTTTAATATAGTATTATTAGAATATTCAATTCCAGCTTTTAATAATTTAGTATTAATAAATTTTGCTTTAGGGTTTTCTGGTAAACCATTCCACTCATCAAGCAATTTTTTAGCTTTCTTTGTGTCAATTTTACCTTCACCCTTATCATAAAATCCAATTATATTCTTTTTGTTTACATCAAAAACATTTGATTTCCAAGAATCACTTAATTGTCTAGCTAAACTAGTTCTATTTGACTCAATAATTTCATGAGTAGTTTGACCAGTTGATGAGTCAGTATCAAATTTAAATAATGTGTATAATAAGTTCTGTTTATTAAAATTTGTATCAAAGTCATTTTGTAACAAATCAAATTGCTCTTGATTATAATTTGATGGTCTGTTTGTTAATTTATTAATAACTTGCTTTAATTCAGGTCTATTAATAGATAACTCTTTTAATTTATCTATTTTTTCTTCAAATTCATATAAATCAATTAAATTATCTTCAATATGAACATATAGTTCATGAAAATCCCAATACTTTTGTATGCCAAATTCATCAAAAACATTAACAGGAACCCTTTTAGAATAATCTAATACTGGTATTGATGATAAAAACAACTTAAGCCTTGCACTAGAAGAACTTAATCCACTAATACTAGTCCAATCGGTAAATCCTTTAGATGCTTTTGATTCTAATGTATAAACCTCATTATCTTCTACCGCATCTAAATCAAGTGGAACTGTAATTTCTATACCACCATTGTCTTTAAGTGTTGTTAATTCACCAGCAACTTCTTTATATTGTATTTCATCTTTAATTTTAACATTACGGATAGAAAGGTATTTTTTAACTTCACTAATTAATTCAGGGAAATTTAATATTATTTTACCACAAAGAGCAAAGTCATCTGAATTTTCATCAAGAGACATTAGTTTTTCAGAGTAAATATCTAAAACTGATTGAAAAACACTTAAAGGAACTATTTTTTCACCACCAAGTAAAGCTTCTTGGTATTTAGCCATAAAAGCGTTTCCTATTGCTTCAACAGTTCTTGACTTATTACTTACACCAAGTTGTTGATTAAGCTTCTTAGAATAAGCGTATTCATTAAATATAGGTATATTTACAACACTATTTGAACTACTTTTGATTGTAGCTAATTTACCATTGTTTATATTGTCAAATAATGATTCTAATGCTGAGGTTTTTTTACTTTTAAAGAAGTTAAAGTATTGAATAATTTTATTGAAAAAATCAATAATAGCATCTGAAAGTTTTCCCAAAAGACTTTTACTGTTTTTATCATTAGCAAAAGTGGCAAAAGAATCTGCAATTTTTTCTTCATAATAAAGGTAAGTTAATTGTTGTTCAGTATATTGATTTTTTAAATCTTTTTGAAGGTTGTTTAAATCTTCTAATGTTGGAGCAGGATACTTAGTTTTAGCTTCAAATATTATTTCTTCACGTTGTTTTACTGTTAATAAGTTTCTAAATACACCATGAAATGCTTCGTGGTATGCTGTTTTCATTCCAGCACCTTCAAATAAGAATATTGTACTATCTTTAAATAAACCAAAAGCATCAATAATTGTGTCTTTTAAAGCAAGAACATTATTAACATCAGATAGGTTTAATTGCGGTAAGTTCTTTTTTAACCACTTTTCAAACAAATTTCTATTTAAAATTGTATTATCTAAAGTTTTAGAAGCACCTTTTTCTTTAACTATAGCATTATTTGCTTTATTTAACTTGTCTTTAAATAATTGTTTTTTAATATCTTCAGCAGTAAGTTTACTAGGTTTACTTTCTGATAAGTCATTAATTAATGCATCATATTTAGCATTGATTTTATCTACAACAGTTTTATTTGGATTGTTATCTTCTGATATTTTCTTTAAACTGTTATCTAAATTACCAACAAAAGCTTCAATTAATTTTTCATTTATGGTAGTATTTTCTTTTTTTATTTTTTCCTCAAGAGTTAATTCTCCTGTTTTAGAATCTGTTGTTCTAATTCTTCTACTTCCATCTTTAAATGTAATTATTTCAACTTCATCTAATGTTTCTTCATTACTTAAAGTAGTATAAACTTCAATTTTTGCTCTAATAAAAGAATCACCATTTTTTTCTATCTTTTCTAATTGTGCATTAGTTTTATCTAATTCTTCTTGTCTTCTTCTTTCTATATCAGCTTTAGTATCTGTAGAAACAGCAGTAGATGGCGCAGATGATGGATTAACTGCACTTAACTTATTAACTTGATCATTAGTTATAGGAGCTTCTTTCCTTAACATAGAGTTTTGAGTATATTCAATATATGGTTGAACAAAATACTCACCTTCAAACGTTGTTACATTTGTAAATAAATTCTCCCTATCAGCCATTTTTTCCTGAACAGATGGGTTATTTATGTTTATAACATCAATATTTTGAGGAAGACCTAATATGTTTTTTAAAAACTCTTTTCTTAAAACATCAACATTATTGAAATCATCTAATGATATTCTTTTACCATTAGCCCAAACATTAATTTTATCATTTTCTTTTATAATAGCCATCATAGCACCAATTCTTGATGAACTGGCATAAATGTATGGTTGTAAATCTCTTATAATATTTTTAGTTTCTGAAGAGTTATTAGCAAAACTTAAAACTTCTTCAATATTATCTAATGTTTTTGAATTAATTTTGTTAGCATAAACAGGCATTGGATACCATTTACCAGTCAAATCTTTAACTAATTGATAAACTTTACCTGGTTTAAATTTAAAATCAGCTAATTCATTTAATCTTTTATTAATACTAGTAATGTCAGAAGAATTAATATCTTGATTAGAACTTTTTGGCAACATTAATTTACCAGCTTGATCAGCATAAACAAAAACTAACGATCCATTTACTTTATCTTGAGGTCTTGCTGTTTCAAATACATTAAAATCAGCAGCTATTAATTTTTTACTATTTGTTACATTAATCTTAGTATATAAATTACCAGTACCTTTATCTTGAACTTTTTCAGTAACATTAACGCCTTGATTAATTAAACTTACAATTTGTTTTCTATATTCAATTAATTCTTGTCTTATTGCTTCAGAAAAAGCTGGGTCTTGTGATTTAGGAGAAACTGGATGTGGCTGTTGAACAAAGCCAACTAATCTTCCATTATGCTTAATAGCAATGTGTTTTCCATCATAGTCTTTTAATGATCTATAAATCTTTTCTACTTGAGAAGAAACTTTAACAAGTTCAAAGTCTAGTTTATCACCTATTTTAAGGCCGTTTAAAGCGTTTATATCTATTTGAGATACATTATCATGTTTTGGAAATCCATCTTCATTACGAGCAAATTTAAACACTTCATTGTCAAAATAATGGTCAAATATATGAACCATTACAACATTGTTTTTTACATTAATACCTTTTTCAATACCAAATGGTGATTTTTCAGAATCAATTTGAAGTTGAGTTGATTCATTATCAGAAAAAAGACCTTGTGAATTTGACTCAGAAACAAGTTTTTGCTGTGCATTAACTTCTTCTTCAGTTTGTTCATCTTGCTCAACTTCAGATCCTGGCTCAACACCACTTTGTTTAAGTATATCATCAAAAACTGGCTTTTTAGTATCTTTAATAGCTTTTAACTCTTGGATTCTTTTTTCAATGTCCTCAAGATTGTTTTTTAAAAAATGCTGATTGTTATCATTATTTTCAAGAGTGTTGTTTATTATATTTTCAGCAAATGTGTTAATAATTGATTTTAGTTGTTTTTCTTTCTCATTAATCTGATTTAACATCTCTTTAGTATGCAAAGGATGATTTTTTATTTCATTTCTTAATAAGTTTAAATCACTAAAATTATCTATTGTTGTTAATTGATTAAATTTAGACTCAAGTTCTTTATCAACTTCTTCTGCTTTAGCTTCTTTTTTAGTTTTAACTTCTGGAGTTTCAACTTCTTCATCAGGTTGAGAATTAGCAATATTTTCTTCAGTCTTAGAGTCTTTTTTATATTGTTCAAATGCAGCTAGTTGTTCTTCAGGATTAAATATTGCTTTATAATCTTCTTTAGATTTTTCAAGTAATCTTGTTAAATCAGCTATGTCTTTATTTATTTTAGCTGCTATTGTTTGATTTTGAGGTAAATCAGCAGATAAAGAGCTGTTTAATTCCATCAACTCTCTATTTAAATCTTGTATTTTCTCCTTGTAAAATACTTGTTTTGCGTTTTCTTGAAAAACAGAGTTACCTAAATCATTAATATATTTATTTCCTTCTTTAGGATTAGATTTTACAAAATCTTGTAAAAATGGTAAATCTTTTAAAACATCAAGAGTTTGACTATAAGAAGCTTGCAGTTCTCTTGCTTTAGATTTTAATTGTTGCTTATATTTGTTTTCATCATAAGAAACACCTTGAGTTTCTGATAGTTCTTTTTGATCAGTCATTAATTGACTGTTAGAAGATTTATCAATATGATCATCTAGTATTTCTAATCCTAAAGCTCCTTGTTGTATAAATGGAAGTGAATATCTAACAAATTGTTTATTTGCAAAATAATCATACATTAGTTTGTTATTATCAAATGCAGCTAAATCTTTAACTTGAGCTTCTTCTGATTCACTAGCTAAATTATAAAAGTAATTTAATGCTTTTTCTTTATTAATTACAGGTTGCCCATTTTTATCATTTTTTATAACACCATTATCATCTCTTTCAAAAATATCTAAATCATCACTAAATCCTTTAAAGTTATTACTTATTAACTTACTGATTGTTGGTTTTATTTGATTAAATTGTTTGTTTTGTCTATATTGACCAGCAACACCACCTAATCCTCCTAATACACTTCCAAGAAGTATTGATTTTTGTCCTTCTAATGTAGTTAAAGTATTTCCATATTCATCTATTAACCCTTTAATTAAACCATCAGTTGTTTGACCAGTTAATCTTTTAATTTCATAATTTTCAATAGATGACTGAGAACCTTCTTCAAAAAATCCTTCTGAACCAATTCCAATACCTACTTTTTTAGCATAATCTTTAACAAATTGTTTTTTAATAATTGGGTTTGCCATTAAGTTTCCATCAATGTCTTTAAATTTATCTAAAACACCTTTGTCTTTATTGAACCTACTTAATAAATTTTTATTCATTATAAGATTTGGACCAAGTAAAACAAATGCATTTAATAAAAAAGTACTTCTTGTTCCATCAGCAATAGCAGAATCAACTTCTTCTTTAGTCCAATCTTTGCCAGTTGCTGGATTAATTGGATTATAATTTGGTGATTCTGGATTTAAAATGTCTTTAAACACAGATCTTCCTCTATCAGCAACTCCTTTTGATTCAGCTCCTGATTCAACAAATGTATTTAAAAGAGTTTGAGTTCCTAACTCAACTTTTTCTCCTAAAGATGAAGCTTTAAGTGCATTTTTAACACCAACCTTAAGAAGCAATTTTTCTGCCTTAGCAGCTAAATTAATGCCTTTTAATGCAGCTCCAGGTGCAAACATACCAACCATATATCCAAGTCCATCAGCACCTTCTGAAGCCCAAAATGAAGTGCTGAAGAAATTATCCACTAAACCACCTTTACCAGACTTATAAGATTTATAAACTGGCATAGCTCCTTTATAAGTTTTTTCAAGACCTTCTAATCCATTAAGATAAGCGTTATCTAATGATTCAGCTAATGTTTTATCTGTAAATGTAGCTTCACCTAAAGCAGATAAATAACCAGGTGTTTTAGCTGTTTCAACTAAAGCTTTAGCACCAACTCTTAATACACCTAAACCTAATTGAGCTAATCCACTTTGTTGTTCTCCTCTATTATATTGATAATCACCACTTCTTATAGTTTCAAGTGAAGTTGGAGAAGTTTTATCATAATCAGATTGACCAAAATCAGTATCACCAATTTCAGCAAAATAAGGTTTAGATGTTTGTGAAATATCAGAACCTTTAAGATATGGATGATCTTTTGCTTCAAACAATAAAGGTGTGTTTGATTTAGCAATATTAATTTGTTTTGGATTATTATCTGGCATTTGATTGTTTTAATATTAACTATTTACCTATTATTTAATCTTGATTTTCATTTTGATCTGAATTTTGTTCTATTACTTGAGATTCATCTTTATACATGCTAGCATCTGGTTGAAGATATTTTAATTGATTTTTACCAACATTGCTTTCACTAAAAAATGATTTAGTTTGATATTGCATTAAGTCATTATTACTTCCAATATTATCTACAGTTGAAGCAATATTTTTTATTTTTTCAAGAGCTTGATCTTTAGTAATAGTTTTGTTTTTAAAATCACTTTTTATATTAACTAATTTTTGAGCTATATTTTGATTTAATTTATTAATCTCAGAATCTTTCATATTAAATAATTCATTTACTTGATTATCTGGGATTTTATTTTCATTATATTTAACAATATATTGATTTCTTGGATTTTTTTCATCTGCTAAAGTAACAATAGTTTCTCCTTTTTGATTATAAATAAAATCAATAACTTTTGGTTTACCTTTAATTCCTTTAAAATCTGAAGTATTCCAATTAACTGATTTATCATTTAAACCTAATGAATTTTCAATTTCAGAAATTTTTCCTATTTTATTATTTTCAATTTTTTGATCTTTAATATATGACATTGAATTTTTTTGTTGTTGTGTTGCAACATCATAATATTCATTTTGTTCTTTATTTGTATTTCTAGCAGTATATTTTACACCATCTACATCAACTTGAACAACACTATAATAATCTTTTCTTTTAATTCTTTCTGGATTTACACTAATTTTTAGATTAGTTGATGTTGAAATAGGATTAGCAACTCCTTTACCATTTGCATCAAAAAATTCATATTGATTTGGATTTTTCATGATGTCATCTTTATATATTTTGGCTTCAGGAACTTCAAGTTTATAATCTGAATTTAAAACAGTTTCTACTCTTTTATTTTCCTTTAATATATCATCATAAGTATCAACTGAAACTTTTCCTGTCCAACCAATTGCTTTAGCTGTATTTTTAAACCAATTAGTGCGTTTTGTTACCTCATCAACAAATTCTTGTTGTGTTTGACCTTGAGGAGATCCACTACCAATTAAAGCTGAGCCTGGTCTTTTTTCAGCAGCACTCCAATTCATTTTAGGATTACCATTGGCATCTAATTCAACAACTTTTTGCATATAATCTGGTAAATTACCTAATCCTTCAACATCTCCTGGTACTGATCCACCAGCACCACCTGGATTTTCTTGTGGTTTATTGTAATCTTTTCTAGAAACAATGGTTGTTTTATTTTTATCTGTTGTAAATTGATGTATTTGTTTTGCTCCATAATTAAATATAGAAGAAACATATAAATCATTTACTTCATCAAATAAATCTTTATCTGCTTTATTTCCACTAAAAGAATTACGTTTTAATACATCATAATCAAG
>Ga0114968_10000525_pt1 | contig 28481 bp, 31 predicted proteins | sample M_130807_EF_Meta_FD_87020 | JGI IMG/M metagenome (GOLD analysis project Ga0114968, IMG submission 87020) | Freshwater microbial communities from Lake Montjoie, Canada to study carbon cycling - M_130807_EF_MetaG | ecosystem: Environmental > Aquatic > Freshwater > Lake | place: Lake Montjoie... | reverse complement strand
TAAAAAATTGTCTGGTTCTGGGAGAGTAACTTCCAGCATAGAATCTGGAGTCCAGTCATAGTAAATCATTTCGACAGTCATTATTTTCCACCTTTGTATAATTTTTCTTCTATCATCTTCAGCTGATCAGGACTCAAAATATCCATGATCTCTTGCGCTCGTTTATTAGAGTATTTATAATACTCCATAACCAGCTGAAGCGATTGACTGTCGGTTTCTTTCTTATGCCATTTGGAAAACCGCTTCTTCTTAGAAATACTATTTAGGAAAAAGTCGTTTTGCCAAACTTTGGGTACTCCAGAAACTCGGTTCATTTCGTTTGCATACATTACTGTATCAGCAAAATAACTGAGTCCTCTATTTACCATGAACGGAACATAATCCTTCTCGTTCTGCGGATCCTCTCTAATTAAATCTTTCTTGCCATAGTTTATTTCATTTAAAAAATCAAATGGATTCATCTTTGAACCCACATTCTTTTAGATCTACAGTAGATGCTGCAAATACTTTTTCGGGAAATTTCTTCTTCAAGACTTGGGTTATCTCTTCTTCATTTCTTCCTTGAGCCATAAACAAGTTATCAGATAAACGATACATGTAAATCATATCTTTATGTTTTTCCATCCTAACTTTGATTACAGTTTCATCTACCTTCTCTTCAAACTTCTCTATGAATTTATTCATCTGCCTTTCAGCAAACTTTTCACGAGTATTCCAACCCCATAATGCACCAAGAAGAAAGATAACCATCATTGCAAAAATTACAATTAAGAATTCCATGATGTCTCCTTACTTGAATTGGCATTGAATCATAATCTCAGTCATCGCAGCAACAGTATTTAGTTCATGGTCTGCTACGAAAGCAGCTTTGTACTGATAGTCTGCAAGAATTAAAACTAACTGTGGAATACTTTTCGGTTCAAGAAACTCAACTGCTTTATCGTAAAGATCTCGGAACAATTGTGTTGTTTCGATGTCGCTATTTTTAGCAACCCATTTACGAACAGAAGTGAAATCTTTTTCTTTAAGATTCTTAACTAGTTCACGATATGATTCATCAGAAAGATTAACAAGAATTCCACTGTCGATTTTACCAGTAACAGAGTATCGTTGCAATTCATTTAAGATTCTACGATAGTCTGGGAAGTGTCTTGTTACTACTTCTGCTACAACTTTAGGATCGAACTCGATGTTCTCATCTTTAAGAATGTTTGTGGCTCGTTTGAAGAACCCTGCTGCAATTGTTTGCTTATCTTTGTTATCAATCTTAAACTCAACAACTGAACAACGACTATGTAGTGGTTCAATGATTCGGTTTTTAAAGTTACATGTAAAGATAAAGCGACAATTAGCAGAGAACTCCTCAATGAAGCCACGCAATGCTGGTTGTGTTGAATTAGCGTTTAGATAATCCGCTTCATCAAGGATAACTACTTTCTTAGAATCTGTTAGGGAAACAGATGAAGCAAAAGATTTGATCTTTGTTCGAAGGATATCGATGCCAGATTCTTCTGATCCGTTAATCAAAAGATACTCAGCACCAACTTCATTACAAAGTGCTTTTGCTACAGTAGTTTTACCTACACCTGCTGTTCCAGAGAACAGAAAGTTAGGTAGCTGTCCACTAGCGATGAACTCTTTGAATGTTTGTTTAAGACTTTCAGGGAGAATACATTCATCAATAGTTTTTGGTCGGTACTTCTCAACCCAAAGAAACTGGTCACTCATAATATAAAATACCTCAATGGTTACTAAAAGGATTTAGAGGACGATCTGTTCCATCGTCCTCTGGTAACACTACATAATTAGAAGTCGAAACTGGAATCTGATTCAACAGCAACGAAGTAGACAAGATCTCCTGTTCCTTGGAATCGGCTGATTCGTTTGCTTGAGATTGACACATTGTATTCTCCAGGAAGCATCTTTAAGTTTTCAACTTTAAGATTTACCTTAAATGATTTGTCTGAAGTACCCAAGTCAACTTCATAAGAGTTGGCTGTGGCATTTTTCTTGTCGCCTACTACAGCGATAATCTTACCACCATCACCTACGATAGACAAATCTGGAGCACGAAGAACTGAAGCAGTCTTCTGGATCAATGCTAGTGTGCTAGCAGTTAATGTAAATGTAATCTCTGGATCAGGGAATGTAATTTCTTTCTGAGGAACAGTAAGCACGGATGCTTCAGCAGCAAAATACTTGATGCTGTTACCTGCTTCTTTGATAGTGACAAACTTATCTTTAAAATCCAATTCAGGATCTTCAAACAAAGATAGTGCACCCAAGAATTCATTCAGATCATAGATGCCGAATTCGCTAGGGATTGCTTCTGTGATTGAACCAGAAGCCATTACATTTTTCTGCGAAGAGATTGTGGAGATTTTAGAACCAGACTTCAGAAGAAGGTTGCTGTTAATACCAGCAAAATTCTTTAAGAGGTTATGGGTTTCTTTACTTAGTTTCATTTATTTTCCTTCATTAGTGTTCATAGTAATATGTATAACGATTATACCGTAATGTGTGTGTTTTGACAAATTATTTTTCAACTGAATACTTTATATCATGCTCGTACAAGAACATTAGGCAGCACATTGCGTGTGCCAGATGATTCTTACTAGTCTCGGGATCATTTTGCTCTCCCTCTTTCCATGCCCAAAGATGTCTTTGCATTGCGTCAAAGTATCTTCGTTTTGAGTCAGGAACATTCTTCCAATTATCTGGTTCGTATTTCTCCGCACCAAATGTTAGAATTTCTACAGTCGCTTTTAATGCGAGTGGTGGAAGCAAACCATATTGTAGTTTACCTCCATCGAATTTACGACCACCTGTGGTGGCATTTTGTGACTTTTTAATATCTTCTTTGGTCGCCATATTCTCTCCAAATGAAATGACAAATGGACACTCCGAAGAATGCCCATTTATAACTCACTTATTAAGCACGAGTAAATACAGTAGAACCAGCAACACGATTAGCCAAAGCGACCATCGCACGAGTTGGTTTACCAATACGGTATTTAACAACTTCAGTACCATTCACAACTGCTGGGTTTGAGTAAACGCAGTAGCCTTGCTCACGCAAGTTACGGATTGTGGATGCTGGATGAGCAAGACCAAAGGAAGCAGAGATCTGCTTTGCGGTGAATGCTTTACCAGCGTTCAAGTGTTTCAACAACAAGTCTTGTTTAGACATATAATATAACTCCATTAACCATCAAATAAAAAAGAGGGAATGGCGATGGCATTAGAACCATTCCCTCACAAGATCGCTGTTAAACAGCGATTCCATTAGCACGAAGTTCATTTAAGAACTCTGCGTCAGACTGTAATTCTACCTCAACTGGATCACTCTCGGCAATTATTTTTTCCAACTTTGTTACATCATCTGCAACTTTAGTTTTCTTAGACTTTGCATTGGGTGCAGGGAAGTCATAAACACCACGAGAGATTTTGTTTGCAGCATAGAGCCAGTTAGGGTAACCAATTTTCTCACCTTTGGCACCAGTGCGAGTTTCACGCAGTTCGTAATAAACTGCAGCACACTCTTTAAGAGTAATTGTCCCACCAGTGGCAAGATTAGGGCGAACCTCAATTACTGCATCTACGAAACGCTTTTGCGATTTAGACAGATCAGAATACTTCAACATAATATATTTCCTTCAATTAAAATTAAACAGTTTGTGCTTCGACAGGGGTTGCTTCAGTAGGTTGTTCTTGCTCAACAAGAACATCTCCACTAGACACTTTGTCAAACAAGTCAACAAAGGCGAGTCGGGTTGCGTCGTCAAAGCGATTAGTACACAACTCAACTGCTTTCTTCTGATTCTTAAAGATCGAGAATGCTCGAACAATATGGATCAGACGACGAGTAGTGATAGTTTCATCAACACCACCAGCGTCAAAGGTTCGACGGATCGCTTCAGCCCACTTTACAAGAGTGGTTGCAAATTCGTCATCTAAACAATTATACGACTTCATAAGATTGCAGACAATCTTTTTCTCAACTTTCTGGTCAGGGTATTCCTGATTGAAAGTTACTGCAAATCGTTCCAAGAATGCTTCGTTCAGTACATTGGTACCAATATAGCGACCATCGTCTGAACCCTTACCCTTAGTATTTGCAGTTGCAAACAGGTTGAATCCAATTGCAGGATATACCATCTCGTTCTTTAGTTTGAAGTAGAATGGTTTGCCTTCAAGGATGGGTTGCAAGCACAGCAAGGTGTTAGCACCACCAGCATCGATCTCATCGAGCAACAGAGGGATACCCATACGCATTGCCACCATGACTGGACCTTCAACAATCTCGACATTACCATCGACAAGAGTCTTAGAGCCAATCAGTTGATCTTCGTCTGTCATCTTGTTCAAGTTCACACGAATCAAAGGACGACTGTGCTTAGCACAAATCTGTTCGATCGATGTTGACTTGCCATTCCCAGTTGGACCAGAAATATATGCAGGGTAGAATTGCTTGGAAATAATAATTTGTTCCAAGTCTTTGTAGTTACCGAATGGAACATAGTTCGCATCCAGTTTAGGAATAAGGGAGTCTGTGTTTGTATAATCCACAATCACACTTTCATTTCGTTCAGGTGCCAGAGCATTGTTTCCAACAACAGGGGCAGTGATACTACCTCCAGGAATTGCATACAAGCCACGACCAACTTTGGTTTTCATAAGCCACAAAGGGTATTTGTCTGTCTTCAACTTTGCCATAACTTCTAGCAGTTGCTGGCGATTCACAGTGCTATTTGTTTTAGCATCTGGAAACATCTCATACATTTTATCTTCAAATTTTTGCACGAATGCATTATCAATTTTAGCCATCTTTCACTCCACTTTCATAACGAATAATATAAGTTTACCACAAACTGCAATTAAAGACAATCTTAATATGCAAGATCATATTCAAAAGCAGTTAACACTTGCTCAACTTCTGGTCGGTTGATTAATCGATTTCCCAACATAATACATTCTGATTCGATGCCATATTCAAAGCAAAGATTATATAGTTCATTGTCTGTAAATTCATTCCACATATCAAATCCTTTTCAAGTTTATAATCTATTATACCGCACTCTGCAATTAAAGACAAGGGATAACCCCACAGAAAGTAAGGTTACTTTCCCTTGTAAAAACAACAACTTACGCAACGATCGAGACAAAGCGATTCAAGACCACCCTCGAGGACTTCTTAACATCGAGGTATTTGGCAAACTTATTAGCAATAGCCTTAGCAGACATATCACCACCAACCTTCAACTCACCTTCTTCAATTTTCTGTTTAGAAGCAGGAAGCAAGTATAACTCATCACGACCAGTGTTGGGTACGATTGCATAGTCATGCTGACGCAAATCTTTCCTAAACTGTTCAACGAAGTTTAATTGCTCCATACGATTAGTTGTAGTCATGTTATTAGAAATAAACGACTCTAAATTCCTACGACTTGTAGATGTTACATGGAAGCCAACTGTTTTGATATTGTATCGATCTTTGATCAAACGCAACATCACACGAGTCTGTTCATATCCAATGCTAGTGAATTTATACTGTTTCTTTGTGATTGGATCATTCAAGTAGTTTACAAGTTTCACATGTTTGCTTAAACCCTCTGGTGTAGTAATACGAGTGTAATCTCGTAAACCACCATACTCATTTGGTTGTAACCCATGACCTTCACCATCCGTCAGAGTAATCAAAGACATCTTTTCTACAGCATTGTTACCGATGAACTTGCCGATGTAGTCTGCGAGAAACAATAACGATTCGTTCAATGGAGTACTGTTCAAACCATAACCCTTGCCGAATCTCCATGGCTCATTCAACAAGTGATCAACCATATGATTGAATTCGCTGTTAGTCATTTTGTTGTTAAAGAATTCCAACAAGTGATATTGAGAATCAACAAATCCAGTAGTCTGTGTATTTTCTACTCTATTAGGATGAGTATAGTTGCCTTGATCATAGGCTGAACTAAACGCAAATACCTTATACGGAATTTGAATTCGTTGGCAGAACATCGCAAGATTGATCACTTGTTTAACAGTGTCTGAAATAACATCACCCATTGAACCAGACCAATCAAGTAAGAAAATCATTCCATGATTCTTATCTTCAGGGAGCACTTCGATTTTCTTAAACATATCATTGGTAAGTTTATACGCATGCAACTTACGAATATCTAAATCGCCAGACTTGGATGTGCTGGATCGTTTGTACTCGCTGGCAGACTTCTTCATCTCGAATTCTTTAACAAGATAATTCACAACCCTAGCAGAGTTAGTTTTAAACTTCTGATTGCTTTCTTTTTTATTGAAAACGAAAGTGTCACACCAGTCTTTAGAATAGTTTTCTGTGCATCGTTCGATGTATTGTTCCCATTCTGTTTGTAAGTCTTGTAGAATTTGTTTTGTTGGAACAACTGGATCACGATGACGACTAAACACTGGTGCATAGTTCATCACAACAGTATCTACATCAGCCAACTCAGACAATCGTTTGCGGAAAGATTCTTGAGTAGTAGACTCTAAATTTTCTTCTGCATCAACTGTTGGGTCAAACTTTGGAGCGGAGTTCTTAGATTTCTTTGCAGTTTCTATTTCTTCATCAATCTGTTCTTGTGTTTCTTCTGGATCTTCTTCATCGTATGAAGGATCGATATCCCAAGAATCATCACCATCATCAAGTTCATCGTCATCAGGTAGATCTTCACCATTGAGTTTGAACATTTCGTCAATTTCCGCTTGCATTTTTTGACGCTGTTCTTTAGAGTAGCCATAAATTTGTTTGGCTAGTTCATAAACATCACTAGGTGTATCACAACGATCTGCTTTACGAACCATATCCATTTCTTCTGGAGTGAATTTGACCCCACAGTTGTAACCAACTTTGTAATATAGATTGATTCGATCGATCAAAAGAAGTTTGGACAGATCCTTATCTTGAATTCCAAAAAAGTCTTTTTCGTTTAGTTGTTTATATCCCTGAATGAATGCTTTGCGCAGTCCTGGATATTTGTTCTTGACGAATTTTTCGATACGAACATCTTCGATCACATTCATGTAGCCATGAAGTTTGCGAAAATCTTCCATTTCAAAATAGTCGTTGGTGGTGTAAAGAGCATGACCCACTTCGTGACCAATGAGCATTTCCTCTACATCATCGGTCATTTCTTTCCATTGCGGAAGAGTAAGTGTTCTTGATCTGCTCTCAAAAGATGCAGTGTGCACATTGGCACGGATCACATTTAAATTTTCGTTAGCCAACAGGCGAGCCAACAAGTCTTTCGAATTCATCATATAAAATCTCCAGTCGATATAAAGTCTATTATCCCCTAATTCGGAATTAAAGACAATACCCCCTGCAACCCTTGTATCTACAGGGGTCTTAATCCCCTACGATCTATAGGGTTATATGATAACTGAGAAATCGTTGCGTTTTTCGAACTTAATTACAGATCGAAACTTATCGAATAGCTGGTCACCCTTGTGTGAAATAACAAATACATTAGACTTCTCACCTAGCGTATCCATTAAAGATAGGAAATAGTCAGTGCCATTCGTATCTAGACTTGAGTCGAAGATCTCATCCAACAAGAGTAGGTTTGTATTAACAGAGTTTTTCATCTTGGCAATTTGTCGCCATGTGAATAAGATTGCCAAGTCAATACGCATCTTTTCACCTTCAGAGAAACTTGCATAAGTAAACTCATCACGGAAACGAGAACGAATCTTTTCATTAAAGGATTCGTCTAACTCAAAGTGGATGTATGAATCCATCTGGTTTAGATACTGATTGATTAACTTATTCATGACTGGCAGATACTCACGGATAATGGCAGTCTTAATACCAGTATCTTTCAACAACGCACCAGCAACATCTTGTAATTCTTTATCAGAATCTAGATCACCCTTGCGTGTAATATTGTTTAGTGCGTCTTGTGCTAGTTGTCTTAATTTTGTTTTCTCTTCATTGATGTTGCCAGTGTCAGTCTTAGCGTTTTCAATTTCTGATCTCATCTCTGAGTTTTGTCTATTTAAAATCGTGACTGCTGAGTTGTGTGTAGAGAGTTCAATCGTCTTATCAGCGACCATTTTTGTAATTGAATTAACTTCTTGTAGCTGGCTGTTGAGCTTTGATAAGACTGACTCGAGTTCTTCCACCTTTTTATTATCTTCAAAGATTCTTTTATGAATCTCTCCCAAGACTTTGACCTTATGGTCTTCTCCAATCTCTTGGGTGCATGACGGACAGACATGGTTCTGGTCGAAGAAAACTTTATTGTTTTCACACTCTTCAACTTTACTTGAGAGTTTTGATCGCAGGTGTTTTGCTTTTTCAATGTTAGAATCGAGTTCATCTCTTGATGAAATTTTCTCCCTGAGATTCGTAACCTGATCAGTGATACCGCTGATGAGAAGGTTTGTAGTTCTGATTGTCTCCTCATTACTCGCAATCTTTCCCAGTATCGCATTAATACTTTCTTCCTTTGCGGTCGATAGCGTCTTGATGATTGCGCTTTGCGACTCCACCCTTTGCTTTGCAAGCGTGATTTCGGATTCAACTCTGGTGATTTCGTCCTTCGTAGCATTTTGTTTTTCTTTCAATAACTGATTCATGGTAGAGAAAATTCTAATGTCAAGAATATCTTCGATAACTTCCCTACGCTGAAGAGGGGACAGCTGCATAAATGGTACAAATGAAGCTGATCCTAATATAACAACTTGAGTAAATGTCTTATAGTTTAACTTAAGAATTTGTTGCTCAAGAATCTTTTGATAATCTCTTGACGCAGCATCTTGGTTAACCATCTCACCATTCAACCAGATCTCGAAAACATTTGGCTTTATTCCACGGACAATTTTATACTCTTTTGACCCTATAGAAAATTCAATTTCAACTACAGTATTTTTCTGATTGATAGAATTGACCATCTGACTCTTGTTAATATTCCTAAAAGGTTTATTGAACAAAGCAAAACAAAGAGCATCTAGACAAGTGGACTTGCCCTCACCATTCTTACCAATAACAAGAGTGGTTGATGATTTGTTTAGTATTAGGGTATTCGGTTGATTGCCAGTAGAAAGAAAATTCTTCCATGATAACTTTTTAAATACGATCATTCACTCTTCCATTTCATACCCAGTGCTTTGTAGATAAACTGCTTAACAAAGTTAGGTTTCTTTTTAGACACAATAGTAATTGGCATCTGATCAACATTAATAGTAAAGGATGGGCTACCAAGATTCGTTGACATAGTTGTCCAAGTATTACCAGTGCCACCAGCACTAAGCAAATAAGAACCAGATACCACAGTAGAATTTTTTAACTGTTCAGCTCGCTTATCTAGAATATACTTTTCAGTTAATGTAAAATCTAAATCAAGATTAATCTGTTCCGTGAGTGGAAAGAAATATGATATTTCAAGTTGTTGCATCATCTTGGTTAATCGCTTCCGTATATAATGTTTTCATAAATGTCTTGACTCTTTCCTTATCAAGATCTGTGTTGACTGAATCAATATAGTTTGAAAGAACATTTAAAGTATCTTCCAAATTTATATCAGAAGCAACTTCACCTTCACTAAATTCAGAGAAGTCTTCAATGATTTTAACTTCAGCTGGATTTGAATCATATACCTTTGTAACAAATTTGTCAAACTTATAAAAATCCGTTTTGTTTGCTACAACTAACTTTACAAATTTATCTTTTAAATGATCCATGGACTGGGTTGTCGGGTCGATGAGGGAATCGTCGTATTCGATTCTTGAAAACATCGTATAAGGATTTCGGTAGAACTCAAGTTCTCTTGTTTCGAGATCGAACAGATGAAATCCTCTGGGATCGTTATAGTCCTGCCATGTGAGTTCGTACGGATTTCCGAGATAAAAAATATGACCATCATCACTACGATGGTGATAATGACCGCTAAAGACCATGTCAAAACGATTAAAAATTTCTTTAGATAAGCCATCATGACTTTCCAATCCTCTATGCATTGCGAAGCCAGCGATTTCAAAATGACCCATACAGAGTTCAGCGTTAGTATCTCGAATAGTATCAAGTGATGCTTGATAATTTTCTGGACATATCCACGGCATCATGCAGATAGGAGTTTCATCAACAGCGATCGTAGCTGGGTGATCGATCACATTGATGTTTGTATATTCTTTTAACAGTAAGTCTGGAGAATTTACATCATTAGTATTTTTGTAATAAGTGTCATGATTGCCTGCTAACATATGAACAGTAATGTTACGCTCTGCTAGTTTATCAAAGAACATTTCTTTAGATCTTTGCAGTGAATAAAAGTTCACATACTTTCTGCGATCAAATGTGTCGCCAAGGATAAGAACAGTATCAATACCATTAGCATCAAGAGTGGGGAAAAATGTTTCATTGTAAAACTTTCCAAAAAAATCTAAAAATAACTGACTATCATTTCGAGCACCAAAGTGCTGATCTGTAATAATTGCTACCTTCATCTTATTCCTTTATGCCATCGAGAAAGTCATCAAGACTTGCTTCCTGCTTTTTCTTCTTGGGTTTCTTTTGTAAGAAATCTGGCTCTGGATTGTTTGGTCCAAATCCCTGATGTTGTTGCATAAAATCTAAAAAGCCATTAGTGAAAGTGCCATCTTCATCTTGTTCTTGTAGCTCAAATGCTTCAAATGGCATTTCCATCACCAACTTATTCTTGATGTAGGTTTGTTTCTTTTCTTTGGCGATTCTACGCAGAAATGCGTAATAGATAATTTGCGTAAAGTATGCAAATGGATTATTAGATTTATCGGGATCGAAGTTATTAATATATTGTAGACAGTTTTCAACACCATCTAAAATCATATCTTCACGATAACTGTAATTAATAAAGTTCGCTTTATATGAAAGATGCGTTGCAATCTTCATAAGGCATTCACCGATGTATGGAGTTACTCTTGGTTTCTCCTCACCAGCTTCTTCAGCTTCACGAAGTGCCTTCTTATATTCTTTCATCGCTACTAAGAAGTCAGCGTTATTTACATAATGTGTTCCACCAGCCATTTAATATTTCTCCATAATAAATTTAAGTATACAGTATTACATTGTATCCGACAACTAAAAATATAAGTTTGTCTGCAAGTTGTCCAACATGTAAACTGACGATGTTAGGATTGGTTATCAATGAAGTGTATCGTTACCGTCAACGAAACTACTATCATCTGGTTCTTCTCTCTGATCTTCAAGTTCTTCTGGAGCATATGCATATTCTAAATCAATAGAATCAGAATGAATCTTTATAGCAATCCCGTCATGCTCTTTAACTAGATTAATAAAATGAGGAATTGCTCTGTGAGCTAACTGCTCATTAATTACTACATGTCTTTTGTCGATTGTTATAGTTTGTTTTTGAACGAACTGACTATATGGACCAGCTGTAATTTGCTCACCAACAGTTACTTCATTTTGTAAAACTTTATGTAACCTAATTTGCATAGGGAACTTTAAAGTTAAAGACTTTTCAGTTTCACTTTCTTTAATAGCCATCATCTGATCGCCATTAATTAGTTTTACAAATACGAACAACTCATTCATATTTTTACCTCTACTATTTTGTAGTTAAATTTTTCTTCTGAGTAGGTTTTAAGTCTCTCTGCAAAGTGATGTAGAGTATGATTCTTCCAAGACTTCCAACTTAGATCGTCTGCAATATCATATAAGTTACATTCAGTCTTACCATCTTTCATTCTTAATCCACGACCAATACTTTGTAAGTTTCGTATTTTACTTTTCGTGGGTGATGCAAAAATAATGTTTTCGAGCGAGGGGATGTTAATCCCTGTAGAGAAAGTGCCATAACTAGCAACAATAATGGCATCGCTTTCGAGTTCTGTAATGTGCCGTATCTCTTCACGCTGTTCTGTATCAGTGCCACCGTAAACAAAAAAGACTTTTCTACCTTCTTTAACTTTACCACGAATGAGTTCAACTAATACCTTTCCATGTTTTCCTACATACTGAAATAATACAAGTGTGTTACCTTTAGTCTTTATGGCTAGATTACAAATGAAGTTGTTTCGTTTGTCATTTGCTACTAAGAAATCCATTTCATCTTGGTACTGATTGTTCTTTCTGCCCTGACGAGTAATGTCGTCATACTTAAGAAGTAGACAAAGAATATTTAGTGTAGCCAACCTTTCTGATTCCATCAATGCTTTAGTGGTTGTAACTCTATGCATTGGTCCAAAAATACCTTCAAGAACTAACTTATGGACTTTCTTATTATCGAGAGTTCCAGTAGTTCCAATACGATGTTTTACATCAGTTAGTTTACCCATAACTGTTGTTAGAGAATTTGCTTTGAATTGGTGTGCTTCATCTCCGAAGATAACATCGAATTGAGAGAACCATGCTTTGGGTTGTTTGTAGACAGACTGCCAAGTAGTAATCAAAACATCTTTAGAGATATCTTTAGTAAAACCACTGTAAAGTTTTTGGCAATGATGACTTGTTTTCCAACCATTGGCTGAAGAATAATCTTCGAAGTCTGTATAGAGTTGTTCAACTAAAGAAGTAGTTGGAACGATGATGATACATTTTTTACCTTCTTCTAAATGCCAACGCATAGTTGTATAGATGATGAAAGACTTGCCTGAGGCAGTAGGAGATAGAAGTAGAATACGATTGCGATCTAATGCTTGGGTCACAGCTTCGATTTGATAGTCTCGTATTTCAATAGGTTTGCCATGACCCATTGGGTTTAGCCACTTAGCAAATTCTTCAACTTGCTGAGCAGTAATATTATTTGTTATATGTAGGGGTGTTGTTTCAACTACCTCATATCCATGATTGGTAGCAAAGTCATAGATGTAATGAACAAGACCAACATATAAAGTTTTGCGTATAACATCATACATACGCACCTTGCCATCCCATAACCTTGCTCGATACTGAGGTGTGAACCTAGCTCCAGGATATTCAAAGGTAAAGAAGTCAGAGAGTTCTTGCTCTACTGAAGGGTCAGAATAAATTCTAACATGGACTTCATCTAATTTTTCAATTGTTATTTTCATGCGCCACTAATAAACTTTTTCCATTCGATGGAATTGCGGATCTGCCAGTCTCTTGCTTTAATCTGATTCATAATAGATTCAACAAATTCTACAATGCTATTGATGTATTGTAGTTTGACTTCGACAATGTTTAAATCTTTATCACCCATTAAGAATTCTTCCATCTCATTTTTAAGTGGCTTGATACCTTGCCACTGTTCCCAGTTAAGCAATGTTAATTCTTCTCGGGAGAGTTCACCACGATACCAACGAAACTTTTGCTGGCGCAGTGTATTGTAATCTGACTTCATCTTAGCAAGTTGTAACTTATAACGAATAAGATGATTAAGATATTTTGAGTGTAGCTTTGCTGTGTTTACAGATTCAGTATCTAGATGGTTGTCATCTATGATACAGTCTACAGACCACATGTTTTGTAATTCTTCAAGGTTCATAATATCTCCAATTGTATACTTCTAGTATACCTCAAATAATAATTATTCGCAACTATTTAAGTTGCAGAATTAAATGTGTAGTATGAGAACCTAAATGTTGCATCACCAACAAGATATTGCACATCCTGATTGGTAGACATAAAAGAAACTGATCCGATATTTGTTGGAAACAGATCTACAAATTCAATAATTTTGCTAGTGGTGTTTGTATTGTTTAGAATTTGCAAAGTTGCGCCAGAATAATTTTTAGCAAGTTCACCCAATGAGCCTAGTTGATTTGCTGAAATAAAATTAACATACTGGTCATAATTATTTGGGAAACCAAGAGCAACAATCCAATTATAGATTGACACATAGTTGTCCATGTTTTCATCAATCAAGAATTTTACATTCAAAGAATCATATGTTAATGTTTCTCCTGGAATTGGCACCTGAGCAAATGGGTTAAACATTGCTGGTTCACCCAATGTAATTCCTGGAAGATTAATTTCTTGACAGAAGAAAGATAGTTCTGGAAGTTTAGCGATAGTAAACATGAACCCATTTGGTGACAGTGGATTAATGTTTGTTGGAACAGGACAAGAAAGAATATTGTTAGCCATATGTTATTTACACCCACATCCCTTTGGACAATTTTTAATTTCGAAATGCTCGACCCAAATTCTAGAGTGAGCAATAGACATCAGAAACCACATAACACTCATTTCATATTGGTATCCACCACACATTATATTTGAGTGAAATAATGAAACGATACCCAACACAAAAAAGACAGGTGTCGGGAAAAACAATAAGAATTGTTTTATGTAAAAATAAATTAATAGTCTTGACATATTATTATTTATGAATAAAAAAAGGGAGACCGAAGTCTCCCTTTAAAATGCTACTCTTAGCGGTAGCTAACTTGATTACATCAAGTTTGTAACTGCTACACGACGGTAGTAGTAGTTTTCGTTAGCAGTCAAGCCACCAGTACCATCCAATGAAACGAATGGGTTAGCAACCATGCCATAACGAGTTTTGAAACCAATCTTTGGTTGGAAAGTAGCTGGATCAACAGCACGAACCAATTGGAGAGGTACATATGGGCAATAGAACAAGCCAGCATCAAAAGCAGAAGTACCTTTGTAGCCAACAGTGAAGAACTGAGTTGCGCCTTGATTTGCAGAATATGGATCAACATAAACTTTGTAGCGACCATTTAGGACACCAGCGAAAGTAGTAGAAGACTCATCAACATTCAAGTTAGTTGACAATGCAGGAGCATAGTCAAGAACACCAGCCATTGCTAAAGCACTTGCAACATCTGAAGAACAGATGATGAAGTTACCTTTTCCACGACGAGTTTGTTGCGCAATTGCATTGGCTTCACGCTCGATTTGGAACAATAGACCTTTGAACTTTTCAACAGACCAACGACCATTAGAGTCAGTGTCTAAGTCGAAAGTACCAGCAGAAGTAGTACCTACTTGAGCACCTGCTTTAGCAGTTGTGTAGATAGTACGAAGAACTTCACGATTGATTTCAGCAAGAATCTCAGTAGAGAGAATGTTGCTTAATTCGCCTTCAGCGTCAAGACCATGAACTGATTTCAAGTCTTGTGCCAATTCGATAGTGTATTCTGCCTTCAAAGCACGAGTCTTTGCAGTTACAGAAGTCTTTTCGATAGAGAAAGCCATAGCACCGAAAGAACCAGTAGTGCCCAAATCTTCCGCACGGGAAGTAGCCATACCAGTACCAGTAGTGTAAGTGCCACTAACTGGGTTAGAACCTGCGTGAGCAGTGTAACCAGTGTCAGTATTGCCAGAGAAGTCAGTATCTGCTTCGTTGAACAATGCTTCAGTACCACCTTGAGTGGAGTAGCGTGACTTCATAGCGAAGATCAAGCCAGTAGGTTGTGTCATTGGTTGTACACCGCAAATGTCATAAGCGATCATTTGTGGAGCAGAACGACGAACTAAGCTGATCAATACTGGATCATACTTAGCAACAGCACCAGTATCAGCAGATGAACCGATGTTGTTTGCATGAGCAGTTTCGAACAATGCTTCAGATTGTCTTCCCATTTCACGCTCTTGGTTTTCCAAGAGAACAGCAGTAACTTCTTTACGATATTGGTCTTTGATTGGAGCAACAGCATCATGCTCCAAGATTGGAGCCCATTTTTTCATCAGGGCTTGGCGGTCTAAATTAGACATGTTTATTTCCTTTTATTTAAGTTTATTGAGTTCAGAAAGATACTTCTTAACAGAAGGATCAATTGGAGCAGACTCAGTTAGAGTTTCAACTGGTGTGTCAGTTACTACTGAAGTAACTTCAGAGATAACTTTCTTTGCACCAAAATAGTTTTCACGAATAGTCTTCAATTTAGTAGAGAATGTTTTTGAGTCTTCGTAGCTTAACTCTTCAGCTAATGCTTTGAATTTCTCAACTTCAGTATCAGTTAAACCAGAAGCAGTTTCTTCGATAGAAGCAACACGATTCTGTTCATTTACTGTTTTAGAAAGTTCAATATTCTTTTCTACTTGTTCATTCAGCTTTGCCTCGACTTGTGCAAGTTTTTCTTGCATGTCGCCCAATACATCGAACTTTTCTTCAGGAACATCGATATAGTGTTCAGCAAACAATGACTTCATGCCGTCAATAAATGACTCCATGATTTCAGACTTCATACCAGATTCAAGGGCTAACTCATTCTGTTCAATCCACTGCTCGACAATATAGCCGAGATATCCATCAACTTTTTCAACCAGACCCTCTTTGACCTCTTCAACCTTTTCATTCAGTTGATTATCATACGCTTCTTGAAGTTTAGTAGTTTCCGCTTTAACACGGCTTAATACTGCAGCTTCAAAAATTGTTGTTGCCTTTGCTTTGAATTCTTCAGAGAGTTCTTCTCCGCTCATCAATGCATCGATATCTTCTTTAACGCTAGAAATGTTGCTTGCTTCTGGAGCAGCTGCAGCTTTATTATTAGCGTTGCTTGCTTTAGAAGTGCCACCTTCAGCTTCTTTTTCTTCGTCTTTGTTATTCTTAGCATTGTCTGGATTATCTCCACCAACGCTAGTAACACCATCAGACTTGATAGAAGCGATGTTAGATGCCTCAGGTGCTGACGCATCTTTGGTATTCATATTTGCTTCCTCAATGGTTTCTTCTGAAACAACTTCAGCTTGCGCTTCAGCATCTTTCAGTTTTTTTGATTCAGCGAGCAACTCGCTAATTTTTTGTTCGATCGACATCTGTTATCTCCTAACTGGATAGTTCTGTTATTATTTATTATTTATCTGATTTTACTCAGGAAGTTTTGGAAAGCATGTATCTTAGCTTCCTCTAATTGTCTAGAAGAAGCCTTACGGATAGCATATTTTGCTTCTTCGATATTTTTCTCCACAAACTTTCCATCAACGAAAACCCATTCTCTTCCTTCCATAATGCCTCTTACGAAAGCATCTGGGGCAGATGGGTCAGCTACAATATCTGCAGCTGTAGATAACATAAAGTCATCTTGAACAACTTGGATACCTTCATTATTAGTTTTCAGGGATCCCATTGCTCTGCTTGACACGCCAAGATTAGCACCACCATCGAGTAGACCACGAGCAATCATTCCCATTGGAGTTTCTAAAATCTTTGCTTTACCAACATAGTTAGTGCCTTCTTTACGAAGATCAACAATCATGTGTGAAACACGATCTAAGTTAATTGATGGAGTATCTGGGTGACCCAACTCTCCATATGCACGATTCTTTTCTACATACTCTTTCATGTAACGACCAACTTCTTTGTCCATGATCTTTTCTTGATACATGCGTCCGTTACGATTAGTAATTTCTGACTGAAGGAAAACACCTTCAATAAAATAATTCTTCTTACCACCGACTTTTTCTTCGATGATAGATCTAGTAGATTCTACTACTTCTTTAATTAGTTTCATCTTAGCTTCCTACGGCAGTTACATCATCAAGAGCACCAAACTGTGCTGACTCGACTTTAGATGAATAACCATCTATTTTTCTTAATTGTAGATAAACAGCAGCTTCTGCGCCAGCAATAGTAACAACGATATCGCTAGTATTACCCACTGTATCTACAAAACCTAAACCTTCAAAGTCAAAATTAGTTGGTTGATCTGCAGGAATTGATAAAACAGTAACACCACCACGAACAACAGTAATTGTTGAATTTGGAGCACCAGTCCAATGAGCACCGATAATATTAACAGTAGGAGTTCCACCAGAAGTTAATGCTTGGCTACTTGGTAATAGATCACTTGCTAGAGAAATAGTAGATGCAGCTGCAGTTCCTGCAACCTTAACAACTGCTTCTTGATGTGTTTTCTTTAATACAGTTTTTACGACAGCCATGTTAGATCTCTCTTATAATTCTTATAAAGTTGTTTTTAGATTCACGCATGTAATCAACAACTTCAGGTTTATTAGCTAATAACTTATTTAGGAGTTCTTGCGTTGCTTCATCTATTGCAACAACAGAACCATCCGTTAATTCATATTGTAATTTACCAGAGATATCATATGAACGATACTCTTTGATTGCTGTTACAACTGGGTCAACTGTAAATACATTAGAGGAAGCGAGTTCAATATAGGATTCAATTAGCGTATCTGTAATCTTTTCTAGGTTATGATATTGTCTAATATAACTTGCAACTTTTTCTTCTGGAATCGTATTATCAATGTTTTGTAATAGTGTCTTATTCTCAATATATTTCTTAGCGTATTCTCTCGCTTCCTCTAATGTATCTACTGAACCAGTATTTACACCATCAATATAAACTTCATTCGATTTTGTTACTTGAACTGAGTTACCATATAAATGAAATGTTTCAACAAATCCAGAGTTATCAAGGATTTGTTTTTTGAAAGAGCTAAAACTATTACTCATTACCTTCTGCAGCTTCTGCTGGTGCTGCTGATGAATCAACAGCCCTGAACATGTTTTGTGAAAGGTCATCACGCATAGCGTCTAATCTTTCAGAAACTTTCTGAACCATTACAGAATTAAAAGTGTCATCAACCTTAGTTGAATCCCCTGCTTGAATTGCATCAATCAAATCACGAGTGCTCATTTCTTATCTCCTTGTTCTTGGTTAGGTGATTGTTCATCACCGCCCATACCATTATCTTGTAAATGCTGTTGTTGTGCTACTTGAGTAACACCAGCAAGAGTTCCTTGCGTTTCCGCATGAGTCATATGTAGTTCTTCTTCATCTTTGATCTGTTTGTCGATCTCTTCAATCTGATCTTCAGACATACGAAGAACATGTTTTCTTACCCATTCTACTGAGTAATATTTACCAATATATGGCTCAATCAATACTAATGCTTGTACACGACTATTTAAAATTTCAGAGTCTTTTAACTCGGCAAAATAATTATCTTTCATGTAGTCAAATCGTATTTTATTACTGATATCAGTCCATTCGTCTTCACGAATAATACCCTTAGAGATAAGTTGAACTTTCAACGCATCGCTAAACAACATTGCGAATTTTCTACGAACTCTTGCAATATATTTTTGGAACTTTAATTCGTCACGACTAATTTCTGTAGAACGACCAAGAGTAAATCCATTATCTGCTTGTAGTCTACTGGTTGGCACATTCAGTGCTTGATATAATTTTGTTTGGAAATATTGGATGTCTTGGATCTCACCAAGATTTTGACCACCTGGAAGTGTAGTAATTTCTGTACCCTTACCACCTTCACGACGAGGCATCCAAAAATCTTCAAGCATTGACATATGTTTACGATCATCTTTGACTTCACCAGTCGCTGCATCGTAAACAATTTTATTCTTGTAACGATTCATTAAGTCATTAACATATTGCTCTGCTTTTACTTTTGGCAGATTACCCACATCAACATAAAATATTCTTCGTTCTGGAGCACGACTGATACGGTAGATAACTACAGCGTCTTCAATCATTTTTAATTGGTTGACAGGTTTAATTGCTTTATGTAAATAAGAAAGCATCATTCCAGTATTTGAATCAACCATACCAGAACCACAATACAATACAGAGTCAAGAGACAGTTTAGTACCTTGCGCTGTATTTTCTGTAATTCCTTTATCGTTATACATGTAGTATTCATCTACACCAACGACAACCTCAACACCCTTAGTGTTTTTGGCTTTTTTAACTTCTTTGATCTTACGAATTTTTCGTGGATCGATAGTTCTTAGTTCAACGATACCGTTTTTAATATTCTTTTCGTCAATTAAAATATGAAAGTATAATCTTCCATCAATGTACCATCTACGGAAAAGGTCATGACCTTTATTTTTAAAATCTAATAATTCTAAAACTGTATCGAACTCAACACGAATTTTATTCTTAATAGCAGTTGACACTTGTATATCATCTGCGATAATTTTTACAGCATCAGAATCTTCTTCAGCTACAATTGCTTCATTGATAATATCATCAATAGCAGTATCACAATCTGGATACTGAGCAACTTCACGATATCTTTTAATTAAATCATTTTCATTTTTGACTAAAGCATCCATGTCTATGACATGTGAATAATAACCACCAGCATTTACGCTAGTGGTTATCATCGAGCCATCATCAAGTGAAGGAGCAACCACTGAAGGTAGATCCTTCTCCTTTTTTCGTTTTATCTCAAAACCGAATAATTCAGCCATTATATAACCTCAAGTTACACCTTAATCTTTAAAGATTAAAGTGGGAATGAACCAATTGGAGTATTGACAGTACCAGAGACTCCGAATGAAGAGCCTGAAGTAGAAGTGTCAGAAGTCCAATAGTTGTACTGGAATGTCACATCAAAAGTTTCAATTTGGTTTGTTGTTTCGAAATCCAAAGCAATAGCACTAACTGCGATAGGATATGCGTCAACAAACTTGTATGTTTTAACAGAAGCTCCGTTACGATCCAATTGACTACAAGACATATCGACTTGATAATCACGAGGATTTACACGACCTAATGTTGTAGCGTTTTGTTGAATTCCGTTTGACCAGACTTCAAAAGCGTTACGAATGTTGAAATTAGTATCGTTGTAAATTGTAACTTGCCACTGTTCAAAAGTTCTTTCACCAGCAACATTAATTGCACGACCACGATATTGAATTGGAATATTCTCTAAAGTAGAAGCAGGCAATGAACTTGCACGGCATAGGAACTGTCCTTGCAGACCAGCAATCGCACCTAATGTTACATAAGATGGGAATGTTAAGTCTACACGGAACTGATTAGGGCGAGCACCGCCACCGATCAGTTGGGCTTTAAAATCAGCAATATTTGCCATTTGTTATCTCCTTTATTCTCTATTTAGTCTTAGCCACCAATCTCGCTGAAGTTCGCAGCAGAGCGAGCAGCAACAAAATTGAGAGTAATGAAGTTGATAGAGCGATTTGGCTTGATAAAGATATCAGCAACAAACTCGTTGCGGTCGATAACTTCGCCAGTATTATTGCTTTCGTCGCATTTAACACGGAAATCAACGATACCACGACGACCTTGGACATCACGCAAGAATGGTTCTACCAAATTCTTGAATTGTGAACGAGTAAATCCGTCATTGAATTCGAACAACTGGAATTTAGCAGCAGTTGCAATCGCTTTTTCAAGAACGATAAACAAACGACGCACATTGATACGATCGAAGGCACTTGGTTTAGTCTGCATTGTCTTGTCACCGTAAAGGATAATACCTTGACCTGGAAAACTAACAACAGGGTTAACACCAGCTTTGTAAAGAGTATCTCTTTCAGTTTTGTCTGGGTTGTAAGCAAGACGAACAACATTCTTGATCTGACCACGATTGTAGCCACCTGGACTCCACCATGGATCATTAGTGTAATCAGTACGAGCACATAGACCAGCAATGTCAGCGTTCAATGGAACATAACGATACTGATCGTTGTAACGATCGTATTGATATTTGAAACCAGAGTCAATTACAGCATAGCTGTGAATAGTGTTAACTGCATTACGGTAAGCAACAACTTTATCTGTCTGAGTAGAAGTATTACCGATGATTGGATCACCAGTTGCAACATCTTGTGGAGAGATAAATGCTACACAGTCAGCACGAGTTTGAGCGATATCAGTAATGATCTTAGCAGTAGCAGCAGTAGCTTTACCAGCAATAATCAAACTTACATCATACAATTCAGCATTGCTAAACAAATTGTAAGCAGTTTGTTGTTGACCAGCAGTCATTGCGTAGTCATCAACACCACCAGTTAAAGAAGCTGTATATGCTGTAGATAAATTTACGAATACATTAGAGTTGCATGAAGTACCCCAGTCTGTACCAACAGTTGGATAATCCATCCACCAGATATATTCTGAATTAGTATTTACTACATTTTTGTAGTGGCTACTAGTTCCGTCTGGTTTCTTAGCGTCTGAACCTTTAGAAACAAAAGCAAATTTCTCAAGAACAGTTCCTGGAGTACCAGTCCACAAACCATCTTCATCAACAACTACTAGATGCATTTCATCTAAAGAACCACCAACGCTGGCAGCATAAGTTGAAGTTGAAGGAGCAGAATCGAACTCAGACTTATATGCCCAAGTTGACCATGTTGCGCCATCACAGTAAGAAACTTTTAAACTGTTGCCTTTAGATCCTGGATATTTTGCAGCGAACTCGCCATAGATACCAGCACCTGTAGAATATGTAGTTGAATATTCTTGAGCATTTCTAATTTTAATACCAGCACCTGTAGTAGTAGCAGTTGCTAAAGCAGTTACACCAGAAGTAGGAGCAGCAACAGTTACTGTAGCAGAAGTATAACCAGTACCTGCTTGAGTAATAGTAATACCAGTAATACTTGAAGAACCGATAGTAACTGCACCAGCAACAAATCCTGATGATCCAGAGTTACCAGAAACAGAGATTGTTGGAGTAGCTTTGTAACCAGAACCGCCACTAGTAATAGTAATACCAGTAATAGCACCGCTGGATAAAGTAGCAGTAGCAGTAGCACCAGTACCTGTATCACCAGCTGCAGCTGTAATAGATACAGTGGCAGTAGTATAACCAGAACCACCAGTAGTAACTGCAACAGCAGTAATAGCACCACCAGAAAGTACAGCAGTACCAGTAGCTTGAACACCACCAGCACCTTGCGGAGCAGAGATTGTTACAGCAGGAGCAGCAGCAGTAGAAGTATATCCGCTACCAGCAGTTCCAACAGTAATCGCAGTTACGCCACCAGAGGTGATTTCTACAGCATTTTTTGCGTTTGTTGTGTCAGCACGAACTGTTAACAAGTTATTTGTATAAGACAGATAATTTGCTGCTGAAAAGAAAGATTGGAAGTTGGAATCGTTAGGTTTTCCGAATCTTTGAACTAGAACATTCTCTGAAGAGATTGTTACAGGTTCAAGAACTGGACCCCACTCAAACACCCCAGCAAAAGCACCGACAGAAGAACTAACTGCTGGAACGATTGATGAAAAGTCTTTTTCTACGACTGCAACACCTGGACTAAGTTGAAAAGGCATTGTAATTCTCCTTGTTACATTTACATGTTATTTGTTTGTGCCATTTGAGCATTCACTTCTTTATTTAGTTTTTTCCATTTTTTAGAAGTTATACAACACTGGCTCCTCAGAACCTTGTCCATCTGAAATGAATCCGAATGGAGTTAGTTCATCTTCGATCATTTTAATTCTAGACCTGTATATTAAGTCTCTCAAGTTTATATCGTTTAAATCTTTAAAGTATGGTTGTGTAGTTAGCCACGAGAATAGAACTAGACTCATAACTAGATCATCATTGTAACCATCATCTGCAGCATAAGAACCTCTTGTTTCGATAAAGGTTGTAATCTCTGAAATCGTATCTGCATCAGGAATTAACAGTTTCTGTTCTTCCATCAGAGTCTTAAAGTTCATACAGCCAATTCTCTTAACTTTTCTATCTGTTACAACACCCAGCTGGGTTTTACCCCCTCCAAAGCCACCCGATACATTTTGACCTTGGGAATTTCTGTTCACGAATAAAATATTCTCATATTCTAAATCTTGATGTAGGATTGAAGCAACCTGATCGCTTATATTTATCTCAATCAAAATGTAGGCTTGGTTATAATCTTTAGCTACCTTATAGAGAATATTTGGATATAACAGAGGAGATATATCATTCTTTCTATATTTAGCCACCTGTTTATATGGTGCTTCTGTGATATCGATAACTGAGAATGCAGAGTAATCTCCACCAACACCTGCTGCCACATCGGCAATAATCACATAAGAGTGAGGTGCTTTCATAACGGGATTACCCTTATCATCCAGCTTTCCAGTTTCCATCTCGTAGATTGGTTCTTCGTAAACATCTAATCCATTCTTTTGATAGACTGGATAAGACGGAGACAACATTGCGATTGTATCTGAATTGACCAGAGTAAGAGCAGATCCAAGAAACTTACAAAGAACCTCTTGATTATATTTTAGATCGCCAAGAACAGCCCTTTGTTCAGCAGCCCACTTTTCATCACGACCTGGAATTTCCCAGTATGGAATGAAACAGTTTACGAAACCATTACGACCATTCTCAGCATCATTCCAGAATTTCCAGAAGTGATTGTAACCTAGTGGAGTTGAACTTAAAAGAATCTTTGTTGTTTCACCAGCAGAAATAGTAGGGTAAACAGAAGTGAAGAATTGTTCGGCAACAGTGTTTGGGATGATTGCAGTTTCGTCTACATAAAGTAGGTTAACAGATTTACCACGAATACCAGAAGTAGATGTAGCTGAAGTGAATACCTTTGATCCATTTTCTAATTCAACATCACCTTTGTTCCAAGACTTGACACCTTGTTGAAGCCAAATAGGTAAGCCTTCATACATTACTTGATAACGAGCAAGAACTTCTCGTGCAGCTGTAGCTTTGTTTGCTAAAATAGCCACATTTTTTGCTTGTTGAAATAGAGTATACCAGAGGATGTATGCTGCAGAAGTGGTAGTCTTACCTTGCTGACGACCTTCCATAAGAATAACACGACGATTCTCATGGATAATTTTTAATTTCTTTTTCTGGCAATCATACAGTTTGAATGGAATTAAACCTCTGTCAAGAGAAACGATTTGACAATAAGTTTCGATAAAATAAATGTAATCTGTTTTACATTTAATATACTCTTGAACCTGCTCGGGTGTAAACTGAACAGATACACCGATTGCTTTTAAGTTGGGATTTGCATTATATATTTCAGCCATAATTAAAATGCATCATTCCAATGTTCTGATATAGTTCCAGTTTCAAAATCTCCAGTAGCAGTATATTTTCTGTTTGGAGTAGTAAGTTTATCGATGTAAACTGTTTTAATTGGTCCATTACTTCCAACTGGTCCAAAGAAATTAGCCTTCAGCGTAAAGTTTAATGTATAAGTTACGAATCTACGAGTTTGAAAATCTCCATCGTAATCATCTTGAACATTAACGCTTTGTAAAATAATAGGAACATCTAACACAACATTCATATCTGGAATAGCATTTAAACTTAATGTAAATTCTGGAGTGAAGAATGGTAGAATCTGTTCAACAATTTGTAATCCGTCTTCTTGCGTTTTAGTTAAAACATAAAGAGAGATATCAATATTATATGGTACAGGAGCATACTGTTGAGTGAGTGTAGCAGGGCTGGCTCCATTTGTTTTATAGCAGGTAATTTTATTCATACGACCAACCTTTCGTTGTGCGTCATAAGACATACCAGTTATTTCGAAAGACATTCTTGGTAAAGTTGTATAAACATTTCTTTCCAAAGTAGGATCTTGTTCAATACGAACTAGCCACTTTTCTTTCGGTGCGTATGCTAGTGGAACTACAATAGTTTGTTGTACTGTTCCATCGTTATCTGCTCGCTCGATCTTAATATTACTAAAAAGAGATCCAAAAGCAACAATAACTTTTCTTGTTAATCCGTGATAAAATGGAGGTATGTTAAGCATTATTGTACATCTCCGAACGGATTATTTGTATCGAATAAAAGATCAGTAGCTTCTGATTTAAATTTAGTATTATCGCCATATGATTGTGGCAAGTCTGCATTTGGTTCGATAGAAGCAGTAGCCTTTGCTGCTAAACCAACATATGTTAATACTGCTGTTCCATTAGTAACAGCACCAGTAGAATGAGTTGGAGCAGTTGATCCACTTAAACCACCAGTAGTAACTGTATATAATTTAGTTAGATGGAACACTTGTGTATTTGTTGATAATACAGTTGATGCTGTCCATTGATTACCTATTGTGATAGTTGGAGCAGAATCGTATCCAGTTCCAACATCTAAAATATTCATAGCAGAAATTGAACCATTGACTAGAGTAGCAGATAGTCTTGCTTTCTGATTACCCTCTACACCAATACCTCCAGTTACAGTTACTGAAGGTGTTGCATTATATCCAGAACCAGCTTGAGTGATAGTTACTTTAGTTAATGAACCTGTAGCGTTTCTTGCGTAGTCAGTATCGTAAGATTTTAGACTTTCAAATACATCTATTTCTTTAACACCAGTATCAATATGTTCAGAAGCATACTGGAACAATTCAACTTGTAACTGATAAACATAAAGTTTACCTAACTGATAAAATGGATCTTGATGTTTTACAAATTTGATTTCAAACAAACCTTTTGTTAGAGGGAAGTAAAGTAAATCTCCCTCACATGGTCTGATTGGTAATTGAGTCTGCCCGAATCTTCCTACTAACTGATCCCATCTACGACGAGCAACTGTTAGTGTGGCAGACTGTTCCATCATTAAACCAAATTTCTGTACGAACGCACCTTGTCCCTCGAATCCATCAACATTTTCGAGATACATTTCTATTGGGTATGCTGTTTTGAATTCGCTTAAACGATCTTCACCAAGGATGTCATCTTTGGCTACTAGTTTTCTTGGAATATAGTAGAAGTCCTGCCCATATATTTGCAGTGATTCTACGATCAAATCTTCAATTAGATATTGTTCGTCTTTAGTGCCATGAGAAAAGTATACATTTCGTGCCACAATTTATCCCATGAAAAAATCTAGTGGAGCAGATTTGTTTTGTAGTTCATTTTCCAAATCTTCTATTTCGCTTTTTGCTTCATCATATAATTTATCTCCGTCTAAGGTAACTCCTCCAGGAAGTTGAATACCACTAAACTTTTTAATGTTGGTAGCCCACTGTCTTTTGAACTGAGCAGTTACATATTTCTTTAACCATTGCTCATTCCAAACTCTAGTAAATTCATTTGGATCGAGAGCACGATATGCTTCAATAATTAAAAATTGACCGATGTCAACTTTGTTTGCATCTTTCCAATCAATGTCTAGGAATAATCTGTTCTGTAATCTATTGAAACGATAGATTGGACGACCATTTAGAACTAAGTCTAATGTCGCCAAATGTTGCATAACAGTTGTGTAGTAAATGATTGAAGTACTAGCCAAGTCATACAGATCGTTTAATCTTAATTGATATTGTAAGTCAAAAATATTTCTTGAACTAGACTGACTAGAGAATAACGGAAGAACACGAATGATACCGTAAACAGAATCTGCTATTGGCACATATCCGTTTTCAAGATCACTAGGTGTATAGAAATTAGTTGCAGCTAAAGTTGCGGTATGACCATGTTGGTCTGAAACAGTTTCACCAGCAATAAATGCACCAGTTACACGAGCAATCTTTAAAGTATTAGTATCTGCTCCAGGATATAGTTTTGCTTTTGCTCCACTAGTAGCACCAGTAACAGTATCACTAACTACAAAAGAAGCTGCATTTACTCCAGTAATTTCTAAAGAGCCAGCAGCAATTTGATGTTTGAGATAAACTTTTTCAATACCATCATAGTGGTATAGTCTCCAAAAGTCTAATGACTGATCAATACGATCTTCAAGTTGATCATCATCCACATTTATCTCGAGAACAGGTGCGCCCAATTCTCGTAGACAATAATCTTTTAATGTTTCTCTACTTGTTGGAATTGCCATATTAGTTTCCTAACTTTGCTTTTAGTTCGTTAATTTGTTTCTGTTGTTCTTTGATTGCTTCAATTAATAGACCAACCATGTTTCCATACGAAACAGAAAGCATACCATCTTCATTTTCATGAACAACTTCTGGAAGAACTGCCAAGACATCTTGAGCAATAACACCAGCTGTTCTTTTTTCTACACCAGTCTTAAAGAATGTTACACCATTAATGGCTTCAACTTTTTCCAACGCATTTGTAATTGGTTGGATATCAGTTTTCATTCTTCTATCTGAGTTAGAAACAATGTCTGCTGCAGAAGTAATGTTTCCAGTAGTAAATACAGCACCGCCAATACCAACACCGCCAGTTACAATAAGAGCACCAGTAGCAGCAGTAGTAGAAACAGTTGAAGCAGTAACCGCAAGTCCTGGAGTACTTAAAATATTTGTAGAAGCATTATATACTAAACTTGTGTTAACTTTAGCAGAAGTCCACGCACCAGTACTAGCAGTGCTCATTCCAAGATACAGAGTAGTAGTGCTTGTATCAGCTGCTAGTGTAGCACCAGCTGCAGCCCAAGAAAGAGTTCCTGAACCATTGCTGACTAAGGCATAACCAGAAACTGATGCATCAGCAGATGGTAAAGTATAAGTTACAGAACCTGCTGCAGCTGCAGCTTGGAATTTAACAGATCCAGAACTAGAACCAGCAAGAGAAAGAACTCCACTAATAGTAGTGGTAGATCCAACTGTAGAACCTAAGTTAATAGCAGTAGTAGAACCAGTAGTACCACCAGTGCCGATATTAATAGTTTTAGTAAACGCACCAGTTAATGCAGCAGTGCCGATATTAGTTGTAGAAGCAGCACCAGTTCCAGTAAAACCAATGGTAAGAGCAGATGAACTACCAAAAGCACTAAATGTTGCACCACCATCAATAGAAGTGGTGAAAGTTGGAGCAGTACCAAATACTAAAACACCAGTACCAGTTTCATCGGAGATAACTCCTGCTAGTTCAGAAGAAGT
>Ga0114968_10000523_pt1 | contig 28574 bp, 29 predicted proteins | sample M_130807_EF_Meta_FD_87020 | JGI IMG/M metagenome (GOLD analysis project Ga0114968, IMG submission 87020) | Freshwater microbial communities from Lake Montjoie, Canada to study carbon cycling - M_130807_EF_MetaG | ecosystem: Environmental > Aquatic > Freshwater > Lake | place: Lake Montjoie... | reverse complement strand
AAATATGAAGTCAATATAGATTTTGATGGCGCTAGTAAAGCTTGGAAAGCTAATAAAAAATCAATAGGGAATGGGCAATATAAATACATTTCCATTTCCACTTTTAAATCCACTTTTAAAAAAAGTGGAGCAAAACTTCCACTTTTAAAAAAAGTGGAGCAAAATTTCCACTTTTAAAAAATTCATTATAATAACAAAAAATTGAAACCAAAAACAATATTTAATCTTTACTAACATCAAAAAGAAAAATGGTACACATTTACATTTTAGAATTGGTGGGTGGAAAGTATTATGTCGGAAAGACAAATAATCCTGGTTTCAGAATAGAACAACATTTCCATTCCGGTGGTTCTGCTTGGACTAGAAAATATAGTCCAGTTCGAGTTCTAGAGTTGATTAACGACTGCGATGATTATGATGAAGACAAATACACCCGAATTTATATGGATAAGTATGGGATTGAAAATGTGCGAGGGGGGTCTTTCTGTGAAGAATTCCTAGATGAGGCTACTTTGAAGATGTTGGATAAAATGAGTAATAGTGCTAAAAATAAGTGTTTTATATGTGGAAAGGTAGGGCATTTTGCAAAGGAATGTGGGACATGTGATAGCCTAGAAGATATGGATAAATGTTTAGTCGCATTGGAAACATTTATCAAAGAAAAGCGAGAACTTGAGAACGTTGCCGAAAAATATAAAGAGCCCGAACCTCCTGGATATGAACAAGCTCCTAGCGAAGCGTGGCTAAAATGGCAGAGGAACGGCCCACAACACCATTTAGTAAAACAAGAAACTAAAAGGGCAGAAGAACAAAAAAAGAAAAACGATGAATACTTGTTTATGTTTGAAATTATTCATAAGTCTATTCACCTACTGAATGAGAAGATTGAAGCACAGAAACAAGCTCAAACTAATACAAAGATGGTTACTGATATGCTAGCTCAGTTTTCTAGACAACAAGGTATACCCATAAATGAAGATGCTGTTGCAATATTATTTAAAGGGTTGTTTCAGTAAAATGGGCGTTTAAAATGAGAAAAAGTGTAAAATAAATGGATTTGAAGATAAGGATCTAGGAAAGATAGCAAAAGTAAAAACAAAAAATATATTGACCCGATTTTCTCACTAAAAAAAATAAAACAAAATAGCGGGCGGCAACGTAGTTAAACCGGGGTTCCCCGCTACTCATATTCGACTACTTCATACATGTGATTAAGTTCATGCTTTAGACCACATAAATTAGCCACATATTTAAAACAATCTCTATGTCCAGCTTTCAACGTATCAGAATAAATATAGTCATCTAAACCAGAACCATTATTATAGGCATAAATTAAACACTTGAGATGACCATTCACCGCTGCAATAGTGCATACACTTTCGTCCCAAGGATAACCATTTTCATGGGCAATTCGAAGAAGATTTAAACTACCAATGCGCGCCGCTTCACTACATAAATCTTCGTCTTCTGCGTTAACAATAACACTAATTTCCTGAAAGTAGTTTATTAAAGAGTTGTCCAAGCCTAATAAATGTTCTTTATTTTTAATAACATAATATAGAACTTCATACGGAAGCGGATTAATATCCCAGTATCTCAAAATATTCAATATTTGAGGTAGAGTGTTTGTAAGCAAATGAGCAATGTCTTTAAAATAATACTCTTCTGCTATAGGAACTAAACTATTTTCTCTTTCGTCAATTAATTCTTTAAAAACGACCGAATCTTGTATAAGGTAAGGTATTTGAGTAAGTCTATCAAATAGCTTCATCTTGTATATTGCTTAAAATTATACAATACATTTAAATTCAATTTTTTATCCCATATCTTATTGATAAAAAATTAACTAATAACGCTTTTCAACTTTCGGAAAAGTTAGCCTTAGCCTAGCTTCATCCACCGGGAGCCTGGATTAAAAAGGTCAATTTTCAATAAATAAAGGTTGTTATTGAAAATGATAAGGTCTTTTCCTTCCCGAAGGGCAGGAGGGGGCGAGCGGGGGAACCTGGGTTCCCCGCTACCTTAGCCTAACTCGCAAACAGCCATTCGCATATTTTGCATCAAATAATTCATCTTTGAATTAGTAATTCGCTTTTTTGATGCTTTCAACTTTTCTAGCAACTCTTCAGTACATGCAACACCATTCAACAAAGATGTTTTCTTATAATTTTTTTCAATGTAGTTGCAAAACTCATCCAAATTCTTAGGCGTCTTTTTAAATTGCAAAAGAGACAAATTATTCTTATCACACCAACACAAAAATCCAGGATAATTATTAAAAAGAACCAAGTTCAAAACATAGTAAGAAAATACATTTGTGTCTTCTTTATACAGAAGCTCCCTCGCTGCGACACTCTGACCATTTTTAGAATACAAATCATTATATTTTAGCCCCATAAAGTCTAATGTTTTAACCAACTGAAAAAACCCAAAAGTTCTCTCCAATTGCAAAAAATATTCAGCATTTTCAAGGAACTCAGTTTCGTCATCTTTGTTTTTCATAGCAAAGTATGAGCAAAACAACACGTTCATAAATTCCGCCCAAAATTCTGCATATGCTTCGAATAAATTTACCTCAGATTTAATAGGAAAAATAGTCAATATACGCCGTGTGCAACTCTCCACATTCATATCCGAAAAATCGAGCGCAAAATTATGAAAAGTTTCATGCATAAACACCTTGAACCATTCTTCCCGCCGGAATATTACAATATCGGAGATTTTTGGACATGTAGTTGTATATGCAGTATTCACATTGTTTTCACTAAGAACGCTTATATTTGTTTCTGGTAACATTTTTTTCAAGGTTGTAAAATATAAATATACATCCAACTCTTTGGAACACTCCTTGGACGAGTAGTCGTTCAAAATATACATCCAAGTTAACATCATGTCAACATAATTATTATATGTTCCAATATGCTCGTGAATAGAGTCATCCTCAACAATAAATTTGAAACTGATGTGCCTTTGAAAAAGTGAAAAAGTATAGACAATTAAATACGTAGCATGCTCATTTATATGAGCTCGCACTTTTTCGGGGAAAGACTTATCGGAATAAAGTCTAGGTCTCGGAATTTCACTAATGTTGTTAATGCGACTTATTTTAACATTATAAAAGTCATTAAACTTCCGTTTGTCTTTCAAATTAGCAAGATAGGTCGCTGCCGCTTTAATTTCTTCATATAAATGCAATAATATTTGATCAGTTTTTTTACCATGATTCATTTCAGGTATACAATTTTTTTTGGATAAAAAATTCATAATAATTTTACTATTTTCTGTGAGTCGCATTATCTATATTAGCTTGTTATTTTATTATATCTTATTTTTATATCCTATTTTTATCAACATTATCGCCCTGCTAAGTGTGCTTCAACTTATCACGTATCATCATTAAATTATCAAACGCCACTGGCGGTTTACCTCTCATATGATGCATTAATTTGGCGCTATTTGTAGCTAATAATAAGGCCTTCAACTCTTCGTTTTGCGAAAACTTGGCAAACTGCGCATCATACATCTCTTTTTCAGACCTCTTTCCAAAAAAGTCGGGATCAACCTCAACCTCTTTTGGCCGTATCAATTCTCCCTTATATTTTCCAGTCTTTCCACCGGCGGCTTTTGCCATCTCAGGGCTCTTTGATAAGTCTGTTCCAGACTCTATAGAGAACGATAAATAAAATGCAGGATTATTTTTCTTAAACTTTGACGCCTGGTAATAATGTTCGACACTAGCCCATTGTTTACCATCTACTAAAAATGGTTGCAGCCAAAAGTTGGATAACTTTTTCCGCCAATCCGGAATTATTGCAAGACTAGCAAATTCTTTCATTTGGTCTCCAGGGATCTTCTCACCAGAGCCTTTACCAGGCAAAGGTTTTGATGCCGACTTGGAATAAAATAAGAAGACAATGTTATCATCGTAAACCCCTCTAATTTTTGCTTCTGTCAAGTCTTCGAAAGAAGGCGAGTCTTTCAATTTTTCTCCTAATCCTTTAAATTCTTTAAAATCTGGAATCAACGAAAATGCGCCCGAATTTTTCTCCATACATTTATCTACAATCAGTCGTTTAATATCATAAGGAATTTCGCTAAACTCGAATATCTGCTTTTTCTTATACGAGACTAAATTATAATGCCACCCTAAAAACTCGACAATAATATAGTAATCCGGTTTGAACTCCCCAGCATTCTCTAAAATAGAGTCATTCAGTTGACCGCATTGCAATACATTATTCAAGTCCTTCGATGTATACGCCTCTACAGAGAGAAGGATAAACTTTATTTTTAAAACCCGCTCCAAAGTAGAAATAGCCATTGTCTCTCCCCAGAATTCGCAAGTTTTAATTTTAGCCTTGAATTTTTCCAATGTATCTACGTTTTTCATGAAACGAAACTCTTTTAAAAGTTCTGCAGTAACTTTTTTCTCTTTAACTAGCCGGTCATGTTGTTCTTTCACTTTTTTACCACTCTCGGTCAATAATTTTTTTTCATTTCTATCAAGCGTTGAACTATATCGATTTCTAATTTCATCGTATTTTATTCCCAGCTCTTTGATATCACTTGTTTCTTGTACTAGTGCTGTCTGATACATATCATATTGTTCTTTATAATTTAAAAAAGTCTCTTCGTGGACTTCATCAGCTAATCGTTCCCGTAGTTTTTTAACAGAGGTTTGCTGCGCAATTTGAGAGAAAGCATCACGAATAGTAGCAAAAAGGCAATCGCCGCCACCTTCATTGTTAATAGTAGAGTAATGTTTATTTTTCATAAACCTACTTATCCAAGAATCCGTTTTTTCTTCCTTATATTTATCTCGCATATCTTTTGCTTCCATTTGCCCTTCTTCTCTCAACTTATTTGGTACGGACGCCCCTTCTGTTAACGTAAATATATCGCTTCTATATTCTGGAACCTTGACAACTTCTTTAAGTTCTACTTTTTCCTCGCTTTCTTCTTCTTCTTCCTCTTCCTCTTCTGATATACTAGTATTGAGAGAAGTTTCGGGAACAAGCCTGTTCTTTTCCAAAAATTCCTTAGTAGCAAACTTATAGAGCAATGGCTCATTTAACTTTTCCACGGCTATGTTGCCATCGTCATATAATACACTATGAATCGATACCGGTTTTATTTCATAAACCCCTATGGCTACCACCTTATTGTTGTGCTTTACTAAATAAATTGGAAAATATATGACATTCTTATCTTCATACTTATTTTTTGCAGAACCGACAGCAATTATAATTTCTGTGCCATTTGCTTCAATTTGATATAAATTTGCATTCATTTTTACGTCTTCAGGGTCGACACTTTTCAACTCTGGATAACTCACTTCACTGCTATTTATTTTTGACAATACCATTGTATTTATATAGTGTATAAATATTTAAATCCTTTGCCACTTTTTAAAAAGTGGCGCAAAATAGCGGGGAACCCAGGTTTAACGCAGTAACCCCCGCTCGCCCCCTCCTGCCCTTCGGGAAAGAAAGATCCTCACCATTTTCAATAACAACTTTTATTTATTGAAAATTACTCTTTTTAATCCAGGTTCCCGGTGGATAACGCTAGCGCAAAACAAGGCAACATTTTATTTAGCAGGGGTCTTACTTCGTGAAACCTGGGTTCACCGCTACCAAATAATAAACCTTTTCATAAATTTATCCCGCTTCAATTCACTTATATAATGCCATAGTTGTCTGCGTCGATAAACTATTGCGCCATTTTCAGTATTGTTTTCAAACATAACAATTGCGCCGATAACATCTAGCTTTTTATTTTTGGCGCTTTTTGTAAAACCATAAAACTCGCAAATCTGGAGAAGTTGTTTTAGAGTATAGTTTTCGTCGTAATCTGTTACAGACGAGTACATCTCGTCCATTTCATATGTGCTTGCATCATCCGCTACTTTGATACTATTAAAATCATTCATAAAATCGTTAATATTGAATCCAATATCATTGTTATTTTCATCGTTTTCTAAAATATATTCGATGTGTTCATCGTGCGTTTTTTTTTCATCTGATTCATTTAACATTTACATGTTAAAAAAGAATAAGTTTTAAATGCTTATTTAAAACATATTTTAGAAAAAAATGTTATATATATATATATAAATGGAATCTATTTGTTTGCCAGCTAAGTTATACTTTGTTATAACAATAGTATCTTGCGTTTGGTATTATAATTACTACAAAAAAGATTACAAAAATAATAAAAAAAACTTTTTTACTGAGTTAGTAATAGATATTTTATTACTACTTTTTTTTACATGGTTTTTAAATTATTTATGCATTTCTAATTACAAAAAAACATCGTGGTTCCTATTTATAATTTACTTAATGTTCAGTGTAGGAGGCATTTATATAATAAAAAAAAATAAAATAACTTATGCTGAACTAACTGGCAAACAAAAGTAATATTGTTTTACGTAGCTGGGGAACCCCACGCTGTACAGAATCCAGCAAAGCTGGATTCCTTATCCCTCCCTCCCTCCGTGAAGGTAAAGACCTTACCATTTTCAATAACAACCTTAATTTATTGAAAATTAACCTTTTTAATCCAGGTTCCCGTTGATAAAGGAGGGTTTACGGGGTTACTTTGTTGAACCTGGGTTCCCGTATCCTGTATTTACATCTCTATCATATCCATAAACTTGAAAATTGACTTATTTGACAAGCTAGCATGGGTCTTTACCTTACTATTTGCCAATTTAGTAATCGTTTCCAATACTGAAGATCCATGTATCATATAATCTTCGCTATTCTCTTCAAAAAGTGCCTTATTATATAAGAGTGCTATATTTTCAGTCAACTCATCAACTATATTTTTCTTATTTTCTTCATCAATAAACGAAACCAATTGTCTCAATAGTTTGCAAAACAGGTCCATCAAATCATTTTTTGAAATAACATCATTATTCATTAAGTTTACAAAGAATGCGCTAAGCGCCTTTCTCTTTTCATTATCTTTATTAATTTTGCAAAAACCATCATAATCCTTATCCGCATCAACGTACTCAATATTATTAAACAGGTCCATAAATGAATCAAAACAATTTTTAAATATTTCCTTCATTATTTCGTACCTATCAATCAAGTCGCTATATAAATCAGCATATAACTTTGAAAAGAACCTATTGGTAGAGGCAATCTCAAAAATTATCGTGCTAACACGTAACATATTTTCATTTGCATCAGTTTCTGAAAATATTTGATCTAAAACCTCACTAATCTTACTTTTGATGTCAGTATAACTCTTATCAGAAATTTTATTTAAATGCGAACGAATGAGATCGATTTGCGCATCTAGACCAACCTTTTGTTCGATTTTGGTAGTTTGAAATGTTCTCAAACTCTCCCAGTCATCGTCATTTAAAACTTCCATCCCTTTATTTCCCTTCTTTTTCTTATTTAACGTCGCCGCACCAGCCTTCAAAGGATTTTCCTTCTTTTGAAATACCGGCGTTTTAATATAAGAGGGCGAACCAACTTCTAGAGCCAGCTCAGAAATAAGCGCAATTGTTTCTTCGGGGAGTGCAAAGTCAAAGCCATCAAAAGTTATATTCGTAAAATCCTTCAATGTATATTTTAATATTGCAGTCATAAACAAGTGTACTATGTTATATTATTATTTTCGTTTATATCAATTTTTTATTTATATATACTTTTCCACTTTTTCCAAAAGTGGAGCAAAACTCACGTTCCACTTTTTCCAAAAGTGGAGCAAAATCTGGGTTCCCCCCCCGTTAATTTTTCTCCTCCCCCGCTAAATAATTTAATGCAAAAAAGACACTTAAATACAAAAGTTAAATAAATATATAATGTCGTTATTAAACGAAGACAACAAAACACCGGAGGAAGAAACATATGATTCCTCGCATGAATTTGACAATTGGGATGATCTCAATATTTCAAATGATTTATTGAGAGGCATTTATGCCTATGGTTTTGAAAAACCTAGCCCAATTCAGTCAAAAGCTATAAGACCAATTCTCAATAAAAGAGATATTATTGCGCAGGCGCAATCTGGAACTGGAAAGACGGCGGCGTTTTCTATTGGAGCTCTATCCAATGTAAATTTATCTGAAAATACCACGCAAGTTCTTGTTTTGTCTCCTACTAGAGAATTAACTATTCAAACTGAAGGCGTTATATCGTCTCTTGGTTCTATGATGCCCGGGTTAAAGACGCAAATATTGGTGGGAGGAACGTCAATTGATGATGATGCGCATGCACTCAAAACGAATACTCCGCATATTATTGCAGGATGCCCTGGGCGGGTCTACGACATGATACGCCGCAACAACATTATAGCTAAGAATATAAAGATGTTAATCTTGGACGAGGCGGATGAAATGTTATCGTCTGGATTCAAGGAGCAAATTTACAATATTTTTCAACATTTTGACACTACAATTCAAGTGGCTCTTTTTAGCGCAACCCTACCTGAATATATTAATAATATTACTAGTAAGTTTATGCGCGACCCCGTAAAGGTTTATGTGAAAGCGGAAAGACTTACATTAGAAGGTATTAGGCAACATTATGTTGCTGTTGAAGACGACAGACAAAAGTATTCAACACTCAAAGACTTGTATTCTCTTATTTCTGTTTCACAATGCATTATTTATTGTAATAGTGTTAAGCGCGTGATTGATTTGTACGACGCTATGATTGAGGATAATTTTCCAGTGTGTTGTATTCATAGTAATATGGATAAAACGGCACGAGACAATTCTTTTGCAGAGTTTAGAACGGGTAAGAATCGTGTTCTTATTTCTTCCAATGTCACTGCTAGAGGCATTGATATTCAACAAGTGAGCGTTGTTATAAATTTTGATGTACCTAAGTGCGTTCATACTTATTTGCATAGAATTGGTAGAAGCGGTCGGTGGGGTCGTAAAGGAGTAGGAATTAACTTCATTACAAGGCGGGATGTTTCAAAGATTAAGGAAATTGAGCAATACTATAATACCCAAATTTCAGAGTTACCCGCTAGTTTCGATACTACTTCTAACTAATAACACATTGTTTTGAAACATATAATGATTTGAAAAAATATAAAGATTCAAGCCAAATATAGAGCAACAAATGAAAGTCTATTCCGAAAATAGCATAAAGTCAGAAAATAAAAACAGATCAGAAAAAAAAGAAGCAAAACCATATATAAAGTTGCAATGTTTCTCTATAACATCTATTGTCTTCATTTTTTTTATAATATTAATAATCGTTCTTGTTATCGCATAAAAATAATATGCACATAATATAAAATGGCGGACATGTATCCTTCTCCTTTACCACCCGATTCAATAAGACCAAAGTTGCCAGATGCAAGAAGACCAAGAATTATATCTCCCCTTCCCCAAACGCAATGGAACGCTTCGCAAAGTAAAGAGGCAAATTATCCTTCGCCTCTTCCGCCAAGGGGTGGTACTAGAAGAAAGCGAAGGCGCGCGACCTCACGTAGAAACAAAAAACGTGCGCGTAAAACCCGTTAAAAATAAACTCTATATTTGATATAATATGTCAGTATCAAATATAAATGAACACTTCAAATTGCCAATTTTTTATAATGAGAAAAAAATAGCGTTGAAAGATGAAATTAGTAAAGATTTAGAGTTAGTGGAACCAATTGACCCTTCGGCAAATCCTATATACCATCATGTATTTGAACCAAAGAATGTTCTAGCAGAATGCGTCATCAAACAAATGAAAACATACTATACGGATGATATTGATTTTCTTAATGATAGTCAAACTATTTTAAAAACTTATAAAGCGGCGTCAGAGTCAGTGTGTAGAGACTATGCAGATATGTTGGATGTATGGAGCGAAGTTAAAAATGATAATGGTTTTAAACAAAAATATTATTACCTTGAATGGTCATTCTGCGAATTTTTAAATAAATCGGAACAATTCTTGCAATTTACAAGTTTATATAGTCTAGCAGCGCCCGTTTTATCATTTTTAGTTCCAATATTTATACTTATAATTCCTTTTTTTATTGTCAAAATGAAAGGTCTGAATGTAACACTAGCCGAATATCTTGAAGTACTAAAAGTATTGGCATCTAGTCACGCAATCGGACGAATATTTACGCATTTCAATAGTGTTCCACTGGACCAAAAAATTTATATAACATTATCGGCTGTTTTTTACATGATATCTATTTATCAAAACTTTGTAATATGCTATAAATTTAATCAAAATATGATTAATATTCATAAATATTTGAAACATGTAAAAGATTATACAGGCGCTACAATTGATTCAATGAACAACTATTTGCAATTTTCTTTGCCTCTCAAAACATATGAAACATTTAATGAATCTGTCAAATATAATAGAGACATTCTTTCGGAATATCGCAATAAAATAGAAAAGATTACTGCCTATAAGTTTACCACAAAAAAAATTAGTGAAATTGGATATATACTAAAATGTTTTTATGAACTTTATAGCGACAAAACGTATAATGATGCTTTTTTATTTTCATTTGGGTTCAATGGCTATATTGATAATATAGAAAGTCTTATTCAGAAAATTGAAGCAAAGAAAGTGAACTTTGCCACCTTTGGAAAATGCAGTTCCAAAAACAAATCAAAAAGCAAAAAATGTGTGTTAAATAATTCTTACTATGCAGCTCTCATCAACGCCAAACCTGTCAAAAATAATGTAAAACTAGACAAAAACATTATTATCACAGGACCGAATGCTTCAGGAAAAACGACAACATTAAAATCAACTCTCATTAACGTAATATTTAGCCAGCAGTTTGGATGTGGATTTTATGAAAGTGCAAAATTAAGCCCATATAAACATATACATTCGTATTTAAATATTCCAGATACTTCAGGAAGAGATAGTTTATTTCAAGCGGAAGCTCGAAGATGCAAAGAGATTATAGATATTATTCAAAAACATCCTGATGAAACACATTTGTGTACTTTTGACGAATTATATTCAGGAACAAATCCAGATGAAGCGGTTATTAGTTCATTAGCCTTTATGGAGTATTTGGTTAAATTTAAAAATGTTAAGTGCATATTAACAACACATTTTATTCAAGTATGTAAAAAATTACAAAGAAATAAAAATATCTTGAACCATCGAATGGAGACAATAAAAGAGGGGCAAGATTTTAAATATACATATTTAATGAAACCCGGAATTTCAGAAGTTCGTGGAGGAATAAAAGTATTGACGGACATGAATTACCCAAAAGAAATTCTTGACAACACGAAGAGAAATGGATGATTTAAAAAAAAAATAAAAATAAACTTTTATTTATATTTTGAATATAATATATATATATATAATATATATGCAAAATAAAAATAAGACATGCAAAAGGTTTTGTGAAAAAGTTTTTCTTCCTGAAAGAGAAAGAGTTGAAGAAGAATTCAGTAAAAAATCAAATAAACCCAATATGTTTAAAAACTACAAATACATTCCAATTAAAGTTCTTAAAAAAACAAACAAGTCTTTAGCAAAATTACTAAAAAATGCTTTTATGAAAAATTGCGACGACATCTATTGTCAAAAAACATGTAAAAGCAGTAAAAAAAAATGGTTAAAGTCGTTTACAAAAAAAAGAAGGGAACGCCTAACTGAACAAGGTGCGGTATCGGGTTGTAGAGACTTAACTAAAGAATTTCCCGAATATTATAAAAATATTTGAAAAATATAAACAACATAATATTCGTTCTCAAAAAAATATAAATATATCAGCTTTCTTTAATAATGCCCCTATCTGATATATTTACTACTCCCTTTTTAATCTCTTTAGGAATTTCATTACTTTTAATTGGGTTATTAGGTATGTATTTTACGCAAAAACACGCAGAACAAAATCATAAGATTGCGTCTATGTTTGAATTAGTTTCAACTATGGCGCAGGAAATTAATTTTATTCGAGGAAACGCTATTATGCCTCAGCAATTTCGTCCGCAATTTAATAATGCGCCTCCAGTTAACATGCAAGCGCAAGCCGAAAGTCAGAAGAGCAATGATTTAATTCCAGTTTCAGACGATGATGAAGCCGACGATGATGAAGAGGAGGATGATGAAGACGATGAGGATGAGGATGAGGATGAGGATGAGGATGAGGAAGATGCAGAAGAAGATGTCAAGATTAAGAGCATTAACTTTAACAATTTAGAAGTATCAAATGCTGATATTCTTGAAAATTTAGAGATTCTTGAAGACGATGATGCGGATCATGACGAAGATGATGAAGATGAAGATGATGACACTGACGATGATGACAAAAACATCGATGATGATTTAGAAGAATTTACAGATACAGATTTAGATTTTGAAAAAGTTGCCAATGAATCAATCGCAACAACAACAACAACTCAAGTAAAAAAATTCGATTTTACTACTCTAGAAGAACCCAAAACGCCGCAAGAAATTGATTACAAAAAATTCTCATTAGCAAATTTAAGAACCCTTGTATCTGAAAAGGGTCTTGTTGTGGACGCATCTAAAATGAAAAAGGGGGATTTATTAACTTTGCTTGGTAGCAAAATGTAAAACTATAATTCATTATTTTTAAAAAGCATAAAAATATTATATACATTATAATATAATGAGCTGGGCAACATGTTATTCAAGTTCTAATAATATTCATTTTGACTTTCCTCCAATTATGGCTGATGGGCGCAACTATGCTTCTTGGCAGCCCGAAGCTGTCATCAATAAGCGCATTCAAAAAAAAGAAAACATTCATTCTAACTGGGCGTATAGGCAGTATTTGACTCATCATGGTTTAGAAATAATGAACTACAACACAACCGAGGCTTGCTATGAAATGGGACTTGATCAACACACAGAAACAAGCAAAACCCCGTCATCAAATGTTCCCCTTTTATACAAGTCCATGTTTGACTCGTCTGAACCTGGTTACGGATATTGCAATAGTGATTTGAAAAATCCTTATTTGTCACGTGAACAACTCCAAGCCAGAATGATTGCGCCTACAATTTATTCCCCTACGGACCAAAATCCTGTCAACAGCGTTAAAAATGAATAGATTCATGCAAAAATAATCCTTTTTCACATGAATATATATATGTCTCAAGATTTCCCTGAAAATATTATAATAAGTGTTACATGTCATGGAAAAATTTTGGTAACAGAAACAGACGAAAGTAATCCAAATCCAGATTTACAAAATGAAGCAATATTTTTCAATATTCCTCCCGGTATAAGATTATTTAAATTTAGCATGGTTGCACCAGGCGTATGCAATTTGATGGTGCCCGAATCATCGCATTTTTTTAATAGAGCACTTTTACTAAATAAAACAGAAATTTTAGAAGCGATTTCGTATTTAGTAAATGATGCTAGTCCAAAAGCAACAGAGTTGGCAATACAATTTTTTGATAAGTTGGGAAAAATATTTAAAAAAGAAGATGACGCTGAACAGGTTAAACCATTGGAAATTGCAAAGAGTAGAGGAGTGCCAACAGATCCAGATGAAGATGATTATTTTTATACGAGAGATCGTGGTTATTTACTTAGTGAGTATAGAGAAATAGCATTAGAAAAAGTTTATGAAAGATCGTATGCCGAATGGCGTGGAGATACCACTGACTCTGAAACCGCTAAATATGCTACATATGACTTTAAAATAAATGCATTGAACGTGCCAGGGCAACCAGATTTGATTCAATTAATTCGGGAAATGAGACCTAAAAAACAGGAATACCAAGACGTCACATTAAGTGAAGTTGTACTTTTTTTATATGGCAAAGGCGTTAAAAATATAATATTATTTGATTTTTCTTGTTCCAAATTTCAAACAATTCAGCACGGCATTGAAATATCACCACAGGCAAGTAGATCATTACGCAGAGCGTTAATAAAAGATGGGTTTCATGGAGGAAAAAGAAAAACAAGAAAAAACAAAAAACTCGTTAAAAAAAACCCCAAAAAGATTACAAAAACCATAAAAAGAAATCTTTATAGAAAAAACTTAAAAGAAAAGAAAAAATATAAACAATGATTATTTTATAAATTAATAGTAAAATGAAAGTACTTAGTATCGACGTTGGAATAAAAAATTTAGCATTTTGTCTTTTAGAAAAGCTTGAAGAAAATGATAACGGCGAGGCTCTAAAAATAATCAAGTGGGATAGCATAAATGTTGCAGATAGTGAAACTTTTACTTGTTGCGCACTTGACAAAACTGGCCAGCAATGCAATAAACCTGCAAAGTTTTTCAAAGATGACCGCCATTACTGCCTCAAGCATTCTAAAAAACAGACCTTTCAAATTCCAACGTCCGAACTATCAAGTGCATATATAAATAAACAAAAATTGCAAAAACTTTTAGAACTAGCAGATAAATACAATGTAAAATATGAAAAACCTATCAAAAAAATCGAACTAATAAATCTTTTGAACGAACACATACACGAAACCTGTTTTGAATCAATATCATCTAGTAATGCTAGTAAAGTTGACCTGATAACCATTGGAAGAAATATAAAGCTAAAATTCAATACAATTTTTCAAGACGCACCTAATATTGATGTTGTTATAATTGAAAATCAAATTAGTCCGATAGCAAACAGAATGAAAACAATACAGGGTATGATAGCGCAATACTTTATAATGAAAAACACAAATCAACAAATAGAATTTATTTCAGCATCAAACAAACTCAAACAAGGAGCCTCTTTAGACAAAGAAGAAGAAAAAGAAAAAGAAAAAGCCAAAGAAAAAGCCAAAGAAAAAGGCAAAGAAAAAGAAAAATCAACATATGGCGATAGAAAAAAAATGGGAATTCAACAATGTTTAGAATTATTAAACAATAATGGAAACTATATTTCTTGGCTTGATTATTTCAAAAACCACACTAAAAGGGACGACCTAGCAGATTCTCTTTTACAGGGTTTGTGGTATATGAAAAAAGTATAAAATTGCTTGCACATACGAACTAAAATAATATATATATTAATTCGTATTACTTAAAATTATATGTTCTTATTAAATCATAATAATGCTGGAGTCCGACATAATAGATATATCAAATTTAACCTTTGATAGAGAAACAACGAACGATAATAATTCAGGAAGTAGTAAATTGAGATCTGCAAATTTTGGAGGCGGAATTGAACTATTAATGAATGACAAAGTAAAAGAAAGCGTGGGTAAACAAACTAGCGATATCAATATTGAAGAACTCAATGCGCTTGAGAATGAGTTGAATGCTTTAGCCGATGATACGGGAATGGACCAATCGGAAAGTGGGTCATTCGGAACGTTTCAAAAAAAATCAGACATTTTTAGCATCAACAAATCCGGCGATGATAATAGCCACAAAGTTCGTTTTGATGATGCGCCAAGCATTGGTGAAGCCACTGCATCTTCAAACAACCCAAACAATAAAACTTGGGACGGGTTTGCAAAATTCAACGATATCCCCATTAATCCTGAAAAGAATATTTCATCCCAACCCCAAATGTCTAAAGAAGAAATGTTACGCGAGAAGTTCAAGTATTTGCGCAAGCTTGAAGGTTTAGAGAAAAAGGGAGTCGAGCTTTCAAAGAAATATACAATGGAGTCGTCGCTCCTTGAAATGCAAGGAGAGTATGAGACAATTATGGAAGAAAAATCAAAGCAAAACTCTGTGAAGTTTCAAGGTAACATGCTCATGGCAATTATTAATGGTATCGAATTTTTAAACGGACGTTTTGACCCTTTTGATATTAAATTGGATGGCTGGGGCGAACAAATTAATGAGAATATTACTGACTATGATGAGGTTTTTGGCGAACTTTATGAAAAATATAAGACCAAAGCAAGTTTGGCTCCTGAGCTCAAGTTATTATTTCAACTTGGCGGTGGTGCAATGATGGTTCATATGACGAATACCATGTTCAAGTCATCTATGCCTGGCATGGATGATATTTTGCGTCAACACCCCGATTTAATGCGTCAATTTCAAACAGCTGCTGTTAACTCAATGAGCCAAACAAACCCGGGATTCAGTGGTTTTATGAATAATGTTATGAACTCAGAGCCACAAGTGCCTCGTGGCGCTCCCCCTCCTCCTCCTATGGCAACCCAAAGCCCATTTGCACCACCACCTTCTGTAAGTAGAGGAGGCAATAATAGTTATTCGGGTAGGCCCAATTTTTCTGCTAGTGGAGTAAAGATGGACGATGGAATTAATATCCAAGAAAATTTTTCCCGGCCCGACGAAGCGGAACGCAGCGCACGAAGACCCGCAAATCGCCCCGAAATGAAAGGACCTAGCGATATCAGTGAAATTCTTTCAGGATTAAAAACAAAGACTATAAATATTCAGGACCCTTCTAGTCAGACAAATGATAGCAGTACCATTAGCATTACAGATTTGAAGGACTTGCAAAACGATGGTAACATGCCAAAAAAGAGCAAGCGCAGGCAAAAGTCGGATAAGAACACAGTCAGCTTAGATATTTAGTGCAGCTTCATTCTAATAAAACTAGCCTGGAATAAAAATGTTAATTTTCAATAAATAAAAGTTGTTATTGAAAATGGTATTTCCCAAAGGGCAGGATGGGGTCTTACTTGGTTAAACTTGGGTTCCCCGCTACAATTTTATCCATCTACATATACCAAGTTTATTTTTTGTTGATGTATACATATTTCCGTCATTTCCTTTTTTATTTTTCCCGCAATAATCATTTGCAGGATAAGGCGGTGATGGTCTGTTAATTTTTTTTGTTTTATTTTTTAATTTGTTTAATTTTTGATTTTGAGTAATCCATTTCTTTTGAGTAATCCATCTGTTCTTTGATTTATCTAAATATAATGGTTCATACTCACCCGTGGGTTTCCAATTTTTTAGATATTTTTTATATTCATCACCATTATTATTAATACTAATTATATAATATCCTTTATTATTTTTAAATACAGAAGAACCATCTTTCCAAGATCCATAATCAATAAATCCTTCTATCCTTCTAGATTTCATTCTACATTTATTATAGAAAAAAACTCGGCAATTTAAATGTCCAAAAGTGTAAAATGGAAAAAATTGAATAATATTTATTTTTATTCTTAAATAAAAATAAAGATGAAGATAGAGTTTTTAATTGAAAAGCACAATTTTAAAAATGGCGATGATGTAGCCATTTTTGAAAGATATAATCCTGCATTAGCACATTCCGGAACAATTTATAAAATTGTTAGCATGCCTCTTAATAATCGAATTAACAAGTATGAAAATATATACATTGACCACTTTTACGTAACATTCGAAAAAAACTTATACAGCGCATTTTTGAAACGAGGTTCTCAAATAATTTATAACCACGTCCTTGCTATTGTTGGAAACATAATACTTGACAAAAATGGTTGCATAGAAAAAATTTATAAGCAAGACGCATTCAACACAAGCGAGTGCGAAATCGACTTTAATAAAATCAACGCAATTCTTATCTGGAGGGATGCGTATGAAATAAAAGCAGTCTAATAAGAAATTTATTTACTAGGAATAACGTTATCATTTAGAAAGATCATGCCCGGGAATGTATTTTTATTATGCAAAATTAAATCCATTGTTTGCCTAGTAAAATCTGAAATTGATTTTTTATTTAAAACAATCCAGATCAAGTAAATGCCAAATAAAACAAATGTAAACACTATGTCTTTGAAGTATATTTTTTTGCACCAGACGCTATAAAGCGGTATTATTTTCAAAACAATCATCATTATTAAAAATAACAAAACCAAATTCTTCTTTGTTCCATAGTAAAACATTAGAATCAGAATAAATAAGTTTTCAAGTAACCCACAAAGTATAGCAAATTTAGGATTGTATTCAACTAATTTTAATATGTAAAGTAAATACCACAAAAATATCCAATATGAAAATATTAACGCAATATTTTCCATATATATTACGCTTATATTATTTTGCTTACTTCAATCCAGCATTATTCCCATAAAAATGTAGTAGACGAAGTGTTATGTAATTTATTTAAAAAAAAAATAAATATTTAAAATAAATGTTTTATCGTATTTTAAATATTATAGAAAAATGGACTTCAAATATTAGTCATCTATGCAAAATTATAAAAAAAATGAATAACACTTCAAAACCAAAATATAGTAGAAAGGTTAAAAAAATATTAGAAAAATATGGAAATAAAAAAATTATAACTTTGAAAGTTTGCAGAGATATTATTCCAAATATAGTTGTTCTTATAGCAGATTTAGTAAGCTTTGGAGATTATAGCAGTAAAATGAAACAGCACAACGTTGTAAATTCATATCACGTTTGGTTTGAATTTGAATTGGAAGAATTAAATAAAACAATTATATTTGAAAAAAATAACATAATAAACGCGTATACAATAAATCAAAATAACGACAATGCAAACAATAAAAATTGTATAACTATAAATCTTAAAAAGGATTTTAGCTTAAATAATTTTTTAAATAATGGACTCGCAAAAATTGGAAAAACAAATTTTCATAAATATGATTTAAGTAATTTTAATTGTCAGTTGTGGTGTTTAAAATTATTGGAAGCAAATGATATTGAAATTTCAATATACAAAGATTTTATTGAACAATCTTTTTATTGTAACCTTAAAAATAAAGAGTTTATTAATAAAGTTGTTAATCTTCTTAATTTTAACTTTAATATTAAAAAACTTTATTCTTATTTAAACTACATATTAATAATTTTATTAGTAATAACATTGATAATTTTTTACTTTATTTTAAAAAATATATTTATAAGCGCTAATTATTTTATTAGTATTATAAAACCAATTAAGATTTCTTTTGCAAATTATCATTATGAATTAAACTAACAAAGTAGTTCCCGCTATTAGGTTAATGAAGATGCTTTGTCAATTTTAACTTCTGTAGAAATATTTTTAATAATTTTATTTATTTCTTCCGGTTCGCCGCCATTAGCTTCTGAAACAATTTTCAAATAAGTATCGCTTTTCTTATTTGACGCTATATTGTATCCGACATTTTCTTTAGTCCAAGCCCCAACCTGTTTCGCATTTCTTACGGAAATGTGTTTTATAGCACGAGTAAGCTTTTTCTTTTCATCATCATCCTTTTCCCATGCGTTATTATCCTTAATGTACATGGTTTCCCTCTTGACATCACTGCAATGAATTGGACGTTTATATACATCCAATTCTTTGAGACCTCTAATTATTATTCTTGAAACTCCTTCAACGTATCCCAGCCGCCCAGTATTTTCCAAGTCGGTTAGTTCTAGTTTCAGTGAATTCACAAAGTCTGCAATATTGAGTGCATCCTTGCATTTTTCATTCAAAAACATATTCAAATTGAAGTTATTTGTAGTGTTGTTTGTTGTATTATTATGAACAACCCGACCTTCTTTCGCAAGTTCAAAAAGTTTGTTGTTTTGATCAATTATAAGTTCTTTAAATTCCTGATTCTGTTTTAGAAGCTCTTTGATGTCATCTTTTGAAAGATTTGCACTGGATTCTTCGACAACAGGTTCACATTTTTTTTGATGCGACCATAATCCTTTTCTAGATTTATATATTTTAGTGCAGCTTTTGCACGTAAATGTAGTGACGGAGGGGCTTTTTGCGCTTTTTATGTCACCATTTGTTACCAAAGTGTTACCTTTACCACTTTTTTCGTGTTTACGTGTGGATAAATGTCTGTCGTAGTCACGTTTTTTGCTGCATTTAAAGTCACAATCTATACAGACAAATTTATGGAGGCTTTCGGGGGCAAAATCTGTTACCATTTTGTTTCCAAACCGGTATAGATGTTTTTTTGAAGATAAATGTTTATCAAAATCAGACTTATTGGAACAAGTGTATTTGCAACATTCGCAATTAAAATCAGTTTTTTTTATAATGCAGACCGGCAATGATGATGCAACTTTTGGTTTTGGAGCTGGCATTGGCTCTATGCTGTTCAATGTTGCACCAAACAATTCAAAATATTCCTGTTCTTTTTTTCTAGCTTCATAATGGTCATAACAATTAAAAAAATTTATTATCTCCATATTCCAATTATTCCATCCCCCATTTTCTCTTATAACTTTATATAATTTGCAATTGTAATTGCAAGAATTTTCGTTTACACAACTTTGTTTATGCGAATGTTTCCTTTGTACAAAGTTTGTTGTGTGCCCAATGTAGACGTCTTTTACGTCTAAATTTTTACAAGTAATTTTATAAATTATCGTATTCGAGTAATCTATTTCATTTTTAGGCATTTGATGTAACTTGTAAAATAGCTCTATATTAAAAAAATCTTAAAATATGAAAAAGCCTTTTTAAGATTTTTTTAATATTCCCTAAATAGTTTTCAAATAAATTTTATTTACTTAAAAAAGTTTCAGTAACAAAATTAAAAAGAACCATCATATTGTTCGCTGCATTTTGGTCATAGTGCCTTTTTTTCAGTAGAATTCCAAAAAAAAGTCAAAAGTATTTTAGGTTTTCAAAATTGGACATTTATAAATGTCCAAAAACAGACCTTCCAAAAAAGTTTTGGAAAAATTTGGATTTTGTTTTGCTAATATATATTCTTACGTGTATGTTTTCCCATATACATATTCTTTTTTGTTAGGGTAACACGTCCCACATAAACAATCAATCCAATATTCGCCAAAGTTATAGAAAACATGTTTATGATGCAGTAGATGGTGATTTCCTATTAGCCAGGAAAATCTATCGTCGTGGCGAAGCATTCCTCGTATGCTTATCACAATAAAAGATGTAACTAGGGCGGCAGGGTTATACTCAACAATAAAACAAGGAATAATAATTCCTAATGGTTGCACAATATTTTCGGCGTAATGTGCGATGTGTGTTGACATATAGTCTAATTTATTTACTGGTGTAGAATGATGAATGTTGTGTATAAGGCCGTAAATCTTTGGTTTATGTAAAATAATATGGGATACATAAAACCACGCATCATAACAAAAAATATGTAAAAAAATAAACAACATTTGTATAAATATATTACTATAAATTAGCGCGAATAGAACTTTTAATCCGCTTAAGACTATTCTTCTTTGGTTTAAATAAAATTGAATTTTAATAATTAGAGAACTACTACATAACAACAAGTAGATGCAGGCAAAACCTGTATTCATATTTATCGACGGAAGTTACTTTATATTCTATCGCTATTTCTCTCTTATGACATGGTGGAAAAGTGCGCATCCCGAGAACCCACTAATGGATCCATTTCAAAACGAGGTTTTCGTTGAAAAGTTTAAGAAAACTTTTATCGAAACAATTCAAAAAATTCCTAAGAACTTAGCGCTCGAAAAAAATGCAAACCCCAGTATATTTGTTGGCAAGGATTGCCCAAGAGAAACAATATGGCGCATGAATATATTCAAAAAATATAAGGCAAATAGAACTGAAGACGGCTTCATGGGTGGGCCATTTTTCAAAATGGCGTATGAAGAGGCGCTTTTTCAAGCAGGCGGGGCTAAGGCCATTCTTAGTTATCCAACGTTGGAAGCAGATGACTGCATAGCCATTTCTGTAAAATACATTCTTGATATGTATAAAGAATGTACGATATATGTAATTACAAGCGATAAAGATTATTTGCAGCTAGTTGAACCTAGAGTGAAAATCTTTGACCTGAAATTCAACAATCTAGCGGATAAAAAGAGCTCAACAGGAAATCCAAGCGCAGATTTATTTTGTAAAATTGTCATGGGTGACTTCAGCGATAATATTCCATCAGTAATTAAAAAGTGCGGACCAAAAACAGCCTTCAAGTGTTTTACAAACCCAGACTATTTTGGAGAGCGTCTTACAAAAGAAAATGCGCATGCATCCTATGAAATGAATAAAGTTTTAATTGATTTTAGTAAAATACCACAAAATTTGATAAATTCCTTCATAAAAGAAAATATTTATTTGATTGATCTAAATTAACTACTAATTATTGTAATTTCAAAAATGCGGTTCATATATATATATTTTTTATTTTGAGTAAATAAATATGAAAATAGTATGCAAAAAATATGAACACTATGTAAATATTGAAACAGAAATAGATTTAAATAACGAAATAAGTTACAATATTTATGCAGTTTATTTCATAAATTGCCAATGCAATACAAATTATTTTGATTGGTTAATAAACCAAATTAATTTAATAAACTATATGGACGCAACAATATATATAGTTGCAACAATATCAAAAGAAGAAGAATACAATTTTAAAGAAAGAGTATTTAAATTATTTCCAAAAGTCAATATTGAATGTTACTATGAAAACGAATATGAATATAGAGGAATAAAGAAAGTATGGGAACTGGGACAACTTTATAAAGAAAAAAATGATATTATTTTATACTTTCATTCAAGGGGTGTTACGCATAACGCATCATATGAATGTAATAGAAATGATAACTACAATGAAATTTTGAAAGACGTTGAAAAAATAAAAGAAATTTTTACTATATTTCCCAAAATAGATAAAATAGGAATTTTTTCTGGTGGGTGTGGGTGGCTATGGACAAATTTTTGGTACGCTCGCGGGTCGTATATTAATAGAGTTGAACATCCTCTTAACACAGATAGACGTCACTATTATGAAGATTGGTTGGCTAGAAAAGTAAAAATAGGAGACGAATATAGCGAGACAGAAAGATCAAATGTATCATATTATGAAAATACTTTAGACCGGTGCTATGGGTTTCATACAGATAAAATAACTATTGCAAACATAGGAAGTTATTTTGACGCAGGAAGTGCTAAATTTTACAACTTGCAATCTTGAAAAATTATATGCGCCTAGTATTATTTTTTGCAGAATCATTTTTTGTTCTATTTTTTTTTGTAAAATATTTTTTATTAAGTTCCTCGGTAAGATTTAATTCTTTTGCTTGATAAACAAGACCAAATAAGTCTGCATACGATTGTCTTATTTTTTCATATTGTATTTGACATGCTAGCGACGCTTTAGTTTCCAAAGGAATATGATCTCCAGGATAAACTTCTAAATCAATAACAATATAATACGTCAAGTTTGAATCATAACCAACTGCATATCTTGGAAAACTTTGACCGCCAGTAATAGAGCCGCCATTAAGTAGTTTTTTATTAGAGGATTTAAGCGCATCTGGTCCATTACGAACTTTTGCATCATGAAGAACTATTAAATCATTAAGATATTTTCTAAGAGAGAGTATTTCTCCATAACTTGAGTTATTACGTTCAGCTGGCGGTAGAATTCTATAACAATTTTCAAAAATCATATACTTTATATAACTAGGCATATCAGCGGCATTGAACAAATATTTTCGATTATCTCTTGCTTTTTCAACATAAAGTGCCTCAAAATGATTTTCGTTTGAATATAACATAAAAATAAATTTATCAACCGCACTCAAGTCTGCATCTGTGTCATGACAATAAATTGTGTATCTAGGCATCTGATGCATTGACTTAGCTGGAATATTATTATATGTAACATACTCATCAGTTTCAACATCTGCAGTAAACTTACGTGGATCTAATCCTTCGCGTTTTGCATTTTTAATAGTTCCTATAATTTCATTGCCTTTTTGATCTGTAAAACTTGTTAGTGATCCGTTTTGTCCTCTTACTGATGAAGAGTCTGTAGAAATAAGAACAATCTTAATATTAAAAATGGCTTCTGAACAACTGACAGCTATCACGTCTCCCCAATAATACTCTTCTGGTCTCATTACGGGATCGCCAAGAACCCTTTCAGATGGGGTTGCTGCTCGTGCCATTCTTCTAGCAACATTTTCTCTAGAATAAATGTTATTGAGGCTGTCAACCATAAATTCAAAACGTTCTGATATTTTATCTGATGGTTTTTTAAGTCTAGCTATTTCAGCTTGCGTTACGGCAACTAAATTATCGTATATTATTTGGCCTGGAGGCGTCAAAATATAATCAGCAACTGCGCTACGAAGCGAAGATACTGAGTATAATCCTGTTCTAGCATTATAGTAGGGCGCAACAATAATTTTATTTTTATCATAGGCTTTTGCATTATAGCCATTTAATGAATCTCGCAATGCTTCAACAAAACAATCGCCACTTGCTTCATTTTCTTGTATTGTCCATTGGTTAATACTATTCATGTATGCCGGAGTTATGGGGGTTCTAATTAGACCTTTTTTGAAACCTTCCGTGTAATACTTAAAAAATTCACGACAAAGCCGATCTTTAGCCTTTGGAATAACCGGTTTAGGTTTAGGCTGAGGTTCAGGCTCGGGCTCGGGTTCGGGCTCGGGTTCGGGTTCTAGTTCGGGTTTTGGTTTTGGTTTAGGCTTTGGCGGGAGCGGTGGCGGTACTGGTGGCGGTACTAGTGGTGGATTTGGAGTTATTTTTAAAACTGATCCTGCTCCAGCAGCTGCGGCCGCGCGTTCTAGTTTTGATACATTTGGATCTACGTCTCCCACAAGAGCTTCAGGATCAACATCAATTGGTTCAAAATATGGATATTCATCTTCATACTCGTTACCATACTCGTTAATATTGTATCTACTATTATTATTAAATCCATTAGGATTTAAAGGCCTGCGGGGAAATAACTGATTGGACCTAGGTTGAAAATAAGGTCTAAATGGCATTTGAGGCGGATAATATGGATACGGCATATTACCATAACTTGGTGATGTATACGTTTTTAATGCTTTATTCATTTTTTCAGACTTTGTAGATTGTACTTCCCAATCACCCGTTTCCCATTCATAACCATAAATTGTAAAACGTTTGCCATTTAAATAAAAAGCGTTTCCACTTTTAAATAATGTGTCTAATGTAATACGAATATTATTATCTATTACTCCCGACTTTTTCGATTGAACTAAGGTTCTCTTAAGTTGTGAACCCGAGCCTAATGTTCTTTGAATTAAACTATTAAATTGGCTTTTGCTAAAAAATTGCGTAAATATTTCCGACGACGGCAACCCTTTTGGAATAGTATTTACAACACTATAATTAAGTTTTATAAGGGGGTCAAAATAGACTTCTTTGTTATTATCTCCTTCTACATTCATTGACGGAGAATACTTTATTTTTGAATTACCACGTATTCTTGTATTAATAAAAATAGATAATGTATTAGGAATAGACATTCTTATAATACATTAAGATTATTAAGTTTTTATTGATTTTTACCATAATCAAATTTTAATAATGCATCTTTTTGTGCTTTTAGATTTTTTTCTCTCTTGGCTTTTTCTAAAATTGCAATAGCATTATTATATTCAGCTTCACTTACTTTTCCATCAGTATTTGCATCTATGATTTTATTTAAAACACGATATTTATACGGGACTACACATAAATGGCTTTCTTCGTTAAATAAATGATCTGACAAAACAACAAAAATTGCTGTTAACGCTAGCGCAGTATAAATATCGCGAGTGCCCATCCATGCCATTGCAAAAACAAGTATCTGCTTACTTATAGAATATTTCAAATATTCCTCAGTAGATTTGCTAAATTGGATGGTTATAAATTTTGACCCTACGTTTAACATTATCATAACTATCCCAGCAAAAAATTTACTACTATTTAAAAACATAATATGGTCGTGAACAAAACCAAAAAAATTTGTAAATGGATTATTATGTATGGGTTGATTATTAGATTTTTGTTTAGGCATATATAATTAATATAAACAAATATAAAAATTTACCGCAATTTTTATATTTCGTGTAGTCTAGGAACCAAATTAAATATAGAGTGATATGAAAACATTCCTTCATGTTCTACTGAACGCATTAGTAGCCCTCCCAATAAAGAAAGGACTACAATTGTTAAAAGAAAAAAGTATGGAAAAAGGTAGGAAAATTTGGTTTTCATTAACTTATAGCTATAAAAAAATTAAACCTGAAAAATTTTCAAAACTGGGAATATTCTGAGCCAAACATATTTGCAAATCCATCTTTAGTAGCCGTTTTTGTTACTGAAGCTTCGCTAGGTAACGCATCTGCACTCGAAGTGCTGCTGTTAAAACTTAACTGCTTAGAACTTTTGGGTTTTGACATAATATCTAATTCAGTTTTTTTTGAAATATCCATTGCATCAACATTAGAAGAGGAATCAATTTCTAAGTCTCGTATAGGAATGTGGGAACTAATATTCATATTTGCCATGCTTTCAAAACTATCATAATATTCAAAAAGACTAATAATTAATATAAGAGCAATTAATCCGCAAATATGATTATAACTAGTAATAAGTATTAAAATGAATAGCAATGTTAATCTTCCTAAAAACGTATGTATCATAGTTCCATAAATTCTAGGCTCAAAAAAAAGAATGAATACTAATAAAATGCCTAAAATACTCATTGCATTTGTAGTTGTTAAATCAAAAGGCTCCATTATATAATTTTACAATATATTTTTATTTTTCCTTTTGCAATACTTTATAAAATGTTTTGCACTACTTTTTCAAAAGTAGTATTTTGCACTACTTTTTCAAAAGTAGTATTTTGCACTACTTTTGAAAAAAGTAGTATTTTGCACTACTTTTTTCAAAAGTAGTATTGCAATACTTTTTTCAAAAGTATTTTATTTAGTAAAAATCAAATACTTTATTTCAGTTTGTTTAATAAATTATTATCTTATTTTTTAATAAGAATGTCTTCACTATTAACTCCAGCATTATATAATGAAAATGATGATGAAAATTTAATAAATAAAAAAAAAATCTCACATAAAAGAACGCAAAAAAGGTACGAAGGGTTTACCGATAAAGTGAGTAAAGTATTAGAAACTATTCATAATAAAGATGAAGAGGAAGATGAATCAAATCTAGCAGATTTTTCTCCCCCGCCGCCGCCAACTTCTGTTGGCGCTACTAGAGCAGCTTTGACTAGAGAAGCGATGCAAAATATTGACCCTTCCAAAGGCTCTACCAATCAGGAATATATTCCTAGTTTAGGAAAGCAACCTTTGCCAAGAGATAATGATGATAACTACGAGCTAAACAATTTTAATACGAACTATGGTGACAATAAAAGTGCTGAAGAATACTACAAAAAATTTGTTCCCAATTATTCAAATGCAAATACAAATGCAACTGCAACCGCGGGGCAAAACTCTAGCAACAATAGAAGTTATTATCAAGATGCAATGGATTCCGACGGAAAACGAATGGGTCCTGGAACAAGTAACGATGTTTTAATAGCAAAACTGAATTATATGATTCATCTTTTGGAAGAGAAGCAAGACGAGAGAACAAATAATGTCACAGAAGAGGTTGTCCTCTATAGTTTTTTAGGCATATTTATTATATTTATTGTTGATAGTTTCTCTCGCGTCGGCAAATATGTAAGATAGACCACTTTTAGAAAAAAAACGGACTAACAAAGTACAATTGCCTTATTCGATTTAAAAGTTGGATACGCAAAATTATAAAAGAAGTACGCCGTTGGCGAAACTATAAATGGTTTAGTTTTCAAACAAATGTTTTGCACAAGTATATCATTGTGCGATATATTTTCTATGGCGCAACATTTGAATGCTTTATTTTTTTTTATTATTTTATACAGCGAATTTTTGAATCCCTGTATGAAAATTTCATTGCTTGCTGACCCATTGACGCTTGCAAAACAGGTTACAACTTCCTCACCTTTGTCAACAAATATGCACGTTTTTCTGAAAAAGTAAACGCACAGAATCTGGTCATTTTGTAAAATAGCATGTATAAAAATATTGCCGCTTTTAATCAAACCTAAAATATTTGCATATTCTGCTATTATAAAAATATCAAAGTAGCGCTTTCTTTCTTTCAAAAAGTCAACTAAAAAATGAAAGTTAGATGCCGTGCATTCCAACACATTTAAATTTGGCGACAACGAGTCTGGTCTATTCCATCGTTTCATAGAAAATCCATATGTGGAAAAAACGCATAGTGGAACAATACCAGTAAGCTCGCCTTCTCTCTTAAAGAGCGAGACTGATATGTCTTTATTTAGATGACTTTGATTATAATGATGTGTTTGAATCATCATAGGCGCAATTCCTTTTTTTCTATAATCCTTATCAACGCATAAGTAATCTACATAATAAGCATAAAATTGTGAATCAATTGACTCATTATTTATTTTAATGTGTAAAGGCTTTGATGTTGCGACACTAATAATTTTCTTATCGCTAATAAGCTCACTTGTTTTAGAATCATTTAAAACTATATCTTCATAGTAAAATGAAAAAAAAACAGAGGCGTTTAAATTAGAAAAATAAGGAACTATATTTTCTTTTTTAGGTAAGAACTGGTTATATTTGTTTTGCAAATAATGAAGTTGAATAAAGTTGATAAACTGATTCATTTTTAAATCAGAGACTTTTTCAAAAGAAATTGTGTCTATATTTGTAAAATTAGTGTATTTGTTTTTTTCCGGTAAACCATGGTTTATAATTCCTGGGGGGAAAAAATAGTATTTCAAATCATAAATATGGAATACTGGTTGATAAAACCAAAAACCATATTTGAGGCGAATAAAAATATATACTAAAAAGAGACTGATCAAAATTGAAAATATTATATATGGATAGTAAGATTGATTCCACATATAATAAAATATTTT